>Ga0194062_1000788_pt1 | contig 13265 bp, 5 predicted proteins | sample SepL2225m_MetaG_FD_155481 | JGI IMG/M metagenome (GOLD analysis project Ga0194062, IMG submission 155481) | Anoxic zone freshwater microbial communities from boreal shield lake in IISD Experimental Lakes Area, Ontario, Canada - Sep2016-L224-25m | ecosystem: Environmental > Aquatic > Freshwater >... | reverse complement strand
CTTTTCCCCCTCTAATCGTGACGATAGTCTGCAATTACTGGATGCGCCGGGACCGCTCGAAGCTGCGGAACGGGTGGCGGCCTGGATTGCCGGCTTGGATGACCCGGCCGGCATCCTGATTGTGGGCGGTGACTCCGTCCTCGATACGGCCTTGCGCCGCCACGGACTGCCGACCACCGGTGGTGCCAATACGGCCGAGGATGATACGCTTCTTCAAGTGCTCCCGCTCGTGCTGGCCGCTGGATGGTCTCCATCCGATCCGCAACGCGTTCTGGAACTCTTAACCCTCCCTCGCAGTCCCGTGCCACGTCGACTGGCTCATGCGTTGGATGACGCCCTGCATGAATGTCCGGCTGTCGGAAGCGACTCCTGGAATGAGGCCATGACGGAAGGGCTGGATTCAATTGCGGACAAGGATGACCGGGCTCGCGTAAAAGACCGGATGAAGGTGCTCTTCGACACGCCCGTTTCACACCACGGTAAATATCCTGCATCCGAAGTGTCCCGCCGCATTGCCACCTTGCGCACCTGGCTGCAGGGGTGCCGGAGCGGCGATGACACCGATTCAGCCCCTTGGGACGCCGCGATCAGCCAGTGCACAACCGTCGACCACCTCATCCAGCGCGCCCAACTCAAGGATCTGAGCCCATCCCAACTGCAAAGGATCGTCGAGGACGCCACGTCCCAAGTGTCGGGCTCAACCATGTTCCCGTCCGAAGCCGGATTGTCCCATATTCACGCGCCGGAGGCCGTCGCAGGTCCGGCCGACTGTATTGTGTGGTGGCAGTTTACAGACTCCTCGGCCGCGGCATTGACCCAATTGCCGCTCTCCCGTGCCGAGAAGGATGCGCTTGCCGCTACTGGTGTTGTGCTCCTTGATCCGGCGAGTATGGCCGTTGCGCGGGCCGAACGCTGGCGGCGTCCGCTCCTGAACGCGACTCGCCGTCTGATTCTCGTTTGCCCGGAACGTGGAACCGACGGGGGATCCGAGCATCCACATCCCTTGTGGGATGAGATTCTGGCCAACCTATCCGACCCGTCGCGTCCTGAACTTGCATCCGTTTTGATGCGGCGTGAACTGGCACCGGCCAGCCGTCGACCACTCAAGCGGCGTAAGTTGTTCCCATTACCCCAGGCCCAGCGTGAGTGGCAGACTGCTCATGCAGTCCCGCTTCGCGACAAAGAATCGCCTTCCAGCGCGGGAACGCTTTTGGGTTGCCCATTGCAGTGGACACTTCGATATGCCGGACGGATCAAGGGTGGTTCATCAGCCGTTCTTTCCGAAGGAAGCCAACTTCATGGGACATTGGTCCATGATATCATCGCCCGCCTGCTCGCCGAACAACCCTCATCCCCGGCGGAGGCCGAGAAAAAGGCTGGCCGGATGTTCGACACACTCGGCCCTTCACTGGCGACGCCTTTGTTTCTGCCCGGCGCCGAGGCGCTCCGGGCCTCGGTCCGGCGAGTGACCGTGCTGGCGGCGCGCGATCTGGTCGAGCGGCTCAAACTTTGGGGGGCCACCGTGGTGGCCTCAGAGAAGGAATACGAGGGAACGGGGCTGGGCGCACGATTGGCGGGCACTCCCGACCTGGTTATCGATTCGCCCCGTCGTATCATTGATTTCAAGTGGGGCGGCATGGCCTATCGGCGTGATCTGCTGGCGCGGGGTGGGGCATATCAACTTGCTGTCTATGGCCGACTAGCGTCCGGAAAGGGTAAATTGCTGCCGGGCGCGTATTACATTCTCGAAAGTCGCCGCCTCATCACCGCAACACCCGATGCCTTTCCAGGTGCCGAAGTCGTGACTGGTCCAGAACTCGAGGCCGTTTGGGAGGGGCTGGAGCGTGCCCATTCGGCCCGGCGCAAGGAACTCAAGGCCGGACAGGTGTTTGCCACAGGCTTCCCTGAATCTGATGAGGTAGAACCTCCGGATCATGATGCCCTAACAGAGGATGGCGTTCTGGAAGTCGCCCCGCCTTGCCATTTCTGTGACTACGCAGGCCTATGTGGTCGAGACTTTTCGGAGAGCCAGTCATGAAGGCCATCAAGATCATCTCTGCCAGTGCAGGCACAGGCAAAACCCACCGGCTTGCCGAGGAGCTTTACAACCACATCGTGTCTGGCGCAGCTCGCCCGGAAGCTATCCTTGCCACCACCTTTACCAACAAGGCAGCCGATGAGTTGCTGTCGCGTATCCGCCGCCGACTACTCCAGGACGGCAAAGTAAGCGAGGCGCACCGCCTTGGTGCCGCCCGCATCGGCACGGTGAATTCCGTCTGTGCCCGGCTGGTCTCGGACTTTGCCTTTGAACTGGGGCTTTCGCCGCGATTGCAAAACCTTGACGAGAATACCGCCAATGCCGCCATCCGGCGGGCCATGGCCGAGGTCGTCACGGATGCCGAGTCTGCCGAATTGGCCGAGTTGGAGGAACGTTTCGCCATCGGTCGGGATGGCGGCGGATGGCAGTCCAAGGTGGAAATAATCGTTGCCCGTGCGCGATCGAACGGCTTGTCCGCTGACAGTCTCCAAGCCAGTGCGGACCGGAGCGTCACAGAATTCATGGGACTCTTGGGTGAACCCGCTAAGGATGGAGCTGCCCTGGACCGCGCACTTCAGAAGGCACTGGCCACATTCGCGGACAACGTGGAACTCGATGGCGTCAAAAAGACCGATAACGCCCTGAAACTTGCCCGCCAGATGTGTACGGGCGGTTCGCTCCCGTGGCAAAGTTGGGTGAAACTGGTCAATGGGCTCGATCCCGCGAAGCAGTGGCAGGCAGAGGCCGAACAGGTTCGACTCGTGGCTGGCCGGCATGATGTTCATCCCCGCCTGCAAGAGGATTGCGAGCGCATGATCCGCCTGACCTTTACCATCGCAGCGCGCACCCTTGAATCCTACCGGGCGCACAAGGCGGGGTGGGGGTCAATCGACTTCGTCGACCAGGAAGTTCTGGCTTTGCAGGCTCTGAACATGAAGGAGGTCTTTGACCGCATGGCCGGAGAACTTGATCTGGTGCTGGTTGACGAGTTCCAGGACACAAACCCCATTCAACTCGCCCTATTTCTGAGACTGGCCGAGGTCGCCAAGGAGAGTATCTGGGTCGGTGATCAGAAACAGGCAATCTACGGTTTTCGCGGCACCGATCCCTCCCTCATGGATGCGGCACTGGCGGCCATCGAAGGTACGAGCGGCACGCCTGACGTTCTCAAGTACTCTTGGCGTAGCCGTCCGGAACTGGTGCGGCTGACATCTGAACTCTTTGTGCCGCCATTCGCCAAAACCGGCATACCCCCGGAACGGGTACGTATCGGGCCGTCGCCCCGGAAGGCGAATGAGCCGGACGGACTGGGGCCGATTGTTGAACGATGGAACTTGGACACAAAGAACAAGGCGGACGATGCCGCGGCCATTGCGGCCGCTTTCAAAGAAGCCCTTGCCGACAAGACGGTACGGGTGTGGGACAAAGCATCAGGCCAGACTCGCCCGGTCCAGGCTGGCGACATGGCGGTTCTATGCTTTCACAACTACGCCTGCGCCAACGTGGCGGCGGCCTTGGTGGCTTTGGGAATCCCTGTGGAACTGGCACAACCCGGACTCCTGTCCACACCGGAAGGACGGCTGGCCTTCGCCGCGCTCCGTCTCTGGGTGGATATTCGCGATTCGCTAGCCGCGGCGGAATTGGCCAGGGTCATTGAATATCCGACCGCTGGCAACGACTGGCTCGATGCCATTTTGGCCAAGCCGGGAATCAAGGCATTTGAGTCTCATCCCGTGATCGGCCGCATTCGGGAGGCACGCGAAGCCAACCCGGCCGCTGGGGCTGTTGTTGCCCTGGATCTTGTGTTCGAGGCCGTCGGAATTCGCGACCTGTGTCTGCGCTGGGGCGATGCCGACCTACGGTTGAGCAACATTGATGCGCTCCGCTCACATGCCGTCGGGTATGTATCCGCCTGCGCTGCGGAAGGGGCCGGTTGTACGCCGGCCGGACTCGTCGCCTATTTCAACGAACTCGCGGGCTCCAGGATGGATGAGCGTGCGCCTTTGCCAGGCAAAAACGCAATTACCGTCAGTACTTGGCACGCCGCAAAAGGGCGTGAGTGGCCCTTCACGGTTATCTATGAACTCGACGGACTGCCTGACATCAGCGCCTTGGGCGTCCAGGTCGTCAGTGAAGCCCCACGCTTCAACATCGCAAAACCCTTGGCAGGCCGCTGGATTCGATACTGGCCGAATCCCTACGGCCCTGCCTCGAAGACGCCCTTTCATGAGCGGCTTGCCGCCCATCCGGCTGATCAAAAGGCCTGCGAAGAGGCCGAACGTCAGAACCTCAGGCTGTTCTACGTAGTATGGACCCGCGCCCGGGATCGGCTGGTCTTGGCCGCCCGCGCTGGCCAGATTAACAAAGGCATCACCGAACTGTTGTCTGGTGCAGATGGACTCCCACTCCTCAGCGAACCCGAAGCTGATACCTCAACCTGGGCAGGCAAGACCTTCAAAGTCAAGATCCGCACGGTAGTTCCAGCAATGCCCACCCCTCAAAAACGCGTTCCCGGTGAATGGTATGAGTGGCCGAAAACAATTCCCGAGTATTCGCCAGAGTACGTGCAACCATCGGCCATTGCGCTGACTGGCCGGGTTGGCGTGCCAACGGAGATCGGCAGTCGATTACAACTTGCCGGGCAACCAGACATGGTGCTTGTCGGCAATGCTCTGCATGGATTCTTTGCGTCCGACCGTCCATCTCTGAATAAGTCACAACGGCAAGCGATTATCAGCGGACTACTGTCACGGTGGGGTGTCGCCTCAGCGTTGGATCTCGCCGCTGTTCTCAGCGCTGGCGACGCATTGCAGCAATGGGTGGCGCATAACTGGCCGGATGCCAAGTGGCATAGGGAGTGGCCACTGAGGTTGAGGCTCCAGAACGGCTCTACGCTGCGCGGCATCGCCGATCTCGTATTGGAGACCAGCGCCGGGTACATCGTGATTGACCACAAGAGCTTCCCTGGCGGAAGCGATAAGGCCGCAGAAAAAGCGGCCTCCTATGCCGGCCAGATCCTGGCCTATGCCGAGGCAATCCGGACCGCGACCGATAAACCGGTCATCAGTTGCTTCATTCACCTGCCGGTTGCAGGGGTTGTTGTTCCGGTGGCCCATTCCTGACCGCCGCCTCCCTCCGTTTCGTCCGTTCTGTCCGTTTCCCCCTGGCATTCCCCTCATCCCATTCGTCCCATGAGCCCCATACGTCCCATCACCCACGAAATCAGACGGACGCTATTTGACCGGGTTGCTATGAGAAGATGGCCCACAAGTATATCAATTCCTTGTTCCTGAAAGCAGAAAGCCGCGTAGAAACGCTTATGGAAATCGGGGTACATTTCCTGGTGAGAAAAATGCTCGTGTTACTCGTCTGTCGGTAAGCTTGCTTTGAGTCAACTTTTGCTCGACTGGGCCAACATTCCCACCTGTTCTTGTAAACGCCGTGGGGGTCCTGTCAACTCGGATTTCAACCATAATTTCAAAAGAGATATAGTTGAGCTTCAGCTTGTCGATAACGAAACAGTTTGCAATACTCAGCGACATTCTGGCACGTGTCCGACAAGGGTGTCCTGATGCGAATCCGGATCAAGAGAGTTGAGTGAAAGAAGTTTGTGGCCATTGAGGCCAATTGACTTCTCAATTTCGAGAGAAAGTAGTGAACGAGTGGAACAAATTAGGCAAGGTCGAGCAAATATGGCAGTGCGCATGCAAGGTTTCGACCGTGCGGCAGGGAAGGGGACTGTTTTATGGCAGTGGTGACCTCCGCCATAGCCCCCGGAAGCCGGATTATCGCCAGGGACGAGGAGTGGCTCGTCAGGAAAATTGACTCCTCGCATTCCGGCCAGGTACTGACCGTCACCGGACTGTCGTCGTTAGTTCGGGATCGGAACGCAAGATTCATTGTCGAACTTGAACGGGAACTGGGTGAACCGATCACGGTGGTGGACCCGACCACAACCCAGCCCGTAGCAGATGCTTCCCCTTATTATCGTGATACCCGTCTTTTTCTGGAATCCTTGCTTCGTCAGACCGTTCCGCCTGACACCCGTCTCGCCATCGGTCATCTTGGCGCAATGGATCTTTTGCCTTATCAACTGGAACCCGCTCGCCTCGCACTCAAGCAGGCTCGACAGCGTATCCTCATCGCGGATGCCGTCGGACTTGGTAAAACCATCGAGTGTGGCGTCCTTCTCTCTGAGATGATTCGTCGTGGCCGTGGCCGTCGCATCCTCGTTCTGACGGTAAAATCCATGATGACTCAGTTCCAAAAGGAACTCTGGGCACGGTTCTCGATTCCCCTCGTGCGCCTCGACTCCGCTGGCCTGCAAAGCGTACGCGCCCGTATTCCCAGCAATCACAACCCGTTTCACTACTTTGACCGCACAATCATCTCCATCGACACGATCAAACAGGATGGCGAATACCGAACCCACCTCGAAAACGCCTGGTGGGATGTCATCGTCATCGACGAAGCTCACAACGTCGCCCGCCGCGGGACCAACTCCATGCGTGCCCGCGTCGCGGAATTGCTCTCTTCTCGGTCTGACTCCCTGATTTTGCTCTCAGCCACCCCTCATGATGGCAAACGCGAGTCGTTTGCCAGCATCATGAACATGCTGAACCCTACCGCAATCAAGGATGAGACCAACTATGGCCGCGCTGACATCGAGGGGCTCTTCATCCGGCGCTTCAAGAAGGACATCAAGGCCCAGGTGAGAGGCAGTTTCCCCGAACGCATCGTTCATACTCTCCACAAAGCCGCCAGTATCCCCGAAGAGCAGGCCTACGAATCTCTGGCCCAGCTGGATTTTGCGCATGTCGACAACGAACGGAAAACCGGCGAACTCCTCTTCAAGACGTTGCTTGAAAAATCACTTTTCTCCAGCCCGGCCGCTTGTCTCAATACCCTGGCGAACAAGGCTAAACGTATTGCTGAACGCACCGATGCCCAACTTTATGCCCCGGACCTCCAGTCGATGGACATATTTGCTGAGTCCCTCCGGGCTATCGCCACGACCGACTTTTCAAAGTACCAACGCCTTCTCGCAATGTTGCGGCCCGGCAAACCCGAATCTATCGGGTGGACGCCCAGTCAGGCAACTGACCGCCTCGTGATCTTCACAGAACGTATAGCTACTCTCGACTGGCTTTTCGAGCGTCTCCCACACGATCTTGCCCTGCGTCCGAACCAGGTTGCGATTTTGCATGGCGGCATGACCGATCTCGACCAACAGGCAATCGTCGAAGCCTTCGGCAACGAAGCCTCTCACTTGCGCTTATTGATTGCCTCCGACGTTGCCTCGGAAGGCATCAATCTGCATTACCTCTGCCACCGCCTGATTCACTTCGACATTCCCTGGTCCCTGCTTACCTTCCAGCAGCGTAACGGCCGCATCGACCGCTATGGTCAAGAACTGCAACCCCAACTCTACTATCTCCTCACCGACAGTCAGCATCCCAGGATTCGAGGCGACCAGCGCATCCTGGAAATTCTTATCGAGAAGGACAAACAGGTTCAGGACAATATCGGCGACCCCTCTGAGTTCACCGGCCTGCATACCCCCGAGGAGGAAGTGTCGGTTATCGGCGCTGCCATGGAGTCCGGCACGCGTCCCGAGAAGTTCGCTGCCTCATTTGGCGGTTCACCCCAGGGTGATGATCCTTTTCTCGCCGCTCTTCTTGGCGAACTGCCATCTGCTTCCGGCCATTCCTCAACCACTTCCGACTCGGTTGCGGAGCAACCGTCCTTCTTCCCCGATGACTACACTTGGGCACGAGAGGCCATTGCATTCGCCAAGGCGCGCCCCGGTCAACGCCTCCAGGTCGAATGCATCGATGATCGCCAGGAAGTCCATCTGTACATCCCTGAAGATCTCCGCCAGCGGCTCAAGCGACTCCCTTCGGAGATTCAGACTGATGACAAGTTGTGGGTCCTCACGGCCGACCGGGGTGCTGTTATGCGCGAGATTCGCCTCTGCCGCAAAGAGGATCAGCGCTGGCCCCGCATTCAACTGCTTTGGCAACAGCACCCTGCAATGGAGTGGCTCAACGACAAGGTCCTCTTTGCCTTTGGGCGCCAGGACGCGCCTGTTGTGGAACTCCCCCGCCTGTCCGCTGGCGAGTCCATCGTCCTCGCCACCGGCATTCTGCCCAACCGCAAGGGACATCCCCTGATACAACGTTGGGCAGGCATCCATTTCCAGGGAGAAAAAATTCTTGGCCAACTCGACCTGCCAGCAGTCATGGACCGCACCCGTTTCGGCAAGGACTCTATCCCGAATCCCTCCTCAGATCGCGATTTTACCTCGTTGCAACGCCTCATCGCCCCCGCCGTCGCCGCCATGCAGGCCGAACTACACGAAGCCCGCCGCGCCTTCGATGCCGATGTCCGTCCCGTGCTGGACCTTCAACTCGCCCGCCTGGCCGAGTTCCGCACTGCACGCACACAGCAACTTGAATTCCGTTTCGAGCGCATGGCGCACCAGCGTGATGCCGAAATTCGTAAGGTCACCAGTCTCTACGAAGAGTACAAGGACTGGATTCGCGATACTCTGGCCACAGAGGATCAACCCTCCATTCGCATCGCGGCCATCTTCACCGGGCCGGGAGGGCATAGCCATGGCAATTAACCTCACCGGCATCAATAACCGCAACGAGTACTACTCCCAGCACTACCTTCTGGCCTTGCTGGAAGGCGATCTCAAGGATCTCATCGCCCGCTGGGATCAGGTTGCCGGTGACCACCCTGACTCAGAGGCTCACCGTCCACCGCCAGCCAGAATTCGCAGCCTCGCCGTCACCTATTTCCGCCTTTTCAACCGATGGGAACGCCTACGCGATCCTGTCGCCCGACTCGCTGCACAGACCGAGTGGCTCCATGACTTCCTCGCCACCCTTGATTACCAGCCCGGCACCACTTGGCGAACCCTGGCCAAGGGCGGCATCCGCATCCCGCTACTAGCTTCGGTGGACAAATCTTCCGGCGCACCTCTCCTCTGGATGCTACCCGTCCTCCCGCCGGCCGACGAACCCTCCGCCGACCCTTTGTCTCTCGGCATTAACCCCGCCCAGTACGCTGCCGACCCGTCTCGAGACAATCCGCAGGAGAGCGGCAAGCCACCTGATCCTGAAACCACCTGGGAGGAGATCGTTACCCGCCATATCTTCTCGCTCGATGAACCTCCCCGCTGGATTCTGCTGGTCTCCTTCGGCCAGGTCTACCTGATCGATCGCACTAAGTGGCCGGAACGCCGCTACCTTGCCTTTGACCTTCGGGAGATTTTCAACCGTCGCGAAGAGAGCACGATCCGTGCAACCACCGCGCTCCTTCATCGTGGAAGCATCTGTCCTGCTGAAGGTTTCGCCTTACTCGATACCTTGGACGAAAATTCGCACCGACATGCCTTCTCCGTTTCCGAGGACCTCAAGGACGCCATGCGCGAGTGTGTCGAACTCTTGGGCAATGAAGTCGTTCATTATATGCGCGATGTTCTGCACGAAAAAGTATTCTCAACGCCGGATGATACCCTCGCTCGTGAACTCACGCGCGGTTGCCTTCGTTACCTTTACCGCCTGCTCTTCATCCACTATCTCGAAGCCCGTCCCGATCTGGGCTACTTACCGGTCAAGAGCGAGGAGTATCTGGAAGGCTACTCTCTCGAAAGCCTGCGTGATCTTGAGGAAGTGGAGTTGCTTACCGAGCGCGACCGCGATGGTTATTTCTTTGATCGCTCCATCCGCATGCTCTTCCGCCTCATTTTCCAAGGGCATCCGCAAGACGCGCAAGCGCATCTCACTTCATCCATTCGCGATGACTTCCGCATCGCACCACTCAAGAGCCACCTTTTTGATCCCGCCAACGCCCTCTTGATTGACAGAGTGCGCTTTCGTAACTCCGTCCTGCAGGCAGTGATTCGCTGCCTCTCCCTCGGGAAACACGGCCGCGGCCGAAATGCCCGAGCTGGCCGTATCTCCTATGCCCAACTCGGCATCAATCAACTGGGCGCCGTCTACGAAAACCTCCTCGCCTATACCGGGTTCTTCGCCAAGACTGACTTGTTTGAGGTCAAACCTGCTGACGAGGATTACAATCCGCTCGTCCACGCCTACTTCGTCAACGAAGAAGATCTCGCCCAGTACCAGGACGAGGAACGCGTCTACGAGAAGGGGGCCGGGAATCCGGAACGGGGCACCGGCGACGGGAATCAGGATTTGGATAACACTGCCCCGCGTCGTCTCCTTCGCCACGAAAAGGGTGATTTCATCTATCGCCTCGCTGGTCGCAGCCGCGAGAAATCCGCTTCCTATTATACGCCCGAAAGCTTGACGAAGTGTCTCGTCAAATATGCCCTAAAGGAGCTTCTACCCGGTAAAACCGCCGATGAGATTCTAAACCTCACTGTCTGCGAAATGGCTGCAGGTTCCGCCGCATTCCTTAACGAAGCCATCGACCAACTTGCTGAAGAATATCTCCGTCTTAAACAGAAAGAGACCGAACAGATCCTCTCACACGAGGATTACCCCCGCGAGAAACAGCGCGTCAAAATGCGCTTGGCTGACAACAACGTTTTCGGCGTTGACTTGAACCCCACGGCCATCGAACTAGCCGAAATATCACTGTGGCTCAATACGATTTACCAAGGTGCCAATGTTCCCTGGTTCGGTATGCAATTGGCAAACGGGAATTCCCTCATCGGCGCTCGCCGTCAGACCTTCCCTGCATCTCTACTGGCCGAAGAAGACCGAAAAGGTGGGGACAAGGCCCGCTGGACGCAAGCTGTGCCCGATCAAGTTCCGTGGCTCGCTGAATCGGGCCACACGACCGCCTCCCGGGGATTTCCGAAACGCCCTCGTGATACCGTTTATCATTGGCTCGTCCCTGACCTTGGCATGTCAGTCTATAACGACAAGATCATCAAGGATCTTAAGCGTACGGAGATTGCGGCTATCAACACTTGGCGCAAGGCATTTTGCCGCGCCTTCACCCCTGCGGATCTGAAGACGCTTCATGCGCTGTCTTGAGCGCGGACAAAATAATCGATGGAAAAACAGGTCAATTTGATCAAGTAAAGCGAGGGACAGCCTTTTGCCCCATCACGTATGATGACCAAATTTATGCATAACTGACCAACTGGTATGCGGCTGCCTACAATCAACCACGCTATGTGATGGTCGTTCGGTCGAAGCACAATTTTGATAGATTCCATCAAATATCGCGAAAACGCATACATGTAGGCCACTTGAGACATTCGGGAGATAAATGATGGACAGAAGAAGATACGCTCTGGATGGTCATGCATCACCGCCTTTACCCGTTTCCCGCGACTTTCCCCCTATGGAAGCATCGGGAAATGGAAACGGGAAACGCTTTCTGCTGTCACGCCGGTTGTCGTTCCTTCCCATGCCCACAAAAATCCCAGGGGGTCTGGGGGACAGCGTCCCCCTTCCCATCATTTACCGTGATAATAAGTCCATCATTTATCGAGATCACTCTCATCTGATGCGGCCGACCAGTTGTGGCGGCGCCACCTTAACGATTGCATTCGTCTTCGCCGACTGACAACCGACGATCTGCCCGTTTGGCCGGAACCGTCCTCGAGCAAGACGCCTACGACTACGCGGTGGAAGGACGAACAGTGGGCTAAGACCATTCCTCACCCATATTCGCCCTATCGTCGCCTCAAACTCGCCATGGACTACTGGTGTGCCCTCTGGTTCTGGCCCATCGATAAGGCCAATCTTCTGCCAACGCGCGACCAGTTCCTCATGGAAATGTCCGTTCTGCTTGGCGCGACACCGACCGCTCCCGAGCCAGCGGCTCAAGGGGAGTTTGGAAGCATGTTGATTGAGGTTGCTGGCATGTCCATGCAGATACAGCCCGATCTTGATCTTAACGATCCGGCAGGCTTGGTTAATGTGGATATGCTCTGTGAACGCTTGCCTCGTATTGGACTGGTGTGTCAGATTGTCGACAAGAGTCGATTCTTTCACTGGGAGTTGGAGTTCGTGGACGTCTTTTCCTGCCGTGGAGGTTTTGACCTAATTGTTGGGAATCCTCCGTGGGTCAAGATCGAGTGGAATGAGAAAGCGCTGCTATCTGAGCAAGAGCCGATCTTCGCGATCCGAGAGCCATCTTCGTCAAGCATTGCTGAGGTTCGAAACGAACAACTAAGTCGGCCTGGGCGACTTGCGGCGTATCTAGATGAATACCAGGAGGCAACTGGTACCCAGAATTTCTTCAATACGACTGCAAACTATCCGCTCTTGAGAGGTCAAGCGGCAAATTTGTTTCGGGCATTTCTGCCTCGTGCATGGGATCTTCTATCACCTCATGGAGTATGTGGGTTTCTTCATCCGGAAGGCGTGTTCGACGACCCAGAGGCTGGACCTCTCAGAAAGGCAGCCTATCTACGTATCTCTCGTCACTATCAATTCATGAACGCGCTCAAACTATTTCCGGAAGTGGGGAACACTCGCCGATATTCCGTCAATATCTATTGTAGTGCCAAAGAGACGCCGCAGTTTGAGTCAATCAGCAATCTTTTCGCTCCTGCTACAATAGATAAGTGCTACGAAACTCTCAGCAACTTAACTCCTGTTCCTGGAATAAAGGATGAGCAAGACAACTGGGCTCTGGATGGCCACCCCAGTCGGGTTGTTCTTGTCACACCAGAGGAACTTCGACTCTTTGCGGATTCTTTTGACGAGCCGGGGACACCGTTCATAACAGCGCGATTGCCTGCTATCCATTCAAGAGAAACATTGGGTGCCTTAAGGCGCTATGCGGATTACCCTCGTCGAATGAACCAACTCCCATCCGATGCCTGGGGGTTAGCTGAAGCCATCGACGAGAATCTGGGGTTAGCTTCGAAGATGGTCGGTGAAGTGGAGTGCTTTCCTGCAAAAGAGTCTGAATCGATTCTCTCCGGTCCGCACCTGTTTCTCGCAAATCCGATTTACCAATCTGCGGTTGACGGCAACCGCACGCATCGGGCTTGGCTATCAGTTGATTTGGAGACAGTGCCTGATGACTATATTCCTCGGACAAGGTTTCGATTCTGCGATGCCAGCGTCGTGAGGCCGCCGAGATTCGTGGTTGGTTTCCGTCGCCGCGTCGATCCGGATGGGGTCAGGAGCCTGCTTGCAGCAATTCTGTCTCCCGGAACCTCGTTTATCGACTCCGTTTCGGGAATCGAGTTCAAATCCCGCCTCGAATCGCTCGTCTGAGC
>Ga0194062_1000784_pt1 | contig 13289 bp, 9 predicted proteins | sample SepL2225m_MetaG_FD_155481 | JGI IMG/M metagenome (GOLD analysis project Ga0194062, IMG submission 155481) | Anoxic zone freshwater microbial communities from boreal shield lake in IISD Experimental Lakes Area, Ontario, Canada - Sep2016-L224-25m | ecosystem: Environmental > Aquatic > Freshwater >... | reverse complement strand
TTCTTTTCTTGAAATACCTTTAAAATTTACAAGAGCAGTTATTTTCAAAAACTCTTTGATTTGCGTCACGCTTACTAGGTGTGAATCATCCATGTTAATTGTCATAGGATACTTGCTTACGAATTATTCCATATCTTAGCAGATTTAGCCTCTTCAGGCTCATGTTGCGTTGGAGTAGACTATAATTTGACATTATATTGTTTTCGACATAGAATCGAGCCAATGTAGCTCTTTAAAAATTTTCGGCACATAAAAGGAGGTGATTTGGTTTGCTTCAGCAAAATTTAGAATTTTTTGAAAACCCAAAACAAGGAGGTATTATGAGTAAAAAAAAATTGCTAACTCTGGTTACACTTTTTTCGTTTGGAATGGCTAGCCTTTCTAGTTCGGCGGTGCTTGATAAAGAATTCAAAGGCATCACCTACACTAGCTATACAAAAGATGGCTACTGTTCTCCAGAAAGTGATCAGAAAATTAAAAATCTGAACACAACTGGAGCCAACTATGTGGCTTTTGTTACTACATTTTATCAAGACAACTTGTCGTCCAATGAAATTGACATGTGGCCAAACAAAACAATGGATTTCATTTGTCTTAATCAGGCTATTACTGAGCTGAGAAAAGGTAGCATAAAGCAAGAAGTTCTATTCAAGCCACATATTGATGTACCAGGGAGTACATCATGGAGAGGTTTTTTTAATCCATCTGACAAGTTTTTGTGGTTTGCTTCATACGAACGGGTAATTGTTACCTGCGCAATCGTAGCCGAATATGTTGGTGCAGAAATGTTCTGCATCGGAACAGAGTTAGTTAGCTTGACAAAGCCAGAATATGCCACATATTGGAACCGCATAATTGCGGAAGTTAGAAAGGTCTATTCCGGAAAAATTGTTTATGCAGCTAATTTCGAAGAGCTTTCTCAGATTACTTTCTGGGAAGATCTTGATGTTATTGGCGTGGAAGCGTATTTCACACTGACCACCAAAAAAAATCCAACTCCCATGGAATTATTAGCGGGTTGGAAAAATGTTACCGGCAGAGTATTTAATGTTCTGCCAAAAACTAATAAGCCCGTGATTTTCACGGAGGTTGGTTTTCGTAGTATCGATGGTGCCAATATTGATCCAGAAGACTGGTCAATAAATGGCATAATCGATCTGCAGGAACAAGCGGATTGTTATGAAGCGACAATACTATCGCTTCTAACGGATCCGCGAATTAGTGGTTTATTTTTTTGGAGTTGGAGTTTGGAATCAGACACCAAAAAAATCGACTACACTCCCGAAGGAAAGCCAGCCGAAAAAATTATGACGGACTGGTTTAAGGGACTTGCCACAAACCCCATGCGAGGAATAGATGTATGGGTTGCGGAAAGTATTCAAAAAACAACAAAAGAATTTTCTTTTGTTGTCGGCAATGACGCCGATTTCAAAGGAAAACAATGCGCCTCTGTTGATATTTCGTTTGAGACTAATTCTCAGTCTCAAACGAACTGGAATTTGAATAAAGTGGTTATTCAAATTCTCAGAGGTGATGCTGTAATTATTGATTATACTGACGAATACCAGTCAGAATCGATAACGGGCAGTATTCCACCCGTGCTTCATAAGCATTCATTCAGCTATCCAGGATTTGTTTCTGGAGAAAAGCTGACAATAAAAATCACAGTTTCCACTGGGGATTACAGAAATTGGGTTTCCCAATTTGCAATAATCTCAAATTGGAAATAAAAAAACATCAAGGGGATTGAATAATAATTTATTCAATCCCCTTTTGCATTATCAAACTATTTATTACAAGTTCTTAAACAATCCCCTCTGAATTTCCAGCTTATTATTATATTCCTTTAATTTGGCTTCATTTGAGTGCACAATCTCTTGTGGAGCATTTTTCATAAATTTTTTATTTTTCAAAAGCAATTCTGCCTTGGCAATCAAATTCTCTAGATTAGCAATTTCATTTGCCAGCCTAGTTTTTTCTTTTTCGATATCAATCAAATCAAAAATAGCCAAAGTTAGTTTAATATTTTTTCCCACAATCACCACGCCAGCCGATTCAACTTTCGAGACAACATCAATCTTTATCCGTGCTAGCTTTTCCAGAATTTCTTTATTTTCAGTTTTTTTAGTAAAGACCTGAATTGTTTTTCCCGGATCAATATGATAGCTTGTGCGAATATTTCTAATCTTAGCTACTACTTGTTGCAGGCTAGCAAAATCTACTTGAGCTTTTTTGTCTAAAAACTTTTTTTCAGCTACTGGCCATTTTTCTATCATTAAAATTTTCTTGCCAGTAAAAAAATCCTGCCAAATCTTTTCTGTCACGAATGGTGCAAAGGGATGCGTTAATTTTAAAATTTTATCCAAAACATATCCCAATACCCGAGAATTTTTTTCGATTTTATTTATTTCCAAATACCAATCAGCAAAATCATCCCAAATAAATTTTTCCAATGTTTCACCTGCTAATGAAAATTTATAGACATTAAGATTTTTTGTCATGCTTTCAATAACAACATTCAATCTACTGACAATCCATCTATCAGACAGTGATTTGAAATCTTTTTTGTTTAATTTTTCCACCAACAAAAATTCACTATCGGCTTGATGACAATAACGATAAATATTCCAAAGTTTTGTGACAAAATTTCGATAACTAGCAATTTTTTCTTCCGAAAGACGCATATCATTTCCGGGAGCAGAACCAATAAGCAAGGCGAGTCTCACAGCATCTGTTCCGAATTTATCAATCATGTCAATCGGATCAATGCCGTTGCCTTTCGATTTTGACATTTTTTTGCCAAATTGATCAAGCACCATTCCATGCAGATAAACATCTTTAAATGGCACCTCATCAAGTGCAAAAAGTGACATCATAATCATTCGCGAAACCCACAAAGTCAAAATTTCATAGCCCGTTTCCAAAACTTGCGTTGGATGAAACTTGGCCAAATCCCCCGTCTTTTTTTTATTATTATAATTATCCGGCCAACCTAGTGTTGAAAAACTCCACATTCCAGAAGAAAACCAAGTGTCAAAAGTATCTGGATCACGAACCCAGTCTTTGCCTTTAGGTGCTTTCTCTCCAACATAAATATCCTTAACTCCCTCTCCTTTATAAGGAGAGGGTTGGGGTGAGGTCTTATACCAAACTGGAAATTCATGTCCAAACCAAATTTGACGAGAAATGCACCAATCATGGAGATTTGCCATCCAATCAGTGTAGCGTTTCGTAAAGCGAACGGGATGAAATTTAATTTTTCCCTTTTTCGCAACATCGACGGCTTTTTCTTTTAATGATTTTCCGCCTAGTCGTTTGAGTTTTTTATCTACTGCTAAAAACCACTGCTCTGATGGGATTGGCTCAATTGTAGATCCGCAACGATAACAAGTGGCTAATTTATGTTCGTATTTTTCTTCAACATGATCAATCAGCCCCATTTTTTCCATATCAATTACAATTTCTTCTCGTGCTTGTGCTGTTGTCATGCCGAAATATTTTCCACAATTAGACATCATTTTTCCATCTTCATCGATGATTTGTTTTATGGCAAGATTATGTCTTTGCGAAATTGCATAATCAACAAAATCATGTGCTGGAGTAACTTTAATTGCGCCACTGCCAAACTTAGGATCAACTTCGTTGTCAGCCACAACCATAATTTCAAATTCACCAAGCACGCCAGGTATCAGATATTTTTTTCCAACCATTTTTGCATAACGCTTATCACCTGGATAAACTGCCACGGCCGTATCGCCTAGTTTTGTTTCCGGTCGCGAGGTTGCTAGAATAAATGGTCCGTATTTAATCCAATATAATTTTCCAATCTCTTCTTTATATTCCACCTCATCATCCGCCAAGGTTGATTTGCATCGCGGACACCAATTAACAATTCTTTTTCCACGATAAACCAGACCTTCGGCGTGCATATCCAAAAACATTTTTGTTACGGCTTTTTTTCTTTTTTCATCAAGCGTGAAAGCTTCACGCGACCAATCAAAAGATCCGCCCATTTTTCGCGCTTGATTAAGAATTGTCGCTTGAGTTACTTTTAAAAACTTCCAAACTTCTTCGAGGAATTTTTCGCGACCAAGATCGTGCCGAGTCAATCCTTTTTCTTTTAACAACTTTTTTTCCACTACATTTTGTGTGGCAATGGAAGCATGATCAGTTCCAGGCAAATAGAGTGCACGAAAACCTTTCATGCGATGAAAACGAATTAGCAAATCTTCAATCGCAATGATTGAAGCATGGCCAAGATGCAGTTTGTCTGTAATATTTGGCGGTGGAAGAATGATTGTATAAGGCTTAGCATTTTTCGGCAACTTCAAATTATCCGGATTAAATTTTCCAGACTTTTCCCACAAAGAATAGATCTCATCTTCATATTTTTGGGGTTCGTAGATTTTTGGAATTTCTGACATATTTTTCAATTAATATAATTACTAATTTTCTCAAAGACTTTGTTAAATTTTTTAGCTCCAATGTGTGTCGTATCTATTATCATTGTCTCTCCTGCAATATTCAATATTGCTTTTTCTCGCACATCTGAAATTTCTGCTATAGGAGAATGACAAGAATGTCTCTCGCCGGAAAGAAATCTCTCTTTATACCGGCTTTCAAGCGTTTCAATATCACTCTCTAAATAAATTTGCAACACCTCACAATTATATTTTTTTTGAATGTTACTAATTCTTAAATCCGCAAGCTGTGAAAGAAAAAACGCCTCTAAAATGCAAGCACCACCGACCTGCATAATATTCTCGGCTATACGATAAATTAAATCATAGCTAGCATTAGAAACTCCATCAAAAATATCAGTATCATCCCATCTGCCTACTCGATCAAAAATAAGCTCTTTAATTTGATCACAGCTAACAACTGGGATGTTGAATTTTTTGGAAATTTTTTCAGCCAAAGTTGTTTTTCCCGCTGCTGGAAGTCCAGAAATAATTATAAGTAAAGATTTTTTATGCATACTCTTATTCACTTTTTATAAATATTGGAGTGAGCTCAGATTCAAGCATCACTCCAAACATGGTCAAACGGTAAAGGGTTGGTTTATTTTTTCTATAAACTCCTCCTTTCCTTTTATAGAAACATTTTTTGCTAAATAATATGGCCTTCCACATTTTTGGCAACTTGGAATGGAATATGAAAATTCTCCTCGATATAAACCTAGCACTTTTTTGACAACTTTCCCACCACAGCATTTGCTTTCACAAATATTACCTTGAAGTGGCGTATGTTTAACAGCATACTCCTCCAGATAACTCCTTGCATTCAAAGAACTAGTCATTTTACACCTCCACTTGTTTAATGATTGTTTTTTATTTCCTCACCTCAACTTTTAAATCTTTTTCTAAACTCAAAACTATCCTTTCCATTATAGCATCAATTTCTGCACTTTCGAGTGTTCGGTCTTTTGCACTCATTTCAATTCTGATTGCCATACTATTTTTTGCCTCAAAACGATCAAATAATAAAATATTATCTATTAATTCTCCACCATTTTTTTGGGCCAAAGCAACAATCTCGGCATATTTGATTTCTTTCGGAACAGTCATTGATATATCGCGATAAACGACTGGGAATTTATTGATTGATTTATATTCAAGGATATTTTTCTTCGGCCCGCCGAAGCCTTGGCGAAGGAGGCCCAAATTTATTTCTGCAATAGCTGTGCGTTTGTGAATCTTATAGCTTGCAAGCACCGCTTGATTTATTTCGCCCACAAATCCAATAATTTTTCCATTTATACTAATACTTGCCGTTCTTCCCGGATTCATAAGCGTTCCTGAATTTTCGATTTCCACGAACGCTAAGAGCTCAGCTCTCGGTTTTCCGAGAGCTGAGCTCTTGGAAATTCCCAATACTTCAAGCACTTCCTCTACTATACCTTTGAGATTATAAAAAGTTTCTGAATTATTATCTTTCTCCAGAACTTTCGCCAAAATCAAATTTCGCTCCTCAACAGACTGATTATTTTTTAGTGAATAACATTTTGCAATTTCAAAAATACCAAACTCACTAAAATTTTTCAAATTTTCTCTGACATTTTTTAAAATATTTATCGACATTTCAGATCGCACAAAGTCCTGATCGGGATTCATCGGATTAGCTAACTGAAAATGTTCATTTTCAGAAAAACCAGTTTTACGAAGATCATCCGCACTATAAAAAGAATAATTATAGACTTCGTCTACACCGAGACCAATCAAAATATCTTGCATTTTTCTTTCAAAAAAAACTTGACTATTTATTTTAGCTGGCAAAACTTCTGCAATCATCGGTCGTGAAATAATTTTTTCATAACCCCAGATGCGTCCAATATCTTCAATCAAATCTTCCTGCGTTCGCAAATCCAAACGATAAGTTGGAATTTCCAGAGCAAGAAGTCTTCGTCCCCTCTCCTTACCAAGGAGAGGGCTAGGGTGAGGTGAATTTTTAATTTCCAATAAATTCAGAATATTCAAAATTTCTTTCTCTGGAATCTTCTCACCCAAGAGCTGACTGATATATTCTTGATCTAATTTTATGATTACTGGTTTTATTTTTTTGGGATAAATATCCACAGCTCCTTCCAATTTTCCTCCCGCAATATGTTCTAAGATTTCAATCACACGCACCATTGCTTTTTCAGTCAAATTTGGATCAAGATCTTTTTCAAAGCGATAAGACGAATCAGTATTTAGTCCCAGTGCTGTTCTAGTTTTTCGGATATTTATAGCGTGAAAACTCGCCGCTTCAATTATAATTGTTTTTGTATCTTCATTTATGCCAGAATTTCTTCCACCCATAATTCCCGCCAAAGCCAGTGGCATTTCTCCATTTGTAATAAGCAAATTATTTTCGGTTAATTTAATCTCAGAACCATCTAGCAATATCATAGTTTCGTTATTTCTTGCTTTGCGAATAATAATCTGTGCTTGCTTTGGGTTGTTTTCAGTTATAATATTTTCAAAATCAAAAGCATGCAATGGCTGTCCAATTTCGAGCATGACATAATTAGTTGCATCTACCACATTATTGATCGGCCGTATATCACAAGCCTGCAATCTTTCTTTGAGCCACGCTGGTGATTCTTTGATTGTAATATTTTCCAACACCGCTCCAATATATCTTTTACATAAATCAGTATCTTTTATTTCTACTTTCAGCTTCTGACTTTTTTTTGTTGGCAAGATTAATTCAGAAAAAGCATAATCAAACTTGCGATTTTCAAGAATCGCCAATTCTCTTGCCACTCCCACATGACTCAAAATATCATGTGCTCGATCTGGCAAAACTTTAATTTCCAAAATACTGTCCTTATTTATTTTTAAGTATTTTTCAATCGCATCGCCAACTTTGGCTTTTTTATCTAAAATTAAAATTCCGGCATGATCATCTCCCAAGCCTAACTCATCTTCCGCGCAAAGCATGCCAAAAGATTTCACACCACGGATTTCCGCTTCTTTTATTTCTAAATTTTTTGGCAATATTGTCCCAACGGTTGCCACTGGCACTTTTTGCCCAACGGCAATATTTGACGCACCACAAACAATCCGTAGGGGCGGTTCATGAACCGCCCCTACGGCGACATGAACAATTTGCAATTTATCAGCACTTGGATGTTTGGTGATTTCCAAAATTTCACCAACTACCACACCATCAAAATTATTATTACTTTTTTCCAAGCCTTCAATCTCAAACGAATGCATCGTCAAAAGTTCCGCCGCTTTTTCGGGAGATAATTTTGTCTGTGATAATTCTTTAAGCCAGTTGTAACTATATTTCATAATAATAAAAAATTAAAACTGCCGAATAAACCTCAAATCCCCGCTGTGAAAAAGTCTGCAATCATCAATCTTGTATTTCATCATCGCGAGACGCTCCAAACCAAAACCCCAAGCAAACCCAGTATATTGATTGCGTTTATAGCCCACGGCTTCAAAAACATTTTGATTGACCATGCCGGCACCACCGAGTTCGAGCCATTTGTTAAATTTACATGCTCGACAACCGACACCACCACAAACCGTGCAAGATATATCAAACTCAAAGCTTGGTTCCGTGAAAGGAAAATAGCTTGGTCGCAAACGCACCTTAATTTCTTTTTGAAAAAATTGTGAAAAAAAATCTTCCGCCACTTGCTTTAAGTGTCCCACATTAATTTTTTCTCCCACCACCAATGCTTCAAACTGATAGAAGGAATGTTCATGCGTTGTATCAGTTGCTTCACGACGAAAACATTTTCCCGGCACAATAATTCGTAGTGGTGGCTTATTTTTTTCCATATATTTTGCCTGAACGGCCGAAGTTTGTGAACGCATCGCCAATTTTTCTTTTCCAATAGCTTGCTTTAACCAAAAAGTATCTTGCATTTCACGGGCAGGATGATCGGCGGGCATATTGAGTGCATCAAAATTATAGAACTCCGTTTCAATTTCCGGTCCATCGGCAATTTCAAATCCCATGCCAGTAAAAATATCTTCAATATCTCTGCGCACAATTGAAAGTGGATTAAGATGCCCAATACTTTTTTTCTTTCCGGGAATTGTCACATCGATTTTTTCTTTTTCCTTGTCCGGTCCAGCTCCAGAAAGATCGGTTTTTTTTCCATCAATAATTGCCAAAATTTCCCGTTTAGTTTTATTGGCCAGCTCGCCAATTTGAGCTCTTTCTTCTGGTGCTAAGTTTTTTAAATTTTTCAAAAATCCCACAAACTCACTTTTTCTTCCCAGATATTTTTTTTCCAAGTCAAAGAGAGTGTCACTATTTTTGACCTTTTTAATCTCCTCCAAAACTTGCTTTTTAATCTCTTCAATCTTATTTTTTAGCATAGTTTTATTCTAGCCTTAAAATTGAAAAAAGTCAAAAAAATTTATTATTCAAAAATTCAAATTTCCCGCCAAGGCGTATTTTTCCACTCAGTATTTTGACGACACAATAATTCTTTTGCCCGCTGAGGTTCTGTCATCACTTCTTCCACTACTTTTTCCATCCGCATTCCCTGCGAACCCTTAACCAAAACCACATCGCCGGAACGCAAAATTTCTTGCAATTTTCTGCCCGCATCCAACGGATTTGAAAATTCATAAATCTCTCCGGAAAATTTATGTTTTCGTAATTCATCAGTGGCAAATCTCATTCGATTACCCACTGCCAAAAAAATATCACCTTCTATTTCCAAAAATTTTTTCGCTACTTGTCGATGTTCTTTCTCTGTCACAGGATCAATTTCCAAAATATCACCCAACACTACAACCTTTCTGTTTTGTTTAAATTCTCGTAAAATTTCCAGAGCGCCTTCAACAGAAATAACCGATGATGAATTATAAGTATCATCAATTATGCTTGTATTTTTTATACCCTTAATTAAATTAGTTCTTCCTGAAGGCAAAATAAAATTTTCCAAACTCGTCGCAATCTCCACTAAATTTAAACCTAATTCAATGCCGACAGAAACTCCTGCTAACGCTGCATAAATATTGTGCTTTGCCAAAATATTATTCAATCGCAACGGCATCATTGTGCCAAGATAATTTAATTTGAAACTCAATCCGCTAATTTCTTTTGCCAAAAAAACATCCATTGCTCGTGCATCAGCATTTTCTGTAAATCCAAAAGAAAAAATTCGAGCAGTTACTCCGAGTTGGCGAAAATTATTTTTTAATTTCAAAAGATGCGAATTGTCAATATTTAAAATTACTAAACCTTTTTCATCAACGGCTTTTGCGAGAGTAGCTTTTTCTCTAAAAATTGCGTCCATATTTTTAAAATATTTTAGATGACTTGAAGCTACTTCCGTGATAACGGAAATATCCGGACGCACAAAATCTGTTAAATATTTTAAATCGCCTGGCTTATCCGAACCCATTTCCAGAATCAAAATTTCTGGGTATTTCAAGGGAAAGATCCATAAAATTAACCAGCGAAAAAAAATATCTAACCATTTGAGAATTGATCGTTCACCACTTTCCACGCCAAGAATTGTTAGTGGAACGCCTAATTCATTATTATAATTCTTTTCACTTTTTCGCACGAAATAATGACCAGAAATCACCGCAAAAATTGCTTCCTTGGCTGAAGTTTTTCCGACCGATCCAGTCACGGCAATTATTCGCGGGTGATATTTTTTTAATATAGCGACCGCCATAAAACGCAAAAGTCTTTCCAGCAAATTATTTTTATTTATTTCTTCTATCATATTTTTTTCTCTTTTAAATCTTCTGTTTTGACAAAAGAATTTCCTAGTGTGTGTGTTTGATTAAATTTATCTACATCTGTTTGAGTATATTTTTCTGTTGGCTCTATGCGATAATATTCTAATAAAAATTTCATAAGTTCCCCGAATGTTGGCGCCGCACTTGATTCTGCCCACTGCACTGTCTTTGGATCATCTAAACGCACAAGTATTGTAAATTTTGGATTATTGATCGGTGCAAATCCCGCAAAAGAACCAATGCTTTTTCCATCTTCATAGCCACCGCTTGGTCCAACAACTTCCGCTGTTCCTGTTTTTCCACCTACCAAATATCCTGGAACATTAGCTTGCTTGCCGTGACCATCAGTAACAACGCTTCGCAACATTTGAGATGTTTGGTAAGCAGCTTGTTCCGAAATAACTCTACGCACTTCCACGGGAGAATATTCCAAAATATTTCCATCGCTTTGTATGATCTTATCAATAATCTGGGGTTTTAATAAAATTCCATTATTGGCAATGACATTATAGGCTGAAATTAATTGCAAAGGCGTAACTGTAATACCCTGACCAAAAGAAGCTGTAAAAAATTCAAGATTTTTTTTAGTATTTTTTAAATTAGAAATATTACCATCCACTTCCGCATAAACATCTGACCCCGTCGATTCTCCAAAACCAAATTTTTTAATATATTCACCAAAAAGTTGATTGCCCATCAATTTTTCTGCAAAAATTACGCCAGTATTTAAAGATTTTTCCAAGACCTGTGTCATTGTTTGTTTTCCATTAGCTTTAAGATCGGAATTACGAATTGTATAACCAGCTTCCGAAACTGCTCCCGTATCGACATAAGTTGTGTCTGGACTAATTTTTCCGCCATCGATTGCGGCGGCCAGAGTAATTGCCTTGAACACACTTCCACATTCATAGGGATCACTAACTGCTAAATTTCTAAATGCTTCCATATTTTCCACTTTGGCATATTCATTGGGATTAAAAGTTGGATAGCTCGCCATAGAAATAATTTTTCCCGTCTTTGATTCCAACACAATAATCATACCTTTTTGCGCCTGATATCTATTCACTGCGGCTGCCAAAATCTTTTCTGTTTGATATTGCACGATATGATCAATCGATAAAACTAAACTATCACCATTTTTAGCATAAGTTATTTCTCGTTCACCAGTGGCAATCCACCTACCAGAAGTATCTCTATTTTGAAATAGGCTCCCATTTTCACCTTTCAACTTAGGCTCAAAGAATAATTCGCTACCATATCTGCCACCAAATTCATTATCTTTCCAACCCACAAAACCCAAAATATGCGAAGCCAATTCTCCTGCTGGATAATAACGAAAGTCTTCATTTGTCAAACGCACGCCTTTTAAATTTATTTTTTTTATTCCTGCAATTTCATCATCACTGAGTTTTCGCTTCAAGACTTCATACATATCATCTTTTTTTTCCAGCTTACTAATCAATTCATTGCGATCTAATCCCAAAACAGTCGCCAAACCATCGCTAGCTAAAACAGCATCTTCAATTTCTTTTGGCACAGCATAGGCCATCTTTGTTTCTTTATTAACCGCCACCGGATAAAGTGCCTCGCGATCTTTTAAAAATATTTCTCCGCGTGTCGGAATAAGTTTTTTGAAAAGAGAATGTTGATTTTCTGCGAGAGCTTGAAAATAGCCATAGCTAGTAACTTGTAAAAAATACGCCCTACCAATAATCACAACCACAACGCCCAAAATTAAAAAAGTCACAACTAATATTCTTGGATTTTTTATTTTTTCTCCATATTTTTTATGCTTTTGCGCATTGACCATGTTATTTATCATCTTATCGCAACAGTATTGCTAATATCCAAATAAGTTACATTAACAGGACTAACTAAATTAAAACTTTGCACAGATTTTTCAATCACATACATTGATCGCAATTCCATTTCATGCACTTGCATTTGTTTATTTTCTTTTTCCAATTCGCTGATCTTGTTTTCCAAATCTCGTATATCATAACCTTTAACCGCTAAATCATTTACTTGAAATAAATAAAAAGCACTAGTAAAAATTATAAAAAAGGTCATCAGAAATCCGGCACTGACCATGCTTATTTTAATACTTCCTCGCTTGCTTATGCCCGATAAACTGGGCAACTCTTTTTTAGTTGGCATTTTTTGCGAAGTATTTTTATTGATAATGAGAATTTTTGCCATTTTTATTTTATTATTTTATTATTTGCTATTATTCTATTTATTCTAAAACTTTTCACAAACCCGCAACTTAGCACTTCGTGAGCGTGGATTATCTGTAATTTCTTTCACTTGCGGAATGATTGGCTTTCTTGTAATTAATTTTATTTTTGCCAATTGACCGCAAAGACAAACTGGAAAAGTTTGCGGACAGATACAACCTCTCGCATTTTCCCTAAATATTTCTTTCACAATTCTGTCTTCCAATGAATGAAACGAAATAACTGCGAGCCGTCCTGAAAAATTAAGTGCTTCAATCGCCGCTGAAACAAACTTACGCAAACTGAATAATTCCTGGTTAACTTCAATCCGAATGGCCTGAAATGTTTTTGTGGCTGGACTTATTTTTCCATGTCGATATCTTACTGCCACATGCTGTTCAATTATTTCAACTAACTCTCTTGTGTTTTCTATTTTTTTATTTTTCCGATATTCAATAATTCCAGCAACAATACTTTTATAAAACTTTTCCTCTCCGTAATTTTTAATAATATTTTCTAACTCTTCTTGATTATACTTATTTATGATTTTTTCTGCTGTAAGTTCCTGAGTTTGATCAAATCGCATATCCAATGGTGCATCCAGTTGAAAACTAATTCCCCGCTTTGGATCTTCCAACTGATCAGAAGAATAACCAATGTCTGCCAAAATCGCATCCACTTTTTTAATTCCATTTTTTTTCAAAATACTTTCCAGATTCCGAAAATTATCCTGCACTAAAATTATATTTTCTATTTTCTGTTTTTTTAGTTTTTTCTCAAATCTTTCAATCGCCCCAGAATCAGCATCAATCACAATCAATTTTCCTTTTTTTCCAATCAACTTCAAAATTTCTAATGCATGTCC
>Ga0194062_1000783_pt1 | contig 13289 bp, 7 predicted proteins | sample SepL2225m_MetaG_FD_155481 | JGI IMG/M metagenome (GOLD analysis project Ga0194062, IMG submission 155481) | Anoxic zone freshwater microbial communities from boreal shield lake in IISD Experimental Lakes Area, Ontario, Canada - Sep2016-L224-25m | ecosystem: Environmental > Aquatic > Freshwater >... | reverse complement strand
ATAATCTAATTAGGGATAGTGTATTGAAGTATATCGTTACAATCTTAATATTCATTGCAGTTTATAACACGGCAATATCGCAAAACAATTCAGACTCTGTTAAAGTCAGTTCAACTATAGACACTACCACCCTTTCAAAAGATAAATCAGGATTTATACCAAATAAAGATAAAGGCGTAACCGTACCGAGAGTTAACAATGCAGAAATCGATGTTGACGGTGATTTAACTGAACCTGCATGGATGAAGGCAAAACGATTCGATAACTTCTCAGAAGTTGACCCTGGTGACAACACCAAACCATCAGTTAACACAGAAGCATTTATTTTTTACGACGACGAGAATATTTATATAGGTTTTAAATGTTATGAAACCGATATTAAAAGCATTCGCAAGACTTTTACTTCAAGAGATTTAATCTTCAGCGACGACTGGGCGGGATTCTTCTTTGATACTTATGATGAAAAGAAACAGGCGTACGAACTTGTTGTTAATCCTTACGGAATTCAGGCAGACCTGATGTGGAATGCTCCAGGTAATGAAGATGAGACTTATGACGCTATCTGGTATTCAGGCGCAAAGATACACGATAATATGTGGACCTGCGAAATGGTTATTCCTTTCAAAAGTATAAGGTTTCCTAACAAGAGCGAACAGGTCTGGAATTTCCATTTGTTCAGAAACCATCCGAGAAAAAACCGTGAGCAGATTTGCTGGGACCCTATATCCAGAGATGACCCTACTCTGTATTCACATTCTCCAAAGATGTACGGGATTAAAGATATTAAGGGCGGCAAGAATCTTGAAGTACTGCCATACGCCTTAGGTTCACAAAGCGGAACATTGTCAGATTTTAACAACGCAGAATCAGATTTTAATAATGAGAAAGTGAAAGGTCAGTATGGCGTGAACGTGAAATACGGAATTACTTCTAACCTGACTTCCGACCTTGCTATCAACCCTGATTTCTCTCAGGTAGAATCAGATGCCGCACAGGTTGATGTTAACAATACTTTTGCACTCTTCTATCCCGAGAAAAGACCTTTCTTCATCGAAGGTAACGATATTTTTAAATCTCCGATGAACATAGTTTATACCCGCTCCATAAACAATCCGCTGTTTGCTTTTAAGTTAACGGGTAAAATCGGAAGAACAGACGTTGGCTATACTGTTGCCTACGACCAGAAAACTCCGTTCATCGTTCCGTTTCAGGAGTACAGTGATTTTATTGCAACAGACAGGACATCTACTTCGAATATACTAAGACTGAAACAGGCAATCGGAAACAATGACTCATACATCGGAATGATTCTGACGGACAGAGAAGTGAATAAAGATACTAAGAAAGCATTCGACGTTGACGGATACAACAGAGTGTTCGGTTTTGACGGCAGTTTCAGGTTCCTTGAGAATTATAATGTCTCGTTCCAGTCAGTCAGGTTGTTTACGAGGGAAATAAACTATCCTGATTATTATAATCCTAATATATTTGATAACGGCAAATACACTGCAGCGCTCGACGGCGAGTACTTTGCAGGAAATTCAAATTATTTATCACTGAACAGAAGTGCACGTCACTGGAATTTCAGTTTATCTTACAACGATGCATCGCCTGTATCAAGACGTGATAACGGTTATAATTCAAACAACGATTACAGAACAATTCAGACAAACCAGGTTTATGATTTCTATCCTGAAGGTAAAGTCATCAATAGAATTGAGCCATCTTTGTTTGGATTTATGAGATACGATTATGACGGTAAGATACGTGAACAGTTTGCACAGGCTTCTCTCTGGCTGAGATTCCCGATGCAGATAAATACAAACTTCGGCTTCTTTCTTGTGAACAACGAATCATTCAAAGGAAAATATCACGAAGGAGTAAGAAGAGCAACTATTAATTTAAGCTTTCAGTCATTCAGCTGGCTGCAGGGGGGATTCCTTGTTGCAACAGGGAAATCTATTGTCAGGAATGATGATTCTTTTGTGGGATACATGAACGATTATGAATTATGGGGAACAATCAAACCAATCGACAGAATTACACTTGAGAACAACTATACATACTACGAACTGCTGAAAGAATACGCAGGCGAAAAAATCTATGCAGGTTATATATTCAGGAATAAGACAAACATACAGGTAACAAAGAACCTTTCAGCAAGATTAGTGTTTCAGTACGATACTTTCTCCGGCAACTTCAATTTCTCGCCGCTGATAAGTTATAAACTGAACCCGTTCACTATATTCTATGTAGGTTCTACTTACGACTACAACGATGTAGTATCTACTCCTAACGATGTATACAAAAAGGTTCTTACAGACAGACAATACTTCCTGAAACTGCAATACCTCTGGAGAATGTAATTATTTATGGTTCAGTAAACCGTATTTTGAAAGAAACTTTATATTCTGTCTCATTGTGTTAAGAGGAAATTCCTTCGGTGAAACTGCCCACGAATTAATTAAATCCCTGAATGCTCCAAGCAGGAAATGCCTGAATATGTTAACGTTAATGTTCTGGTTAAATGTACCCTTCTTTATTCCCTCTTTTACTATCTTCTCTCCGAGACCTACGAATTTTTCGTAATACGGTGTGAATTTTTCAGGTGTTCTCATAACGATTCTCTGCTGTTCGTGTGCGACAACTATTGCCGTAGCAGAATTCTCAGTGAAAGTATCAAAAATCATGTCAATCATCGCATCATATTTTTCGACCATGGTTAAATCTTTTCTCGAAACGAGACTGTCCAGATTATTGTAAAGGCCGCCCCATATCTGTTCGAATATTTTGTAAAGTATGTCATCTTTGTTTTTGTAATAAACATAAATGCTCCCAATTGATACATTCGCAAGTTCCGCTATCTTTGCTATCTTTGCATCGAAGAAACCTGATTCTGCAAACACTTTTATAGCGGCAGACAATATATCAACTTCCTTGTTCCCTTCTTTTTTCCTCATAAGATTGATTTATTTTGAATATTCATTCATTTATTAAAATTAATCATAGTATACATAAATATCAAGATAGAAATCGGGAGACCCTGTATATACAGAATAGACAAGCCATTTATGCCATAGGGGAAAAACAAAAGCCCCCTCTCCGCTTAGCTCAGAGAAGGGGCTATATGGGTTATACGGAATTTTCTTATTTATTATTCAAATATCTTTTCCACATCCTGATACTTGGAATGCATAATATCTACCGCTTTATCTATAACCGCACTGTCATTTGTCTTTAATGCTTCTTTAAGGGCGGTGGTCTTTGCAACTAACTCTTTTACTGTACTCTGGAATACTTCCGTTTTCGGTTCCAGTCTCTTAGGCAGTTTTGCGTTCAGACACGCTTCGGCTTTTGCAATCATTCCGTCCATCATTGGCTCGATTGATTTGTAGTCTTTCGCAGGGTAGAACTTATGGAATATTACATAAAGGTCTTTATGGTATTCATCCACTTCTTTGCTTACAGGTTTTAATACTCTTACCATCTTTTCATAATCAGCGTGCAGCTTTTCTGCTGCATCGAGCATTACCTGGTCATCTGTACCTTTTGCTGCCGCATAATAATTTTCTACAGATGCATTGAGCATTTTCAGTCCGTCATTCCATTTTGATTCTTTATCTTTTAATATTCCGGGAAGCTTTGCATTGTTAATTTTATCCATATCAGGTTTGATTTTTTCTACCATACCTTTTAATGCTGCAATATCCTTCGAAGGATATGCTTCGTGCCATATTACATATATTACATCATGAAACTGAAATAATTCAGGAACCGACGATGTAATTTCAGTAGAATCAATTTTATTCTGTGCCATTATACTTGCAGATAAAAGCAGCATATTGACAAACAGCAGTACCAATAACTTTCTCATAAAGATTTTTAACCTCCGTTTAGTTTAATTAATTTATGTTAAAATATTTCGACAATTCTGACGATTAAAAGAGACACATAACAATTATGACGAAGCGGGTTACTTCTTCAGATTCCCCCTCCTGAAATAACAATTACTGTCATTTGTCAGCATTCTGTGACGATTATTAAACCATTTTCCATTAACTCCTCCATCGCATGGCGGGACGTAATCTGGGTTATTAACATCATGTTTATTTAAACATTTATAACCATTGCCGTACGTAGAGTCGCATCTGTTTTCAATTGAGTTTTCTCTGGCTGTAATGATATCTTTGTTTTCCTGTTTAGTACAGGAAACAAGGACTAAGAATGTAAGTATTATGACAGTATTTTTTAAAATGTATCTCACATAATATAGATTAGCAAATAGCGTGCCTAACCTTTATTCTTGAGACCCCATTTTTCCAGTCTGTACCTTAAATTTCTTTCGGATATTCCGAGAAGTTTTGCAGCTGCTGACTGGTTACCGTTCGTCTGATGCAAAGCATCGTTAACCATTTTTCTTTCGAGGCATTCGACTTTTTCAGGTAAAGAAGAACTTTCATCAAAGCAGGAGTTCAAATCATTCTCGCTGCGCGGCTTTCTGATACCTAATGGCAGATCATCAGTTGTGATAATCTCGTTCCGGGATAATACTATTGAGTGATGGACTATATTTTCAAGTTCTCTTATGTTTCCTGGATAATTGTATTTCATTAATATGTCCAGTGCCTCTTTTGAGAAATCGAGGTTCGGTTTACTGGAATCGCTTTTATACTTATTTATAAATGTTGATATCAGCAAAGTGATATCCTCTTTTCTTTCTCTTAATGGAGGCAGATTAATGTTAACAACGTTCAACCTGTAGTATAAGTCTTCCCTGAATTTTCCTTCTTTGATAAGTTCTTCAATGTTCTTGTTTGTAGCGGCTATAACCCTGACGTCTACGTTAATCGTTGAACTTCCGCCGACTCTTTCAAACTGTTCTTCCTGAAGTACGCGCAGAAGTTTTACCTGTATATGCAAAGGCAGGTCTCCTATTTCATCAAGGAAGATAGTACCCTCATCAGCAATTTCAAACCTTCCCCTGTGCTGTTTTTCTGCACCTGTAAACGAGCCTTTTTCGTGACCGAACAGTTCACTCTCAAGTAGGTTTTCGTTTAATGCTGCACAGTTAACAGGGATGAACAGTTTGTCCTTTCTCTTACTGGCAAAATGTATCGCCCTTGCGAGAACTTCCTTTCCTGTACCGCTTTCCCCCAATATCAGAACTGATGCTTTTGATGCGGCTACCCTTCCCACTACATCGAGTATCTTCTGCATTTTCAGGGATGCGGTTACTATACCTTCAAGTTTATTTCCCGATTCGAGCTGTTCCCTGAGTATTTTGTTTTCCGATACAAGATTATTCTTCTCTAATATTCTTTTAATGACGAGTTCAACTTCATCCAGATTATACGGCTTGGTAATAAAATCATAAGCCCCCTGCTTTAGTGCAAGTACTGCCGTTTCAACAGATGCATACGCAGTCATTATCACCACCGCTATTTCAGGATTTATCTGCTTCAGCTGATTTACAAGGTCTATGCCAGATGCACCGGGCATCTTCAGGTCCGACAGTATTATATCAACTCTGTTCTTCATTACATGACTTAATGCCACGTCAACCGAATCAGCTTCAAGCACATTATATCCGCGGCTCTTCAGGTCACCCGAAAGTATCAGTCTCTGTGACTTTTCATCATCGACTACTAAAATTGTTACATCCATAATTATGGTAAAGTTATTATAATTTTTGTACCTTTGTTTATTTCGCTTTCAACTTCAATGTTGCCATTATGCTGAAGTATTATCTGCCTGACTATGCTCAGACCCATTCCTGTACCGTCTGACTTGGTTGTAAAGTATATATCAAAAATCTTTTTCAGGTTCTCTTTCGGTATTCCGCACCCTGTATCGCTTAGTTCGTAAACAGACTTACTGCCTGCTTTTCTGTACTTAAAGTTTACAGAGCCGCCTTCACCCGTTGCATCGATAGAATTCCTGAACAGGTTAATGAATACCTGTTTCATCTGCTGATAATCTATGCTAACTTCTTCATCGGATTTAATGCTTGTGTAAATCTTTATCTGTTTTGCTTCCGCCTGTATGTTTACTATCTTCAATAATTCATCGAGGAATTCTGACACTTTAATCCTTTGCATAACAAGGTTTGCAGGCTTTGCGAACCTCAGAAACTGTTCAATGATTCCGTTTACCCTTAACGACTCTGAATGCAGCACTTCGGTAAGAGTGTTAAAATCTTCTGACTTAATCACTTTGCCGTATTCCCTGTCAAGCCTCTGCGATATCATACTGATTGTATTCAGGGGATTTCTGATTTCGTGTGCAACACCCGATGCAAGTTCTCCCATTGCAAAGAATTTCTCGTTCTGAGTTAACTGCTTTTCAATCTTTCTTATTTCCGTTATATCTTCTATCACAAGAGAATATGTGTCGAGTACATTATCATCCGTATACACATCAGTGGAATTAAGCATAAACGATTTATTGTTCCCCGCAACTTCCTGTGAAACCTCGTAATTCCTTACCTGTTTTTTTGCAATCAGTGTTTCCAGTATTGTTCCCGAAACAGAGCTTACTTCCGATATGTTCGTTCCGGTTATATCAGAATAAGGTAGTCCGAACATTTCAAAAGCCGCTTTGTTGAATATCCTTATTCTGCTTTCCGCATCAACAGTTATAAGTGCGAGAGAAAGATTTTCGAGTATGTTCCCCGTGAACGTCTGAATCCGTTTGAATTCATTCTCAACAAAAGTGTAGTTCTGGTTTGAAATTACCAGCGACAACACAATCACGGTGATTACGATTACAAGCAACGAAACAATCAGCGTCCTTGTGAGCATTCTTGATTCTACGGAAGAAACTTCTTCCATCGAAAGTCCGACTCTGAAGATGCCTATCTTTTCATTATCAATCCTGAACAGGCTTACCGATTCAAACACATCACTCCCCTGAAACTTCAATACGCGTGAAACACTCTCACCTCCATCAAGCAGTTTCCTGAGTTCAGCATCATCTTTTACAGCCGAAAGTTCGTTAACATTCCTGTTTGCCGCGAGGATTTCTTTCTCGTTCTGTAATGCCACGTAAACAATGCCTGTGCCCTTACCCATATCGAGTATTAACTTCCCAAAGCCAATCTTATTCTTAAAGTTCAGGTATGATTCAGCATCGAGATTGACAACTATAACACCGTCGCTGTTTGCTCGCCTTACTGCTACTGCAAACCTTGAACCCTTCTCAAGACGCGCTTCTTTAAGCCCTATCACAAGTTCCTTTTCCTTTCCTTCGTACAATGGTGTCAGGTAACTCTCAGGAGTGTACTTTCCCTTCTGGCGCTGGTGACCCGAATCAGATACTGCGTTGCTGAAGATCCTTTCCTTGTTCTGACTGAAAACATTAATCCTGAACACTTCATTTTCGTCGGCTACTTTAACGAGCACGTTATCGCTTAAAAGTTTCAGACTGTCCAGCCGTGAAACATTCCTTGCCACACCGAGAAGATGCTGTGCCAGCAGGTTTTCCATCTCGCTGTCGGATACTATTGAATTTTCGCTGCTCTTGGATACAACGTGCAGCATTGAACTCGCATACTCACCAAGCAGATGATAAATCTCGTTCTTGTTGGAATTATACTCGTATATAGTTGAAACGATAATTATTACAACAAGTACGACAGAAATAATAATTATGTTCTTTGGTTTAAGGAATGAAAATTTCTTAATATTTATATCACGGCCTCTGTTCATATCTTAAAACTATGATATTCATTCAACAGAAAAAAGATAAATAGATGTGTAGCAAGTATCGGGCAATAAAAAAGGGCTGCCTTCCGGACAGCCCTTTGTATTAAAGTTAAATCTGTATTTATTTGATAAGCATCATTTTCTTCGTCTCTACGTATGAAGCACTTTCCATCTTGTAGAAATAGAATCCGCTGGATAAGTTTTCACCGCTGAAATCAACAGAATAATATCCTGCCGTTTTACTCTCATTCACAAGCGTTCGGACTTCACGCCCGAGTAAATCGAATATTGTAATCTTTACAAAGCCGTCTTTTGGTAATGCAAAGTTAATTTTAGTAACCGGGTTAAACGGATTCGGATAATTCTGGTTTAGCTCATACTTTACAGGAAGTACACCGCCGTTATTTCCAACACTCGTCGGTACTGTCTGAAAAGCAGTTACATTGATATTATCAACATACCAGCCGTCCCAGTTAGTGTTTGAGTCGCAGGAATCTCTGAATCTTACTACCATATTGGTAGAACCGTTTACGTATTGTGAAATATTAAAACTCTGTAACTTCCAGGTAGATGAATCAAGACCATTGAAAGTTGCAATTCTCTGCCAGGTTGTACCGTTGTTACTGGATACGTCAACAAATCCCATATCATATCCTGCTTCAAGAGCATACTTCTGATACCAGCTTAAATAGACTGCAGGATATGTAGACACGTTTAAAGGTACAGATTGCATTTGATTAACGCCACTGTTTGTACAAGCACCTTTAAATGAATGTGTTGGTGATAAGTATTTGTTCGTAACTATAGACCAGTTTGTCATAGTCGGGAAATTAGTTGTTCCGTTCTCTGCGCTGTCTCTTAATATAGTATAACCATTTCCGACAAATATACTGACGTTCTTGTCATACATAGTTACAGTGTCATTTTGTCTTAAACGAAGTCTTGCATAAATTACTGAATTATTAGGTGCGGTAGCTCCAACTGTAAAGTTAAAAGTAACACTATCCGATACAAATACACCTAAAGTAGGTTTTGTGTATATTTGAGTAGGGACGTTTAAGTAACCGGAAAGAGGAGTTAATTCAACTTTTACGTTTGAAGCTGCAACTCTGCCTTTATTTCTGAACACAACTTTTAAATTTCCTGTTTCGCTCTGCAGATAAGATGCTTTATTTAATGTAGCAGATCTTAATCCAACATAATCACCTGCAACAAGTGTATAATACTTATTCATTTCAAGACAGGTCTGTGCTTCTGGTAATATGCTTGCCTGAGGAGGCCAGAATCCAATAACACCAACTTCTGGTGTCATACCAAATCTGTGAGTCGCATGACCAGTTGAGTCATTGCTGTAACACCAGTCAATATCACCACCGCGAACTGCATATGCTACAGTACCTAACGGAGTACCAAAGAGAAAATGGTTTTCAGCTACGATATCGCTACCGTATTCGTTAAACACATTATCGTCAGGTGTAGGCGTAGGGTCACACCATGCATAAGGTTTAATTAAATAGTTTCCGTATGTATGATAATCTAAATTAACAGTAAAGTTTCTTGAATTATAGAAAGTTCTGAAGTTTTGTGTTTCAATTTCAGAGAACGGACTTGGACCTCTGTAAGTATCTGAAGAAGGGGTTGTTGAAGAACCACCGTTGACTGAATTCCAGAAGTTGTAAGTACCAAAGTTTCTGTTTATGTCAACGCCAGGACCACCCATAGCAGGGTTACGATTTTTTCTCCACATACCGCCGCCTGTAGGGTTTGTTGTTTCATTGTAATAGTACCCGTCAACATTAATAATTGGTGTCCAGTAAATCTCACGATTGTTCAGAATATAAGTTGCAATTGGATCAATATTATAATTCTCAACAAGCCAGTAAACATAATACAATACATTTGACATTCCCAGAGGCTCACGTGCGTGAGTAACACCATTTAGCCAGATTTCAGGTCTGCCTGTTGTTACATCTGGATTCTTTGTTATTCTGACAGTCCACATAGGTCTGTTTTCATACGTGTTACCGATAGACCATTTTGCAGAAACTAAAGTAGGATATTGAGTTCTCAACGAATCTACTTTTGTAATCATTTCAGCTACTTTTAAATGTCCACCCATAGTACCCATAATGGAATGGTTACTAATTAAAATTTCTTGCTGAGACATTTGAAAAGTTTTTTGAAATTCTGCAGGACTCATCGACTGAAGTCTGTTGTAGTATTCCATCCAGTCGGCAATTTCAACCGTATAAGCGACACCCGACTTATTCAGTAATGCGATTTCAGATTCGGATAACCAGGTTTCAAAGTATTCACCGGGTTTATTTATTCCACCGTCAAGGTGTAAATCTGCTGACGCAAGTTTTCTTGCATCCGCTGAGGTCTTCAGAGATATTCTAACTTTAGAATATTTTTCCTGACCTGAGTTATTATTCTTTTGTGCAAATAAATTTGTAAAAAGAAATGAAGCAACTATAAATATAGTTACTGTTAGAAGTAAATTCTTTTTCAAAATAGTAAAGTTAAATTTTTAAAACCCATATTGTGCAAAATAATTGATATATTATTCAAATGGAATGAAAAAGTTTATGTAAATTTCTTGCAAAAAAAGGGAAGTACGTCAGTACTCCCCTTTCATTAGGTTATAATAGAGTCCGCTAATGCGGATAAATCCTATTTAAGAACAACCATACGTTTTACGTCGACAAAACCGTTTGTTTCCAGCCTGTAGAAGTAAATCCCTGAGGTCAGAGACGAGGCGTCAAAATCGACTATATACTGTCCTGCCGATTTGTTTCCGTTTACCAGGTTTGCTACTTCTCTTCCGAGCATATCGTATACTTTCAAAGTCACGAATGATGCTTTTGGAAGCGCAAATTTAATCATGGTAACAGGATTAAACGGATTCGGATAGTTCTGGCTTAAATTGAATTCTTTCGGTATTTCTGTGATTATATTGCTCACTGATACCGGATTGTTTAAACAGGTATCGTTATTTGTGTATGACCAGCCTGAACTGTATGCCAAAGGTGTTGAACCGTCAAATACAGAAGAATTGTTCATGAAAGACATTCTGAAACAAGCTATTGGGTTTGATACGTTGAACCTTAAACTTCCAAGCCAGTAACTCCCTGCCACAAGGGCATAAGGAGTTTTTGTGTAAAGCAAAAGTATGTTAAGACTTGCAGCAGTATCGTTGCAGATTTTTGTTGAAGTCATAACATCATAGTTTGCATTGCCTGAAAGATTAACGTTTGAACTTGTTACAGGGCTTTCCGGAACGAATGAAAATGCGTTCGGTGTACCTGAAGTCCAGTAATTGAGCCTTATGTTTGTAAGACCTACGTTCCACGTCTGCCCGGCTGGAACTGTGCCGTAAATATCAACAAGAAACTGTCCGTTATCAAATCTCGGATTCTGGATGTTAAAATTTACCTTTACCTGTCCGTAAGAAACGGTAGCAACAAGTAAAAGAGCAACTATTGTTAAAAATATATTTTTCATCTTCTTTAAATTTTAATTTCCAAATAATTAGAACGGACGAGCATAACTCTTACCGAAATTGTTATAAAGTATTGGTGAATCATATCCGTCTATAAAACTATCACCGTTGAAGTCAGCAGATTTGTATCCTGAGAGTCCGAACTGTGATTTATAGACTGTGTAATCAGTCGGGTCAACATATCCATCCTGATTAGCATCTCCGCCGTAAATTACAAACACCGAACCGACCTGTTTAAGGTTGCTGCCGTATGCTTTTGTAATGTTATCAGTGAAATTGAAATTGGTAACATTACCTGTCGAGAATACCTGCGGTGCTGCACTCCATGTTTCAAGATGGTTTCTGTGCTTTACAACGATGTAATAACTTCCGTTCGTTGCTTTAGCAAAACTAAGCGAAGTGTTACCTGTTGAATCCACGATTGCATTAGAACTGTCCCTGAGTGTAAAAGGTGTAGTTGGATTCCTGAGATATACCTTCATTGAATCCTTTATCTGAGTTGTTCCGTTGTAGAAACCTTCCAGATAAACTTTCAGGTTCAGGAAGAATGTCTGCTGTGTGGTGAAATTAAACACAGTTGAATAAGGTCCCTGACCGCCTGAATTAATTGCTGCGACTCTCCAGAAATACTGAGTGCTTCCGATTAAATAACCGCTTGGAAGCGTGAATTCTGAAGTTGTTATTGTAGCATTATTGTAGACTATGTTTGTAAACAGATTATTTGTTGCGACCTGAATCCTGTATGTTGTTGCACCTGAAACATCGCTCCAGTCCATGAATGGTGTTAAAGATACACCCGCTGCATTGTTTACTGGCAATAACAGTGTCGGTGCTGTAGGAGGCGCAATTAAAGTTGTAAACTGCCATACTTCTGAATAAGGAGATGTACCGCCTGCATTAGTTGCATTTGCTCTCCAGTAATAAGTTGTATTGTAACTCAGAGGAACTGTAATCTGATACTGTGATAAAGCTCCCGTAACCTGATTCACAATTGTAGTTGTAAATGACGGGCTTGTTGATAACTGTACTCTGTATGTAGTAGCTCCTATAACGTTATTCCAGTCGAGTAACGGTGTTAAAGAAATCCCTGTCGAATTGTTCGGAGGTGTTACTAACGAAGGAGCTGCAGGAGCACCGATTGTCGTTGTAAAATTAAATACTGAAGACCATAAACCTTCTCCTCCAACGTTAGAAGCAGAAACTCTCCAGAAATACTGGGTTGTTCCTGATAAGATTCCGGCACCCACTGCAAAAGTTGATACAGTTATACCGCTCTGGTCTAATGCTAAAGCATTAAATGTGTTATTAAATGAAATCTGTAAATGATAACTTGTTGCTCCCGAAACGTCACTCCAGTCCATAGTCGGCTGAGTGGATACACCCGTTGCAGCGTTAAGAGGCAGCAAAAGGTTTGGTGCAGATGGTGCTGCTACGATTGTGGTAAAATTCCATACAGTTGACCAGTTACTCGTTCCGCCTGTATTAGTAGCATTCACTCTCCAGTAATACTGAACACCGTTCTGTAAAGTACCCGGCTGAATAGCAAAACCTGCATTTACAAGACCTGTAACATCAATCACAGTAGTTGCAAAAGTGTTAACAGTAGATACCTGTAATCTGTAGAAACCTGCATTCGAAACAGGATTCCAGTTTAATGTAGGTGTTAAAGAAATATTAACCGCTCCGTTTATAGGAGATAGTAATATAGGTACTGCAGGTGGTGCATCCTGAGTTGTAAAATACCACTGAGTTGACCAGTTACTTGTACCCGTTGAACCTGTGGCATTCACTCTCCAGTAATACTGTGTGCTGTAAGCAAGAACCGCACTTACAATAGCATACTGTGAGGCTGTAATACCTGATTGATCTAAGACGGTAGTCGCCCCTGTGAAAATCTGTATTCTGTAAGAAGTTGCTCCTGATACATCTGACCAGTCAAATGTAGGAAACAACGAAACGTTCGTGGCATTGTTTACCGGTGCAATCAATGCCGGCGGACTTGGCTGTGCCATTACACTAACGCTGATCATTAGCATCAGTAATAAGGCAAAATTTGAAAAAAGCTTTTTCATAACCTAATAAGT
>Ga0194062_1000782_pt1 | contig 13294 bp, 11 predicted proteins | sample SepL2225m_MetaG_FD_155481 | JGI IMG/M metagenome (GOLD analysis project Ga0194062, IMG submission 155481) | Anoxic zone freshwater microbial communities from boreal shield lake in IISD Experimental Lakes Area, Ontario, Canada - Sep2016-L224-25m | ecosystem: Environmental > Aquatic > Freshwater >... | reverse complement strand
GATGACGGGGGAGCAGGGTGATCCGCGCTGGATGTTCGCCCAGGGCGCCGTATTGGAAGATGCCGGTAAATTGGAGGAAGCCGTTGCGGCCTTCGCCAAAGTTCCCGCCACCGAAGCCACCTACAGAGATGCCCAATATCGTTTGCTCCGCATCACCCAAACCCAACTGCTCAAATTGACCAGCGGAGAAAACAAACCGGAAGCCAGCAAGATTAAGGATGCCGCCAAGGCCTTGATGGCGGCCGCCGATAAATTCCTGACCCCACCTAAAAATGCCAGCCCCGAAACCCTGAAAAAGATTCAGGACTATCGGCGCGACGTTTGGATTATTCAAGCCATCACCGCCGTCAAACACCTGCAGGACGGGAACTCCGCCCTGAAGGCATTGGATCAGGTGGAAAGCACGGCCGATGCCGCCAAACCACTCCCCACCGCCATTCAGGGGTTGGTCCTGCGCTATCGGATCCTGGCGTTGAATATGGCCAATAAAAACAAAGAAGCCAGCGATCTGGTGAAAATCTATTACGAAAAATATCCCCAGCAGGCGCCGGAAATTATCCGGGGCATGGTATATGAAGCCATCAAGGATATTGATCTGTACGAAAAAACCGAACCGGAACGCGCCAAGCAGACCGCCAAAGAAGCGGCCGATTTGGTCTTGATGCTGGCGGAGTTATCCAAGGCGGATAAAACCAAGAGCGAGGCCGACCGTGCCAAGGATGAATACGCCTACCGCCAGTATTACGGTGACATGCTGATCCGTGGCGGCCGCGCGGATGAAGCCTACAAGCTCTTCACGGACATGGACAATACCTTCAAGGCTAAAAATCCCGGGCGCGATGACATCTTTAATAAGATGGGTCAGGCCCGTGCCTTGTATTACATGGGCCATCATCTGGATGCCCATGAAGCCTTTGTACGGTTGATCCCCCGGCTGGAACAGGCGTCCGAATCCTGGTGGGAAGCCTATCTGCGTGTGCTGCAATGCAACGAGAAACTGGGCAAAGACACCGATGAAACCAAGAAGACGCTGAAAAACCTCAAAGGCAGCTTCCCGCAAACCATCGGCGGCCCGTACAAGGATGATTTCATGCTGCTTTTGACCAAGTACAGCATCTTCTAACCGTCCAAAGTCTTAAATAATCCCTTTTTATGGCGGTTTAGGCCTGCGGGCCTTGACCATCTGCCCTGCTTTCTTCTAGCATAGGCGGCTTGTACCGGCCCCGGTGCCGGGGTAGATGTTTTGGAATCTTAATAAGCACGAGGATGACTGCTCATGGCCAAGAAAACTGTCGCGCAATTGGATGTCAAAGGCAAGCGGGTTCTGGTTCGCGTGGATTTCAATGTCCCGCTGGATGAAAATCTCAATGTCACCGATGACCGCCGCATCCGTTCTGCGGTACCCACCATCAAATCCATCATTGATCGGGGCGGCAAAGCCATTCTGATGAGCCATTTGGGCCGGCCCAAGGCTGGTCCCGAAAAGAAATTCTCGTTGGCACCCGCCGCGAAGGTCCTGGGCGAAATCCTCGGTAAGCCCGTGACCCTGGCGCCGGACTGCATCGGGGAAGCCACCGCTCAAGTGGTCGCAGCCGCGAAAGATGGCGACGTGATCCTGCTGGAAAACACCCGCTTCCACAAACAGGAAGAAAAGAATGACCCCGCCTTCGCAGCCGAAATGGCCAAGTTTGGCGATCTGTATGTGAACGATGCCTTCGGCACTGCCCACCGTCAGCATGGCTCGACCTTCGGCGTGGCCGAAGTACTCGGTGCGGGCAAGCGGACCATCGGCTTCTTGATCGAAAAAGAACTCAAGTTCCTCGGCGACGCCCTCAACAGCCCCAAGCGTCCCTTCGTGGCGATTCTCGGTGGGGCCAAAGTCTCCGATAAGATTGCAGTCATCGAAAACCTGCTGGCCAAAGCCGACAAGATCATCATCGGCGGCGCCATGGCCAACACGTTCTTCCTGGCTCAGGGCCTCAAGACCGGCAAGTCGCTGGTCGAAGCCGACAAGGTCGAACTGGCCAAGGAACTGCTGGCCAAAGCCAACGGCAAGATTCTGCTGCCGGTAGATTCAGTGGTCGCCACGGAAATGACCGATACCGCCCAGACCCAGATTGCCGTGGGCGATATCCCCGATGGCTTTGCGGGTTTTGATATCGGCCCCAAGAGCATTGAACTGTTCAGCAACACCATCAAGAATGCCAAGACGGTCGTCTGGAACGGCCCGATGGGCGTGTTCGAAAAGGCCCCCTTCGTCAGCGGCACCAAGGCCGTGGCGTTGGCACTGGCCGAAGCCACCAGCAAGGGCGCTGTAACCGTGATCGGCGGGGGCGATTCCGCCGCCGCGATCGAAGAGTTTGGTCTGGCCGACAAGGTCAGCCATGTCTCCACCGGCGGCGGCGCGTCCCTGGAGTTCCTCGAAGGCAAAGGCTTCCCCTGCCTGGATATCCTCGATAACGCTTAATGGTATAATGACTCCCACGAGGCGCGGGTCTTCGGCCCGCGCCTTTTTTATTGGGATGGCCTATGTCTGACAACATCATCAAAACCCCGCCGCATCTGCCGTTGATTGCGCCGTCCATCATTGCCGCGGATTTCGCGCGGCTCGGGCTGGAAGTCCGTGATGTGGAAAACGCCGGGGCCGATCTGCTGCATGTGGATGTCATGGATGGCCACTTTGTGCCCAACCTGACGCTGGGGCCAGACACCGTGGCCGCCCTGACCAAATGCACCGGCCTGATGCAGGATGTGCATCTGATGGTGACCGATCCGGAAAAATACGCACCGCTGTTCATCCAAGCCGGGGCGAAACACATCACCTTCCATATCGAAGTGGCCCCCGGTCAGCGCGGGCTGGATTTGATCAAGCGTCTGCATGATCTGGACGTCACCGTCGGTGTGAGTCTCAACCCCGCCACGCCGACCACCACACTGGGGCCCCTGCTTGAGGCGGTGGATCTGGTGCTGGTGATGAGCGTGAATCCCGGTTTTACCGGCCAATCATTTATGCCCGAAGTGCTGGACAAAGTCCGTTGGCTAAGAAATGAATTATCCCCGCAACAACGACTGCAAATTGATGGCGGGATTGGCATTCGGACCGCACATCAGGCTTTGGATGCGGGTGCGGATATTCTCGTGGCCGGAGCGGCTATTTTCCGTAACCCCGAACGGGCCGCGACCATCCGCCTGCTCCGCGGCGACTATCCCAAGTAAGCTTTAAGCCGTTGTTTGGCCAGCGCCACAGCCGTGGGCGAGATATCACACCCCGCAAAATTGCGTCCAGCCTCTGCGGCGGCCAATAGCGTTGTCCCCGAACCACACATAAAGTCCCCCACCCAACCGCCGGGCGGACACAGTGCCACCACCAACCGCCGCAACAATTCCAAGGGCTTTTGCGTGGGATAACCCACGCGTTCGTCGGCCATAGCATTCAGCGCAGAAACAATAAACACATCATCGGGATTTTTCGTGATATCGGTGGCAGCGATGCGGGCACCCTTGCCAGATCGGGCACGGCGCATGGCTTTTTCCGTGCGCGGGATGGCAATCGCTTTGCCGTCAAAGAAATGTTGATCGCCTTTGGCATAAAACAAGATCGTATCGTGTTTGCGGGAGAAGCGGCGTTTGCTTGCCCCGCCGGTCTGGTAATACCAGATGAGCTCGTTTTGGAACCGATCACTGCCCCAAAGGCCATCGGCCAACACTTTCACGTAATGGACCGCATGCCAGTCCAGGTGGATCAACATGCACCCTTGCGGGGTCAGTTGATCCCAACAGGCACTAAGCCGGGGTTTGAGCCAAGCCAAATAATCTTCCATCCCCCCTGCCCAATGGTCTGAAAATTCTGCATTACGAATCTGCGAAACCGATGCGTCACTACCAGCTAACCCTTCATTCGTGCGAATCGCCCCCGTCCACGGTCGCTGGGTGAAGAACGGTGGATCAATATAAACTACGTCAAATAAATGACTTACAAATAATTTATGGGCGTCAATACAGTCCCCTACTTGGACCGAATTGACCGATGGATGAGGATTGCGGTTGGGCATGGCGACTATTGTCCCTAGAGAACAATAAAACTGCAAGAATGTTTATCTAACCATTTCACCCATCGTGGGTCTATTGCAGCCATTGGGCCCAGTTGTCGCACCTGGACTGCCCGCATTTTCGTAAGTGCGATATATTTGTAGGATATACTCACGTGACCCAGCTCAACCTGCCTGTCTCCCTGCGGAGTCTGCGGTGGTTTGGTAAGCGCTCCTCCCCCCTTCAGGTATTCCATCAGGATCACGCGATTGCGGAAGCTCGTCGGTCAAATCCGGCGGACATGCCCCTCAAGATAGCTTTGGTCATGCTGTACGCGGCCATCGTCGGCGGCGCCATCGCCACCGGCGCGGTCAATATGTCGCTGGTAGACCTGCACCAGTGGCGGGTCATGCACTATTTCATGGTGGGTGCGGGTATCTATGGCTCCGTCATGCTGGTGGTCACCATCGTGCGTGTGATACTGGCCATGTTCTACAAAGCTATGCCCTCACTCAGCGATGAACAGTTGCCGTTTGTCACGGTCATCATCCCCGCCTATAACGAAGGCCCCGATGTGGCCAAGAGCATCGAATCCATCGCGCGTTGCGACTATCCCCGCCACAAGCTTCAGATCATCACCATCAACGACGGCAGCAAAGACGATACCTGGCATCACATGTCCACCGCAGCCGCGAAATATCCCGACAACGTCTGCGCCATCAACATGGAAAAGAATGGCGGCAAGCGGCAGGGTCTGCGGGTGGGCTTTGCCCTCGCCGCCGGCGACGTGATTGTTACCATGGACTCCGACAGTGTTATTGAACACGACGCACTGCGTAATCTGGTCACCCCGATTGCCGCGGACAGCCGCGTGGGTGGCGTGGCCGGGAACGTTAAAGTCTTGAACCGTTCCCAAGGCATCATCCCGCGTATGCTGCGGGCTTCGTTTGTGATCGCGTTTGATTTCTCACGGGCCTACCAGTCCGTCATCCGGACCGTGCAGTGCACCCCCGGTGCGTTCAGCGCCTATCGCCGCAGTGCGGTGGAAGAAGTGCTCGAAGAGTGGAATAACCAGTCGTGGATGGGCAAGCCCAGCACGATTGCCGAAGACCGCGCCCTGTCGAACCTGATTCTGCGTCAGGGTCATGAAATCCTGTTCCAGAGCAATGCCGTGGTTTGGACCAACATCCCCACCACCTACAATGGTCTGGCCAAGATGTTCATGCGGTGGGAACGTGGCAACCTGCGGGAAAACCTCGCTTGGGCCACGTGGTGCTATACGCCGTTCCGCAAGCGTTTCTGGCTGTCGGCCAATCTTGACTGGGCGCTGAACTCGCTGGAAATGATTCTCCCCTATTTTGTGATTGCGACCTTCCTGGTCTACGGTTTGGTCAACCCCCTGTTCATGCTGCGTTACCTCGCGGTGGCGACAGTGTTCAGCGCTCTGATGCAGATCTACTACGTTAAGCAGGAACGCAACAGCGATTGGGTATACGGCATCCTCTACAGCCTGTTCTGGTTCACCTGCATGTGGTGGGTGGTCCCCTACAGCGTCCTCACGGCCAGCAATGGCTCGTGGATGACCCGCACCCTCCCGGCCACGGCCGGCGCTGCGGCTCCGGTGACCGCTGCGGCCCCTGCCCGGATCGCCGCATAAGCCAGCGTACCAAAGAATTCCCCACCAAGGCACAGCTTAAACACTGTGCCTTTTTTATGGTTTATCCGGTATTTTCGGGGAGTGTTTGATAGGGCATAACCGCACCAAGATGGATCGGATTTCATGCCGGAGGTATTAAGACCAAGTTCCCATGTGCGATGTGGACCATCCCAGCTTTTCCCGGAAATACCGGATGAACCTAACTTTGGCAGAGGGTAAGGGCGTCCGTGTGAGTCTTAACGGTGAAACAGACGAGGTGCATTTGGGTACAGAATCAACTGATGGCCAGGTAATTGTTACGCAAAACGGGAAGACGGTAACGTTGCTAAAATGCCGCGAAGTGCCCGAGTTGGGTAGCATCAAACAGGCGCCCTTGCCTGCGGTCCCGGCCAAGCCATAAGCACTGACGGCAATTTGTTGCCCAACAAGTGCTTAGCTGACTTGAAGTAAAGTGTATCTGCGGGTACATTATCCGATTCACGCATGGCGAGAGACTCATAGTAGGGTCTTGGTCATGACAGAGTATTTTGATTGTCTCAAGCAGACGAGTAAGAGGTTACGCACGTGGTAAAAATTCGCATGAAGCGGTTTGGCCGGAAGAATCACGCTATGTGGCGCATCAACGCCGTGGACATTCGCAGTCCGCGTGATGGCAAGGTCATCGAAGAATTGGGCTATTACGATCCCCATGCCAAGGACACCTCCAAGCAGGTCGTCGTGGACAAGGCTCGTTACGAACACTGGATCCGCGTCGGCGCCCAGCCCAGCGACACCGTCAAGGGTCTCTTTGCCCGCGCTCAGGATCGCAAGACGCTGGCGACTGCCCCCAAGTAAGTTACCCAACAGTAATTGGGTGGGTATGCGGCCATGCGTATAGACATTCTGACGCTTTTCCCAGAAATGTTTACCGGCGTGCTTTCGGCCAGCATACTCAAACGTGCAGTTGATAAAGGCATTGTCCAATATCATCTGCATCAGTTGCGGGACTTTACTCAGGACCCGCACCGTAAAGTTGATGACCGTCCGTTTGGTGGCGGTGCCGGAATGGTGCTGATGTGCCAGCCGGTGATTGATGCGGTGGATAAGATTGACACGCTGGAACCGACCCCGGCCCGACGGATTGTACTTTGTCCGCAAGGCCGGAAATTGGACCAGCCGTTAGTTGAAGAATTGGCCCGCTTGCCCCGGATTTTGCTGGTGGCCGGGCATTACGAAGGTTTTGACGAGCGGATCAAGGTTGTGCTTGATCCCTTGGAAGTAAGCATCGGTGATTATGTGCTGTCGGGCGGGGAATTGCCCGCGATGGTGCTACTCGATGCGATTGTGCGGTTGCTGCCAGGGGTTTTGGGTGATGCCCAAAGCCATGTATCCGAGAGCTTTGCCACCGCCGACCCGGTCGTCACGGGAGGATTGGAATATCCGCAGTACACCCGGCCGCGGGAATACCGGGGACTGACGGTTCCGGAAGCTTTGCTTTCGGGTAATCATGAGGCGATCGCCCTGTGGCGCCGCCAACAAAGTTTGGAACGAACCGCCCGCAAGCGGCCTGATTTGCTGCCCAAGCCGCCGGCGGAGTGACTCTTATCGCAGCATGAACGAATTACCCAAAACGGGTAACCGCTGGAGTTATGATCATGAAGAATGCTTTACTATCCCACGTCGAAGCCAAGAGTCTCCGCAAGGTCCCCCTCAGCTTTAACATTGGCGATATCGTTGATGTTCACTGCAAGATTACCGAAGGCGACAAGGAACGTATCCAGGTCTTCTCCGGCACGATCATCATGAAGAAGGGCGAAGGCACCAACGAGTCCTTCACCGTCCGCCGCATCGTGAACAACGAAGGCGTGGAACGTATGTTCCCCGTCAACTCCCCCAAGATTGAAAAGCTCGACGTCAAGCGCAAGAGCCAGGTGCGTCGCGCCAAGCTCTATTACCTGCGTGAACGCACCGGCAAGGCTACCCGCCTCAAGGAAGGCGCTCCGATTGTGGTCGGCGAGACCATCGAAGCCAAGGCCTAAGGCCCTCTTTGATTTGCCCCATATGAATGACGCCAAGGACCACCTGCATCAGGTGGTCCTTGCTTTTTGGCGCATAAAAACGGCCCCGGTCAACCGGACCGGGGCCGGATAATTAATTGTGGTTGGGCTTGGCTCAGGGCCAAACCTGACCCAGTATCCGCAGCCGGCTGGGGGCTTCTTCCGGCGGGGTGTCAATGGCGATACGGTTGTATTCCAACAGCGTGCCCTTGGCCAGTTCCAAACGCATCACAGCCAGCGAATAATTCACCGTGGCCTGTAATTCGGCGATTTCCGCCGCGGCCAAACGGGTTTGGGCATCCAGTTTGAGTTGCAGGAATTCGGGTGACAGGGCCTGGCCAAACCGTTCTTTCTGCAGAATTGCATCCAACTCCTCAAAGGCAGCTTCGCGGGCGCTGCGCCGGGCGGCGATTTCCTGATAGGTGGTGGCCAACTCACGTAAGCGTGTCCGCACATCCAGCACCACCTGCTGCACGGTCCCGAGCATGTTCACCAGCGCCTGGCGTTTTTCCAGATTGCGCCGCTTCATAGCCGCTTCGGCCTGACGGTTGCCGATGGGCATTTCAAAGGTCAAGCCGGCGGTATAATCAATGAACTTATTGGGGTCAATCACATTGCCCATGGCGGTGCCGGGATCGTTGGATAAGCCGTAAAACTGCGTGGACAAAGTCATATCCAGTTTGGGCAGCAGATTGTTCCGCGCCACGGCCAACACCACATCGGCCTTTTCAATCGTCAGCCGGGCTTCTTCCAATTCGCTGCGCTGCCGCAGGGCAATATCAATTTGATCCGCCACATTCAGCGTGACCGGCACATCAATCGGCCGATCCGATGGTACGATCAAACGATTGTCGCGCAGGTCCAATTCCGGATCATTCATGGCAATTTTTAACTGTTCCGAGGCGGTCCGGACCTGGGCTTTGGCACGAATCAAATTGGCCTTGCGGGTCTGGATGGCGGCAAAGGATTGTGCGACCTTCACCCGGTCCGCATCCAATGCCTCGCGGGCCTTCACCTTGTCATAGGTCTCTTGGGTGCGAAGCAGCAGGTCTTCCTGCACTTTGAGTTCCAGACGCGTCTGGACCAGTGTGTAATAGGCTTCTTCCACTTTACCCACCTGCTCGGCGACCTGACGCCGGAAGGTCGCCCGCGAAATCCGGGCGTCACGCTGGGCCAAATAAATGTTGGCCTGAGTTACCTCGGGGCCAAAGCCTTTAAGCAATGGTTGCGTCAGCCCCAAACCCACCGTGGCCGTGCTGGCCCGGGGATACAGATAACCGACGGGCTGGCTCTGCTGCTCCCAAGTGTGTCCCGCCACGACTTGGGCAACCCCACCGGTGGACAACAGTTTCTTGACGCCGATCTGATTGCTCCAGAGCGTATCATTGGCCCCCCCACCGACGCGGTTGCTGGGCTGATCATACCGATTGAAGGTGCTGGAACCGAACAAGACCGCATCAAACACCGCGCTGGCCTCGGTAATCGCTTCATCTTTGATCGCCGGATTGTAGGCCTGTAATTTGATATTCAAAGAATGTTGCAGAGCCCGCGCCAGAGCATCCTGCAGCGATAAAGTGACAATGGTTTCGCCGCCCTGGATATACTCCACCGCCGGCCCCTGCAGATTGGAAATTGGGCTGTTGGCCCCGGACACATCTACCGGCGCCACTGTGTCAGAACCGCTTGGCTCGGTGGCGGGTTGACTGGCCGCAGCAGTAGCCTGCAGGGTCAACACCTGTTCACGAACCCCTTCCACCGCCGGCCGTGCCATGGTTGCTTCCGGGGTGGTTTGACCCACACTGCGGCGAACCAGCGACTGCAAATACAAATCATCATCCGCGCCCGATTGGGCCATGGGCGATTCGCACGCGGACAAAACCCCCAACGCCATAAGCGTCGCCACCATCATGAGACCGCGCCGATTCAGTTGCATATAACGACCTTTATATTGTCTAAATATTAAATTCGCACAGGTGAGATTATAGTCCCAGCCCCAGATAGGTGCAAAAATAGTACCGCCCCGGATGGGATATTCCGGGGCGGCAATCACTCACAGCTTACGTTGACCCGCCGGTGGGCGCAGGCTCGGTAGTTACATCCGGGGCCGGGGGCGCCACGGTCTCAAACTTCAGCCCATCGCCATCACGGGCCACCCGAATCAGATTGGCGCCCTTATAGTCGCCACGCAGGATGGATTCGGACAGCGTGTCCTCGACATACTGCTCGATGGCGCGACGCAACGGCCGGGCACCGAAATCGGGGTTATACCCCTTTTCGATCAAGAAATCGCGGGCTTCCGGGGTCAGTTCCAGGGTCATGCCCTGTTCCGCCAGCCGTTTGGCCATCTTGCCCACCTCGATATCAATGATGTTATAGAGGTTATCGCGGTTCAACGGCCGGAAGATGATGGTATCGTCCAGACGGTTGATGAATTCGGGCCGGAAGAACTTCTCGGTCTCGCGCAGCAACGACTTCTTCATCACTTCGAAGTTCTGGTCGTCGTTGCGTTTGGCATACCCGAAGCCCTGGACACCGCCGGATTTGATCAGGTCCGCACCGATGTTGCTGGTCATGATGATGACCGTATTGCGGAAGTCCACGTGCCGGCCAAAGCTGTCGGTCAGACGGCCTTCTTCCATGATCTGCAAGAGCATATTGAATACATCGGGGTGCGCCTTTTCGATTTCATCCAGCAGCAGCACGGCATAGGGCCGCCGGCGGATACGCTCGGTCAACTGGCCGCCCTCTTCGTACCCCACATAGCCCGGCGGGGCGCCGACCAGTCGGCTGACGTTGTGCTTTTCCATGTACTCGGACATATCAATCTGAATGATCGAGTCCTCATTGCCGAACATAAATTCGGCCAGTGCTTTACTGAGCAGGGTTTTGCCCACGCCTGAGGGCCCCAGGAACAGGAAGCAACCCATGGGGCGTTTGGGATCTTTCAGACCCGAACGGGCCCGGCGGATTGCCCGCGCCACGGCTTTGATGGCGTCATCCTGCGAGACCACACGTTTGTGCAGTTCGGTTTCCAGCTCCAGCAAACGCGAAGCCTCTTTCTTTTCCAACTTCTTGAGTGGTACACCGGTCATCTTGCTGACCACTTCGGCGACCACTTCTTCATCCACCACGCCGTCTACGACCTTGGCGGATTCTTTCCACTTGCGTTGGGCCTCTTCTTTTTCCTTGCGCAGATTCTCGGCCTGATCCCGCAGCTCGGCGGCGCGTTCGTAATCGGCATTGCGCACGGCTTCATCTTTTTCGATGCTGAGTTTTTCGATCTTGGCTTCGATATCTGCGAGGTTGGGCGGCTTGCTCATGCTCTTGAGCCGCACCCGCGCCCCGGCTTCATCAATAACGTCAATGGCTTTGTCCGGCAGACACCGGGCCGTGATGTAGCGCGTGGATAATTCCACCGCCGCCTTCAGGGCTTCTTCGGTGATGGAGACGCGGTGATGCGTTTCGTAACGGTCGCGCAGGCCGCGCAGAATTTCCAGCGTTTCTTCTTTGTTGGGCGGTTCAACCATGACCGTCTGGAAACGCCGTTCCAAAGCGCCGTCTTTTTCAATGTACTTGCGGTATTCGTCCAGCGTGGTGGCCCCGATGCACTGGATTTCCCCACGCGACAGCGAGGGCTTCAGCACGTTGCTGGCGTCAATAGCGCCTTCAGCGCCCCCGGCGCCGACCAGTGTGTGCAATTCATCAATGAACAGAATGATATTGTGCGCCCGGCGTACTTCGTTCATCACGGCCTTGATGCGTTCTTCAAACTGGCCGCGGTATTTGGTGCCCGCGACCATCATGGCCAAATCCAGCACAACAATGCGCTTGTCGGCGAGAATCTCGGGCACATCATTGGAGATAATCTTCTGGGCCAGACCTTCAACAATCGCGGTCTTGCCCACACCGGCTTCACCCAGCAGCACTGGGTTGTTCTTGGTACGGCGGCACAGCACTTGAATCACACGTTCGATTTCGTTGCTGCGGCCAATCACCGGGTCCAGCGTGCCTTCCCGGGCCAGATCCGTCAGATCACGACCAAAGGAATCCAAGGCCGGCGTTTTACTCTTGCCACCTTTAGCTTGGGTTTCGCGTTGTTCGCCCGGTGCGGCTTCCGATTCCACACCCGCACCCAGCAGATTCAGCACTTCCTCGCGGACTTCTTCCAGTTTCAGTCCCAGATTGATCAGTACCTGAGCGGCCACGCCATCTTTCTCACGCAACAACCCCAGCAGCAGATGTTCCGTGCCGACATAATTGTGGCCCAGATTCCGCGCTTCCTCGATGGCATATTCGATGACTTTTTTCGCCCGGGGGGTCTGGGGCAGCTTGCCCATGGTGACCATATCGGGACCGCTCTTAACCAATTTTTCGACTTCCAGACGCACGCGGCGCAGGTCAATATCCAGATTCTTCAGGACGGTGGCACCCACGCCGGAACCTTCCTTGACCAAGCCCAACAAGATGTGCTCGGTGCCGATGTATTCGTGGTTAAAACGCTGGGCTTCCTGGTTGGCTAAAGCCATGACCTTGCGGGCCCGGTCGGTAAAGCGTTCGTACATGGTGGACTCCTCTAAGGGGCACTCAGTTCCGTAGCATTCTATTGTTGCAGGGCTGCCCGAATCAAACTTTCACGGATTCGGCTTCGAATCGGGCCCGGGAGCGCGCCGCATGGGGCGAGCGCATCGCTTCCTGCAACTCCAGCATTCTGACACGCAATAACCGTGCCATTTCTTCGCCGGACAAATCTTTCAACTCATCATAACGTATCGTAGGCCCGTACCGGATACGCAGGGGATGCCAATGCGGGAATTTTTGCCCCTTGGGCCAGGCTTCAAAACTGCCATCAATCACACACGGTACGATCGGCACCTGGGCCATGCTGACAATCAAAGCAAACGACCGATGCAGCGGTTGCAGAGTGCCATCTTCGGTGCGGGTGCCCTCGGCGAAGATATTCACCACGTGGCCGGCCTTCAAACGCTCCACGCAATGCCGGATCGTTTGCTTGTCGCCGCGCCCGCGTTTCACTGGAAACGCGTTGACATTTTCCAGAATCGTCTGCTTGAGTCCACCCAAAAACAATGTCTCCCGCGCCATGTAGTGGATTTCCCGTGGCGCAGTAATCCCCACGATCATCGGGTCCAGATAACTCTGGTGATTGGACACGACCAGCACCCCGCCGGTACGCGGAAAGGTCTTGGTACCAGTGCGTTGGAAGCTGAACAGCGGGTAGAGCAAGTGCATCAATAACCAGCCACAGATCCAACCCAAAGCGTAGATAAACGGCTGGTACCAACTGGTGCCCTGCCCGCGAAAGACATACGCCCGCGGGATTTTATATTCGTGCTCTTCGGGCTGGGTCGGCGACTCGCTCATACCGCATTCCTTTCGATATGTGCGGCCAGATGCGCCACCACTTCGGCAATGGTCATGTGCGTGGTATCCACCACCAAGGCATCCACCGGCCGGGCCAGAGGGCCCACCCGACGCGCAAAATCAGCGGCATCACGCCGCAGTATGTCTTCACGCACTTGATCCAGTGAGGCCGACACGCCCCGCCGGGCAAACT
>Ga0194062_1000776_pt1 | contig 13398 bp, 16 predicted proteins | sample SepL2225m_MetaG_FD_155481 | JGI IMG/M metagenome (GOLD analysis project Ga0194062, IMG submission 155481) | Anoxic zone freshwater microbial communities from boreal shield lake in IISD Experimental Lakes Area, Ontario, Canada - Sep2016-L224-25m | ecosystem: Environmental > Aquatic > Freshwater >... | reverse complement strand
TTTTGCGCGCTCGCACCCCGGCGGTAGTTTAGGACGACGCTTGCTCACCCATGTGCGCGACGTGATGCATGCCGATACCGAAATTCCTTCCTTGCCACACAATGCAACGCTGGCCGATGCGGTACTCGAAATCTCGCGCAAAGGCTTGGGCATGACGGCCATCGTTGACGATGCGCAAAAAGTGATTGGCATTTATACCGATGGCGATTTGCGCCGCACACTGGAAAAACGTTTAGATTTCAGCGCGACACCAGTTGGCGCGGTGATGTCGAAAAATCCGCGGTGCATTACGGCAGAAGCACTGGCCGTTGAAGCAGTGCAAATGATGGAGCAATATCGCATCAGCCAAATGCTAGTAGTAGATGCCGAGCATCGTTTGGTTGGCGCCTTGAATATGTTTGATTTGCTACGCGCGAAAGTGATTTAAATGATCGAGAAAATTAAACCCATCCGCCTCATCGCCTTTGATGTGGACGGCATCATGACTGACGGCGGTCTATACCTGACTGACTCTGGCGAAGAATTTAAGCGTTTTCACTCGCTCGATGGCCACGGCCTAAAAATGCTCAAAGCCTCTGGCGTGGAGCTAGCCATCATCACTGGCCGCACTTCTCGCTGCGTAGAAATGCGCGCGAAAAATTTAGGCATCACTCATGTGTACCAAGGCATTCATAAAAAATGGGATGCGATGCAAGACCTGCTGAATAAGTTGCAATTGGCGCCTGAAGTCGCCGCCTTTATGGGTGACGATGTGGTGGACTTACCCGCCATGCGTCGTGCTGGCTTTTCGGTCACCGTACCCAAAGCGCCGCCAATTGTGCACCAATACGCGAACTACACCACTAAGCACGAAGGCGGTAATGGCGCAGTACGAGAAGTGTGTGAATTAATCATGTCGGCTCAAGGCACACTTAGCGCGCAACTGGCACCTTACCTTGGCGATGACTAACCGTACTTTTCTGGAGCGCCTACGCTCTTGGTTACCGTTAATTCCACCCTTGCTATTGCTTGCCGGAACTTATTGGCTCAACTTACAAGTGCAGCCGATCACCGCCAAGTCAGATAGCAGTGCGCGTCACGACATTGACTACTCGGTACAAAATCTTTCTTCGGTGACGCTGGATGAAACCGGCAAGCCGCGCCATTTACTTACCGCCGCAGACATGTGGCATTACCCAGACGACGACACTACGCATCTGCAGTCACCCCATTTGGTTAGTCTAGCGAAGGACCGTGCGCCCATTGTGATGTCGGCCGATATTGGTAGAGTGTCCAGTCATGGCGAGGAAGTGTTTCTCTATGACAACGTAAAAGTGACGCGCCTTGCCAATGACGAGCAGGGCAATATGGAATTTACCAGCGACTATTTACGCGTCGTCCCCGACAAAGATCAGGCCGATACCGACCGCCCTGTGACCATGACGACGCCCCACGATGTAGTACACGGCGTGGGCATGCAACTCGACAATAAGTTGCGCACCATCACTCTTTTAGCTAGCGTTCGCGCCATCCATGAGCCCGTTAAAAAATAAATTACTCAATATAATCAGCATATTGCTAATCTCCGTTTCATTGGCGGCACATGCCGAAAAGGACGATCGCAATAAGCCCATTCACATCGAATCTGATCGTATGAATGTGGATGATGCTGCGCATGTCAGCACCTTTGAGGGTAGAGTTGAGCTCACACAAGGCTCGCTACGCTTCACTGCCGAAAAATTAGTTGTCACCGAAGATGCCACCGGAAATAAATTCTGTGTCGCCACCGGACGCCTCGCCACGTTTAGGCAAAAGCGTGACGACACCAATGAATATGTTGAGGGCTATGGCGAACGTATCGAATACAGCACCGCTACTGAAACTGTAAATTTTTACACGCAGGCCAGAGTAAAGCGTGATCAAGACGATGTGCGCGGCGACCACATCACTTACAGCACGCAGACTGAAGTTTTTCACGTGAGTGGCAAGCCCAATACGGGCCGCGTACGCGCCACGATTCAGCCTAAAAATAAAGATGAAGCTGCGCCGGCAAAAACAACAGCGACTAAAACTAAACCATGAGCGAACTTCGCACTAGCACCTTAAAAAAACGATATGGCTCGCGCACTGTAGTGCAGGATGTCTCTATGTCTGTACGCAGCGGTGAAGTGGTTGGATTACTTGGCCCCAACGGTGCTGGCAAAACCACCAGTTTTTATATGATTGTTGGCCTAGTCGCGGCAGACGGCGGCGACATTTTTATCGACAATCAAAATGTCACTCATCTACCGATTCATCGCCGCGCACGTTTAGGCTTGGGCTATTTGCCGCAAGAGGCTTCGATCTTTCGTCGCTTGAGCGTGGCTGAAAATATTCAGGCCGTGCTGGAATTGCAAGGGCTCGAAAAAGAGGAGTTGGAGACACGACTGAATGAGTTACTTGAAGACTTACATATCTCCCACATTCGCAATAATCAAGCACTAAGCCTCTCTGGCGGAGAGCGTAGGCGTGTCGAAATTGCTCGTGCACTGGCGACTAACCCGCGCTTTATTTTGCTGGACGAACCCTTCGCCGGCGTTGACCCTATCGCCGTGCTAGACATCCAAAAAATCATCCATTTTCTCAAAGACCGCAACATCGGCGTTTTGATCACCGATCATAACGTACGGGAAACATTGGGAATTTGCGACCGAGCTTATATTATCAACGCTGGCACGGTGATGGCCGAAGGCAAACCCGAGGAAATCATCTATAATGAAGGCGTCAGAAAAGTCTATCTCGGCGAAAACTTTAAGCTATAAAAGTCCGACACATCCCACCGTAAAATGAAAGCTGTACTTCAACTTAAACAGTCGCAACAACTGACGCTCACGCCGCAGTTGCAGCAGGCTATTAAGTTACTGCAACTCTCGACGCTGGAGATTAATCAAGAAACCGCGCGCTTATTGGACGAAAATCCATTTTTAGAGCGCGAAGACGACGATCCCACGCAGCCTTATGCTCACGGCGACGCACCGGCCTCCTCTGCCACCAGCGAAACTAAAACCTCAGAAGATAACGAGACGCAAGCGGCTGAAACTGACTGGGCCGAGCCTACTTTTACCGCATCTGGCATTTCGGATGACGAAGACGATGGCTATTCAGAGGTTGCGGCAGATCGTCCCAATATGCGCGAACATCTCATATGGCAAGTTAACTTGAGCCAACTAGATCATCGCGACAAAACAATGATTGGCTTGCTAATCGACGCGCTCGATGACAATGGTTACCTATCGCAGCCACTCGAAGAGATCGTTGAGTTATTACCAGCCGAATTAGAAATTTCCTTAGATGATTTAGAGACTGCGCTGGTGCAACTGCAATATCTAGACGAACCGGGCATCGGGGCACGCAATCTAAGCGAGTGCCTTGCGCTACAGATTAAAGCGCAGCCCGAAGATGTGCCGGGACGTGATTTGGCGCTGAGCATCGTTACAAGTCATCTGGAATTATTGGGCAATCGTGATTTCGTCAAACTCAAAAAGTTGCTGCATTGCGACGATACCTCGTTGCGCTATGCGCAGGAAATTATTGTGCATCTGCAACCCAAACCCGGCGCGGCATTTGAACAGCGTGCAGCCGATTACGTCATTCCAGATGTATTAGTTTCGCGCGTTGGCGGCATCTGGAAAGCGCGCCTCAATCCAGAGGCGATGCCCCGCTTACGCGTGAATCAGATTTACGCAAACATTATGCAACGCCGAAATGAGCAAAGCTCAGAACAAATGGCGGGACAATTACAAGAGGCACGCTGGTTCATCAAAAACCTGCAACAGCGCTTTGATACAATTTTACGCGTGTCACAAGCCATTGTTGAGCGCCAGCGGCAATTTTTTGAACATGGCGACATCGGCATGCGCCCACTGGTGCTACGTGAAATCGCCGATCAACTCGAATTACACGAGTCCACTATTTCACGCGTGACCACGCAAAAATTCATGCTCACACCCCGTGGCATCTACGAACTTAAATATTTTTTTGGCAGTGGTGTAGCAACTGAAGCAGGGGGAGCATGTTCATCCACTGCGATTCGCGCTATCCTTAAACAACTCATCAGCGAAGAAGATTCAAAAAATCCTTTAACTGATAGTCGCATATCCGAAATCCTGGCACAGCAGGGCATCTTAGTTGCTCGGCGTACCGTGGCAAAATACCGGGAATTATTAAGCATTCTCCCGGTTAATCTTCGTAAGTCCCTTTAACCTAATAGGAGCAGGCTATGAACCTCAACCTCACCGGACGTCATCTAGAAATCACTCCAGCCATTCGCGAACATGTGCTCGCCAAACTGGACAAAGTGAAACGTCATTTTGACAACGTGATCGACGTAAACGTTATTCTTTCTGTTGAAAAGCTTGAGCAGAAAGCCGAAGCCAGCTTACATCTGAGCGGCAAAACCATTGTGGCAGAAGCCATCGACGGCAACTTGTATGCTGCGATTGATACACTGATCGAGTCACTGGATCGCCAGGTGCTCAAACACAAAGAGAAAAACACTGCGCGTCGCCATGACGAAACTGGCAAAAACGCTGCCGTAGAGTAATGAACAAGGGCGACTGACTGTCGCCCTTTATTTTATTGTCGGTACCCGAAACGATGAACCTAATTAGCAAAATCCTTCCGTTGGAAAATGTCTTGCTGGATGTCGAATCCAGCAGCAAAAAACGCGTTTTTGAACACGTTGGTTTGTTATTTGAAAATGGCCAGAGCATTGCTCGTAGCCAAGTATTTGATAGCTTATTCGCCCGCGAAAAACTGGGCTCTACGGGCCTCGGACAAGGCATTGCCATTCCGCATGGGCGCATAAAAAATTTACGCGATGCCGTGGGTGCTTTTGTGAAAACTGGCAACCCAATTCCATTTGACGCTCCCGATGGCCAGCCTGTGAATTTAATTTTCGTACTGCTCGTGCCTGAGCGTGCAACTGATTTGCACTTACAACTTCTTGGCGAGCTTGCGCAAATGTTTAGCGATGCGGCATTCCGCACCCGCCTACAAGCGAGCAATGATGCGACTGAGATCCATAAAATGCTGACTGAGTGGCAAGGCTAAATAAAGTGGCTCGCGTCAATATTCAAAAGCTCTTCCAAGATAAACAAGAACGCCTTGCGCTATCTTGGGTCGCCGGTAGTGACGGCGCTGATCGAGTATTGGAAAGCGATGTTGTGAATGCGTCAGACAAAGGTCTGATCGGCCACCTCAATCTCATTCACCCAAACTGGGTGCAAGTCATTAGTAACACCGAGCTTGATTATCTACGCAACCTCAACCCTGCCGCACTGGGAGAGGCTTTCGCACAAATTAAGTCATCGGGTTCGCTGTGCTTGATTTTGGCAGGCGTAAAAGAGATTCCGCCAGAGCTAATCGCTTATGCCAATGATTCGCGGACACCGCTCTTCCGCTCACCACAAAGTAGCGTACATCTCATGTGGATGGTGCGTCACTACATCGTCAAAGAGCTGGCTGAATCAACTACGCGCCACGGCGTTTTTCTTGATGTGCTTGGCGTCGGCGTGATGATTACTGGTAGCAGTGGTGTCGGAAAAAGTGAATTGGCACTGGAACTGATTACGCGCGGCAACGGCTTGGTCGCCGATGACATTACCGAACTTTATCGCATCTCGCCTGAAACCTTAGAAGGTCGTTGCCCTGATTTATTGCGCGACTTTCTTGAAGTACGCGGACTTGGCGTCCTCAACATTCGCACGATGTTTGGTGAAACCGCCGTGCGTCGCAAAAAAAGCTTAAAACTGATCGTCCATTTAGAGCGGCCTGAACGCGGTGAAACTCCGAACGTAGAGCGCTTGCCATTCAACGCCAGCTTCCAAGAAATTCTTGGTGTAAAAATTAGCACCGTGACCATTCCCGTGATGGCGGGCCGTAACCTCTCCGTCTTGGTTGAAGCAGCCGCACGTAATTTTGTTTTACAAATGCGCGGCATCGACACCATGCAAGAATTTATTACTCGCCACGAACTGCAAATGCAGGAGCAAATGGAATGAAGCTATTCTTAATTAGCGGACTATCTGGTTCGGGCAAGAGTGTGGCGCTCAAAGTGCTGGAAGACAGTGACTACTACTGCGTGGATAACTTACCCGTGGAGTTACTGCCTTCGCTCATTGCCAATTTACAACAAGCTGGACGCACACGTTGCGCGGTGAGCATCGACGTTCGGAGCGGTAGTAGCATTGATGAACTACCGCACTACATGGATCAACTCAAACAACGCGGCGTTGATATTCACCTACTCTTTCTCGATGCGCAAACGGATACTTTAGTTAAGCGATTTTCCGAAACTCGCCGTCGCCACCCTTTGAGTGACGACCAGCTAACACTGCCCGAATGCGTTCAACTTGAAAGAGGATTACTAAATGAAATCAACGAGCTAGGGCATCATATTGATACCAGCGACATCAGCGCAAACACCCTCCGTGCCTGGGTGAAAGATTTTGTGCAGATCGACCGTTCGCGCCTGACCTTGCTGTTTCAATCTTTCGGATTTAAGTACGGTGTGCCACTCGATTCAGATCTGGTATTTGATGTACGTTGCCTGCCCAATCCTCACTATAGCGAAGTACTGCGCCCATTGACCGGACGTGACGCACCTGTGATCGAGTTTTTAGAAAACACGCCCAGCGCACAAAAAATGTATGGTGACATTCTGCACTTCGTGGACGAATGGCTCCCCTGCTTCGTCGCCGATAATCGCAACTATCTGACGGTTGCCATCGGTTGCACGGGCGGGCAACATCGCTCTGTTTATCTTGCTGAAAAATTGGCTAGCCATTTTAAAGCTACGCAACAAGTACTGGTGCGTCACCGCGAGTTCACGAAGTCTAATTAACGGCATGGTGTTCAAACTCGGCGATGGCGTAGTGTTATTGCTGGGTGGCCTTTTCATTGCATGGCTCGCTGCAACTATTTGGCAAGGTGGCGCTGCAGACAAGGCGATCATTCGTAGCGGCGGCAAAATCTTTCGTGAGCTTCCACTCAATGGTGATATTGAAGTATCTGTCCCAGGCCCTCTCGGCACGAGCATCATCGCGATACATAATCAGCAAGCTCGCATCGCCTCCGACCCGAGCCCTCGTCAATATTGCGTACGCCAAGGCTGGCTCAAGAGCGCTGGCGAGATCGCGATTTGCTTACCCAATCAAGTGAGTGTCGAATTAACGGGTAGTCAGAAAAAATATGACAGCCTCAACTATTAAGCTCACTACCACCTCCGAAGATCATCATATTGCGCGACTTGCCGCGGTGGCGCTTGGCCTCACGGTACTGGAAGCCGCCATTCCATCCCCCCTGCCCGGCGTCAAACCTGGATTGGCAAACATCATCGTACTTATCGTACTGGCACGTTACGGCTGGCGGGTTGCGGCTTGGGTTTCACTGTTACGTGTCGTGGCAGGTAGTTTACTCATGGGCAGTTTTTTAGCGCCAGGATTTTTTCTTAGCTTAGCTGGGGCTATATGTAGCCTTTCCGCACTGGGCGCAAGCATGCACTTACCACAACGATGGTTTGGTCCAATCACACACAGCGTCTTTGCCGCTTTCGCACACATCGCGGGCCAAATGCTAGTGGTTTATCTGTGGCTTATTCCCCACAGCGGTATTGCATATCTACTCCCTATCTTCGCTACTGCCGCACTGATATTCGGCACAGTGAACGGATTGATCGCGGCGAGATTCATGGATAATGGTGCCAAGCAAAATTTGGAGTCCCTGCAATGAAAACAATCACGCTCGCCTTCACCGGCGCCTCTGGCTTGCCTTACGGCATGCGCCTACTCGAAACGCTCTTGCACAGCGGACAGCGTGTGCATTTAGTCTATTCTCAAGCAGCTCAGATTTTGGCGAAGCAAGAAATTGATTTCGTTTTACCTTCGCGCCCAAAGGATGCCGAACAGCTGCTCACCGAACGCCTGGGTAAATTCAGCGGAGAGTTAAAAGTATTTGGCATTCAGGATTGGTTCGCACCGATGGCTTCAGGCTCTAATCCGGGTGATGCAATGGTGGTGTGTCCCTGCACCATGGGTACGCTCGGCAAAATTGCCGGTGGCATTAGCGATGACCTCATCGCACGCGCCGCAGATGTGATGCTCAAAGAAAAACGGACGTTGATTTTAGCTCCTCGCGAAATGCCCTTTTCAGCGATTCATTTAGAAAACATGTTGAAGCTCGCCCACGCTGGCGCAGTGATCATGCCGCCCAATCCGGGCTTTTATCATCATCCGCAGAGCGTGCAAGACATTGTCGATTTTGTTGTCGCAAGAATTTTGGATCACCTCGGTGTGGAGCAAACGTTGATGAAGAAGTGGGGTGAGTAAAACTTTTCTCAGCGGATTTTTTCTAGCAGCGTTCTCACCGGCGTTGGAATAGCAGCACTTAACGCCTCTTCAATATCCAGCCACACACTGCCCGCTTGCGCAGCACGAAAAGGTTTAGCTGCTAGTGAAATTCTTAATGGCGTTATATGCAACTTGAAATGCGTAAAAGTATGCGTAAAAGTCTCTAGTCGCAGGCCTTCATCCGCACTCAATCCGCTTTGTACAAACCAGCTCTTGGCAGCCACCTCATCCTCAAATTGCGGCGGACACCACAATCCGCCCCAAATTCCGCTACTGGGGCGCTTCTCTAGCAAGATGTCGTTGCCATGTTTCAATAGTAAAAATATGGCGCTGCGTTCAGGCACAATTTTTTTCGGCCGTGCAGTAGGTAACTGAGCGATACGATCGCTTTGCAATGCAACGCAATCTGACTGCACAGGACAAAGTGCGCACTTGGGTTTACTGCGGGTGCAAATGGTGGCCCCCATATCCATGAGTGCCTGAGTGTAGATAGCAACATCGACACTTCGATCGACGTTTCCTCCCTCAGATGTGCGAGGGAGCAAGACCTCAGCTTGTCGCCAGAGTTGTGTTTCGATCCTCTTATCACCTGCCCATCCTTCTATGCCGCAATAGCGCGCCAACACACGCTTTACGTTGCCGTCTAATATCGCGCGGCTTTCGTGAAATACCAATGCACAAATCGCCGCAGCAGTAGATCGTCCGATGCCGGGGAGCTCGATGATTTGTTCAAATTCACGAGGAAATTCGCCTGCATATTTTTCCACGATGATGTGCGCCGCCTTATGCAAATTGCGTCCTCGAGCGTAGTAGCCGAGTCCACTCCAGTGCGCGAGTACTTGCTCTTCGGTTGCAACTGCAAGTGCGGCAATGTTTGGGAAAGAAATAACGAAGCGTTGAAAATAGGGAATGACGGTGGAGACCTGCGTTTGCTGCAACATGATTTCTGATAGCCAAACGCCGTAGGCATCAGCGCCTTGCCAGGGCAAGTCATGACGACCGTGTGTACACTGCCAAGCAATGAGTTGAGAGGAAAAATCGTTCTTCATACTGAAAATAAAACGAGGCCAGAACGGCCTCGTATTTTTTGCTGTTCCCGCAACTTATTCCGGCAAGGCAACTTTGTTGTCAGTGCTGAATTGGTAGTCTTTAAAAACGTGTTCGGCTGACAGCACTTGATAGCTACCATTATCTAGTTTGCGTGAGGTGTCTTTTAAGCGATAGGTGTAGTGACCACAGGTCCACAACTTAAAGTTACGCATGTGGGTACATAAACAGGTTTTATCGAATACTTGGATTTTTTTCTCATCAGGATGTAACTCTACTTCGCGATTGTATGCATCGATGTATGAGCATTTGCCGCTAGCATCCAAAATATATCCATACGACTCGCAGCCAGGGCGAATCCCAGAACCAATAGCAGGGCTGTTTTTCAGCATGCGCATCGGATAACCCGTGGGCGACACACCGTTCACTTCGATATCAGACTCGCTGGCTCTAAAGTATTCTTGTTGCACATCGCGTGGCAAGCCACATTCTTTTGCCACCGTAAAACGAGTGGCCACTTGCACTGCAGACGCCCCCATCTCAAGGAAGCTAGTTGCATCACTACCCGTAAAAATACCGCCCGCAGGGATCACTGGGATGTCGAGCTTTTCGGCTTTCATGTAATCCATGACCTCTTGTGTAATCGTGCGCAAGTCGTACTGCGCCCAATCCATGCCAAAACCAAGGTGACCTCCTGCTAGCGGGCCTTCAACTACCACGTAGTCTGGCAAGCGATTTGAGCGGGCATTTTTGCGAATGAAAAGTTGGAGCGCACGCAATGAGGAAACGATGATGCCTAGTTTTACGTCATGAAAACGAGGATGATTTTCAATCATCGCAAACGAACCGAGGTGCAAGCCGGCCGCCAACGTAACGCCATCAATACCCGCCGAAAGCGCCTCATCCAAACGCACTTTGAGCGTTTCTTTCGGCGCGTTCATGGTAAGTTTTTCCATGACATTGATAAAAACCATGCCCGAGCCGCGCTTGGCATCCATCGTATTTTGCACATGTAAGCGCGAAGATTCTGCCACCTGACCTAGGTCAAATTTGATGGCCGTTTTATCCGAGTTTTCGAGATTGTATTTGTACTGAGTTAGCTTTGTTTTGACGAAATCAGTGTCATAGCGACGGTCGGCTACGGTAGGTAACATGGCATCGGAAATATGGCCAATGCCACCGAGGCGTGCGGCTTCAAGTGCTAATTCGGCTGTGGAAATATCCACACCCATACCGCCGATCATAATCGGAACCAGCTCTTGCTTGCCAAAGCGCAAGCGGAAGTCATCGACACGTTTCATACAGTGCTTTCGTTACAGTTAAGTTGCTATATTACCTTGGAATACCGCGCATGTTCCTTTTTGGTGCGCAGATATTTGTCAAAAACCATACAGATATTACGGATGAGCATCCGCCCCTTCGGAGTGACACTAATCCACTGAGGAGAGATGGTTAATAAACCTTCCCGCTCATATTCAGCCAACTCTTTGAGTTCTGTCGCAAAGTAATTATCAAAACTAATCAAATAAGCAATATCAAAAGACTCTTTCGATATTTCAAAATGACACATCAATGCTTGAATGATGGCTCGTCGTACCAGATCATCGGCATTCAGCTCCATGCCACGCATGATTGGCAGCATATCGCGATCTAAGGCATCGTAATAATCTTCTAACTCGCGGAAATTTTGATTATAGGTCGGGCCTATTTTGCCAATCGCACTCACCCCCACTGCAACCAAATCGCAATCGGAATGCGTGGAGTAACCTTGGAAGTTGCGATGTAACCTGCCTTGGCGTTGCGCCACCGCCAACTCATCTTCGGGCTTAGCGAAGTGATCCATGCCGATGTAAACATAGCCGGCATCCGTTAAGGTTTTTACTGCCAAATTAAGAATGTCCAATTTTAATTGAGGCGCAGGCAAATCTTCCTCATGAATACGACGCTGCGGCTTAAACAAGGTTGGCATGTGGGCATAGTTATAAATCGACAGTCGATCTGCACCCGCAGCGATCACTTTATCCAAAGTCGCTTTGAAGCCCGCTAGATTTTGCTTCGGCAATCCGTAAATCAAATCTATGCTGACCGACTTAAAGCCATTAGCCCTCGCCGCCTTGATCACTTGCAATGTTTCTGCTTCGCTTTGAATACGATTAACCGCTTTTTGCACTTCGGGATCAAAATCCTGCACACCAATACTGATGCGGTTAAACCCCATCTCTCCTAGTAGCGCAACGGTTTCATCGCTCACTTTACGCGGATCAATTTCAATAGAATATTCTCCGTTTTCAATCAGTTGAAAATTCTGACGAATCGCGCCCATCAGTTGGCGAATCTCATCATTATTTAAAAAGGTCGGTGTACCACCGCCAAAATGCAATTGCTCAACACGGCGCTCATTACCTAAAAGTGCGGCCTGCATACCCAACTCTTTGGTCACGTAACGAACGTATTCAGCTGCTTTGCTAAAATCTTTGGTAATAACTTTGTTGCACGCGCAATAGAAACACAGCGTGTTACAGAATGGGATGTGAACATACAATGACAGCGGTCGACTTATGCCGCCGATCTCGCGCTTACCTAACCAAGTCGAATATGTTTCCGCGTTGAAGGCCTCAACAAAACGATCCGCCGTAGGATAGGACGTGTAACGCGGGCCATTTTTATCTAGGCGGCGAATTAGCTCTAAATCAACTTCCACATTCCCAGCCACTTGTTCAGAATTTTTGCTCATCATTATTTCCAACTTAATTGAATCTTCGAACTATGCCTGTAGCACTAAAATTGCGTTTGATATAGGTCAAAATCCGTGTCATATTCACACCCCGAGGATGCAATACCCATATAAAAATAAAGTGCAAAAAGCCCTTTCCAATAACCCAACACAAATAGCTTGCTCTAGTTGCAATCTGCGGGAATTTTGTCTCCCCGCCGATTTCACTGAAGATGAGGTGCTCCAACTCGATCAGCTCTCCAGCATTAAGCGCTCCTATCGACGTGGCGACTACCTGTACCGTAGCGGCTCCAAATTTGCATCGCTCTATGCCATCCGCACTGGTTTTTTTAAAACACAGGTGTTGCATGAAGACGGCCGCGAACAGGTAACCGGCTTTCAGATGCCTGGCGAGATCATTGGCTTTGAGGCGATTAGTACCGATTTGCACTCCTGCGATGCGGTGGCGTTGGAAGATAGTGAAATTTGCGAACTCCCCTTTGACAAGCTTGAAGAGTTAAGCCGTCAACTTCCCACCTTGCAACGCCATTTACACAAAATTATGAGTCGAGAGATTGTGCGCGATCAGGGCATCATGTTGCTACTTGGCTCGATGCGAGCAGAAGAACGTCTCGCCGCTTTTTTACTAAACCTGTCGCAGCGTTTTGCCGCCCGAGGTTACTCTTCCACTTCGTTTCGTTTGCGCATGACACGACAGGAAATTGGTAGCTATCTCGGCCTAAAACTCGAAACAGTCAGCCGCACGCTCTCTTCTTTTCAAGAGGCAAAGTTAATTGAAGTGCAGAATAAATCGATCGAATTGCTCGACCTACCTCTTTTGAGAAGAATGGTAGGGCAAGAACCGGTTGCACCACTTTAAAAGTGGTGGGCAGACAGGCCCTGTGGTAGTGTCTCTCCCTAATTTTTAACCCCCTACCTGAGGAATACATCAATGGATCACCAAGCAACTGCAGCTGAAATCAAACGGGCACAATCATTACACTCTGCTTTGTTATTCGACTTTATCGTTATCCATGTTTTTCTTTTCGTACTTGCTCTTAGCGTGCTTAAACTCAGTCTTATTCCGATCACGCTCATGCCATTACTTTCGATCTCATTGCTCGCTTATGTATTAATCAAAGCACACCGATCCTTAACTCTTGAACCTTCCTACTTTGTTCGTTGCCACATGTTGTTAGCTGCAAAACGCGCGCGGATGTTTCTCATCTTATTTCTTGTGACCGGCACCTTCACCACGGTGATGTTCATGGG
>Ga0194062_1000774_pt1 | contig 13399 bp, 11 predicted proteins | sample SepL2225m_MetaG_FD_155481 | JGI IMG/M metagenome (GOLD analysis project Ga0194062, IMG submission 155481) | Anoxic zone freshwater microbial communities from boreal shield lake in IISD Experimental Lakes Area, Ontario, Canada - Sep2016-L224-25m | ecosystem: Environmental > Aquatic > Freshwater >... | reverse complement strand
GTCTTCGCCGCCTCGCTAGGGCTTCTCGGTGCCGGTCTTGGACTGCTCGCATCGCAGCTGAGCAACATCAACCTCTCGGCCGTCTCGGCCGAACGCGGAGGTGAGGTCGGTGGGCTTCAGGGCACCGCACAAAACCTCGGCGCGTCGATGGGGACCGCGCTCATCGGCGCGATGCTGATCAGCTCGCTGGGCACCGGATTCGTCGCGACCGTCAGCGCGAACACCACTCTGCCGCCCGAGGTCGCGCAAGCCGCCGAGAAAGCGAAAGCGGGCGGTCTGGACTTCGTCTCCTCCGACTCCGTGCGTCAGGCCGTGTCGGGCAAGCTTCCTGCCGATCAGGCTGATGCGGTGGTCGCAGACTACGAGGCCGCTGAGATATCGGCGCTCCGACACGCGGCAGGGGCTCTGGTCCTCTTCGCGCTGCTGGGGCTACTGTTCGTGCGCGACCTGCCGAGCAAGATCGAGTAGCGTCGGCTTGACGCTGGGTCACGTCTGCAATTCGCGTTTCGCCGCTGCGTCTAAAGAAACCTCCACCACGTGCCGACATAAGTTAGTGCCTGCGAACCTGGGGAAATCGCAACTGTGTGGGCGATGGGCTCTGCCGGAGCTGCCGGTCCGGCGGGCGAGGTCTCAAATGGGGAAATGTGCCTGGGGCAGCACGAGGATACTTGGCGCGCTGCGCGGCCTTGATGGTCTGCGCGCGAGTCACATCGATCGCCGCATTTGACGGCCGAATCGCCATTCCAACAGCCGGCACGCGCAGTTCGCTGCAGGCGGCTGCCCGAGCGTGGGGAGGACATGGAGATGAGCACGATCCGGTTCTTGCGGCGAGGCCGCCGCAGCGCGTGGCGTTTGGTCACGCTCGCAACGGCGATTGCGCTGGTCTTCAGTGTGTCGCCGGTCTACGGCAACGTTCCTGGGAAGACACCCCCGAGCTCGGGCCGCAGCTCGATGCCGCTGCCGGGCACTCAGGAGCAGGAGCTGAGCAACATCACCTTCCCGGCTCCCTACAACGTGTTCGAATTCGCGGTGACCTGCATGGCGTGTCACGGCGGGTCGGTCGACCAGAACGTCGGCCATGGCGCGAACTGGGCGGGAACGAACATGGCCTCCGCGGCTCGCGACCCGATCTTTCGGGCCAACGAGTTGATTGTCAACGATGCGGCGCCGGGCGCGGGCAACCTGTGCTTCCGCTGCCACAGCCCCAATGGCTGGCAGTCCGGCCGCTTCAACGCCAAGCTCAACGGTGACCCCGCCGGCGGCGACATGATGCATAGCATCCTGGCCTCGACCGACGACGAAGGGATTCTGTGCGAGGCGTGTCACCGAGTCATGGGCGGGGTGACGATGAACTCCGTGCCGGGGGCGACATTCCCGTCCAACGATCCGGCGTTCAGCCTCATGAATGGCATCTTTGATTGGCCACACAGCGGTATCGCGTATCCGCAGGGTCCGACGCCCGGAGATCCGCTAGGTGACGCGACTCTTCAGTACATGGACGGCATGACCTACGGTGGTCCCAGGGCCGGCTCGGTCGAGATCACGTACAGCGCAGTGCCGCTCGCTGGTACGCCCTATACCGGTCAGACGTACGCCGTGTACCCCGCCGGCTGGCCCGCTGCTGGCAAGATGCTGAGCCTGACGAACCTGCTTAAGCTCAACCTGCCCCAATACAACGGCCTGGGTCAGGAGTATGCGTACAACCCGGACGGCACGATCGCACCGGCCTTCGAAGAGCCGGCGGACGTGCCTCGTGATGCGCTCAACCAGAAGGACTACAACGCTCAGGCCATCTCGATCGAGCATCCGACCGTCAAGGTCGACTATCAGTCCTCGAGCGAGTTCTGCGGTGCGTGCCACGAGCTGACAGTACCGCTCGGTACGGGCATGCCCGAGCAACGCACCTACACCGAATGGAAGTACAGCGACTGGGGCACCGATATCAACAAGGACGGCACTGTGGGCAAGACCGACGCGTCGCTGGCAGTCGCGGTTGGCGACAAGCGCTGCCAGGACTGCCACATGCCCAAGAACAAGCACGAGTACAGTGACGCCGCGCCTGTGGCGCTCAACCCGGATCCTCTGTTCACGGGGTACTTCCCGTACGGCAAGGACCGCAACCCGGACGGCGGCACGGCCTTCCACAAGTTCGCGGGTGCGAACCTGAACCTGCCGCAGATGATGAAGGTGCTCTATCCCGAGGTCGACCTCGAGATCGTCGGCGCTCCAACCGGCAACGACACGAGGCTGTTCCCCGGCATGATGTCTGACCGGTCGACGATGTGGGACCGCGCCACGCGCAACACGCAGCTGTCACTGCGTGAGGCCGTCAGCATCGACGCAAGCATCCCTGTCGAAGTGGAGTCCGGGGTCTACGAGGTCAAGGTCAAGGTCACCAACAACACCGGTCACCGCGTGCCGAGCGGCTATCCCGACGGCCGGCGTCTGTGGGTCCACCTCAACGTCGTCGACCGCCTTGGCAACTCGGTCTTTGAGTCAGGCGAATACGACGCGGCGACCGCGACACTGCACGACAGCAGGGCGACCACAACCACGATCGACTCCGCCGATCAGGTCATGGTCTACGAGAAGGTCACGGGCTCAGATGCCGACGACGACGGCGGGTACGTGGAGTCGCCGGACCTGCTCAACCCGGTCGTGGTCTTCGACAACCGCATCCCGCCGTCAGGCTTCGACAAGACGGCGTATGAGGCTGCGGGCGTCAAGTTCATCGCGTACTCGATGGAGCCCGGCATCACCGGCGTAACGCCCGCAACCGATATGGACCGGTTCAGCTCAAACGTCGACACCCTGACCTATCGATTCAACGCCGACCCGGGGATGAATCTGGCAGCCGTCGCGAAGCTGCAGTACCAGTCGCAGACTCGCGAATTCATGGAGATGCTCAAGGACAAGCAGCCCGCGAAGTCTCCGCGTCCCGAGGGTCCGCCGAGCCTGTATGCGGCGAACTATCCGTTGACGCCCACCTACCTGTCCGATACTCCGGCCCTCGACTTCGCCAACACGACGGACATGGACGGTCAGGCACTCTCGGACAACTGGGGCGGCATCGCATACGCGGCCTGGCTCAAGACCGGCAAGGGCGCTCCGTATACCTTCGATACCGCGCGAACCGGAGTCACGGTGCCACCCGCGAAGCCAGTTCTCACGGTCACGAGCCCTCCGGGTGACGTGATCCTCGGACAGACGATAGGCAATCCGTTCGCGCTCAAGCTCGACTGGAATTCCGTGCCCGGCGCCGATGGCTACGAGGTGTGGATCCGCTACGGGGTCAGCGAAGCGACCGCCGGATGGGATCGCCTGGGGCTCGTCGACGGCAGCACCACGACGTTCCTGAGCGATTCGCTCAACGTCGCAAAGACGTACGGGTACAAGGTCGCCGCGTACAACTCCGCAGGCCAGACCATGTCCGATCCGGTGTCGGCGATCACGCCCGTGGACCTTCCGATGACGCCGACGAACCTCAAGGTCTTCGGTGTCACATCGCGGTCCGTGACTCTGACGTGGAACGACATCGCCGACAACGAGGTCGGGTTCCTGATCCAGCGACAGACGGTGAATGCCAACGGGTCGCTCGGACCCTGGATGTCGATCGGCACGCCGACGAGCGCCCAGTGTGGGCTGACCACCACGTGGGGATCGGCCACATGGACCGATACCACAGCAGCGCCTGCAACTACCTACAACTACCAGGTCGCGGCCTATAACGCCGCAGGCACCTCGGGCTTCACCGTACCAATGGTCTCGGCGACGACTCCGATGGATCCGCCCGGCCAACCGGGTGCGCTGTCCGCGACCGCGGTGGGCTCGAGTCGCATCGACTTGAGCTGGGGCGCGTCGACCGGGTCGCCGACCGGCTACTACATCTACCGCTCGACCATCGCCGGCCTGCTCGGGGCGAAGATCGCGACTCAAGCGGGCACCACGTACAGCGATACGGGACTCGCTGCCGGAACGCGCTACTACTACACCATCTTCGCCTACAACACAGGCGGACAGTCCGCGATGGGGTCGACAGCCAACGCCGCAACGGTTGTGTCCCTTGGCAGCATCAGCGGTACGCTGACCAATCGAGGAGCCGCGCTGAACCGCGCGACCGTTTCGTTGTACGACGCTGTCTCGCATGCGCTTCTTCGCACAGCGACAACTGACGCCACGGGGAAGTACACGCTTGCCTCAGTCGCGCCCGGCTCATACCACCTGCGCTTCACCAACACGAACCCTGCGAGCCTGGGCCAGTACTACAATCACGCGACCACCATTTCCGCCGCCGCGGTCGTCACCGTTGTGGCCGACACCCTCACCCCGCTTTCCAGCGACCTCTCACCCCTCGTGACGAGCATCGCGGGTGTTGTCACGGCGAATGGAGCGGCGCAGAACCGGGTCACCGTGAGCGCGTACACGTCGGGCGGCTCGTTCGTCAAGTCGACCACGACCAATGCTTCGGGCAGCTTCTCGATCATCGTCACGACCGGCGGCTCGTACAAGCTGCGAGCGACCGGGACCAATCCTACCCGCCTGAGCCAGTACTACCTGCGCAAGGCGACACTCGCAACAGCCGATGGCGTGACCGTCACGAACGGCTCGACCGCGTCGATCACATGGAGCCTGACCCCGTAGAAACGGGCGCAGCACCATAACGGAGCGGGGGTCCGAGGCAGTCGGGCTCCCGCTCCGGCGTCTCGCGGCCGCGTCAGGTGGCGCACGAAGCGGTACTATTGGATGCAGCCGCTCGAAGGAGAGACGCTGGTGCAGGGTTGGTCTGTCATGCTGTCGCGCCCGCGACGTTGTCGCGGTGCTCTCGCACGTCTTGGCGTGGCCACACTGCTTGGGGTCGCACTCGTGCTGGGTTCGCTGGTGGTGCCGGTCATCGCGAGCGCGAAGAGCGCCACGGAGCTCAAGGCCGAGCTCGATCGGCTCCAGGCCGAGACGCGCCAGGCGGGTGCGGCTTTCGACCGAGCCTACTGGCGTCTCGACGAGACCGAAGTGCGCATCAGCAAGATCGACAAGAAGATCGCGGTCTCCAAGAAGAAGCTCGCCAAGGCCAAGGCGCGCCTCAGCACTCACGCGGCATCGATCTACCGCCGGGGTGACTACAGCCTGCTGGAGTTCGTGATGGGAGCCGCCAGCTTCGACGAGTTCGTCAACAGGCTGGACTACATGCGCCGCATCAGCGCATCCGATGCCCGCGCCGTCGCTGACGTCAAAGGCACTCGAAACGTGCTGAACTCGCAACGGGCGGAACTCGTGAGCGAGCAGCACAACAGCGCTCAGGCGCTTTCGGGGCTGCGGGCGGAGCGCGACAAGCTGCAAGCGCAGCTCAAGGCCAAGGAGGCCGACTTTCGGCGGGTGAAGGCCCAGCTCGACGTCGTGCGGGGCGGCCCGAACCGGCCCGATGGGCAGATGGCGGTCGCGGGCCCGAATGGTATGGTCTTCCCGGTTGTCGGGTCTTACTACTACTCCAACACTTGGGGTGCGTCACGTGGCGGCGGCCGACGCCGTCATCAGGGGACCGACGTCATGGCGCGCACAGGTACGCCGGTCGTCGCCATCCTGTCCGGTACGGTCAGGGCGAAGAACGGTGGCCTGGGCGGCAAGACCATCTGGCTGACCGCCAGCAACGGCTGGTCGTTTTACTACGCGCACCTCGACGGTTGGGCGGTTCGCTCGGGTCACGTGCGCGCAGGACAGGTCATCGGATATGTAGGTGCGACCGGAAACGCCGCGGGAGGTGCGCCGCATCTGCACCTGCAGATCCACCCGCATGGCTATCCCGTGAATCCGTATCCCTACCTGCGCGCTATGGAGTAGCTCGAGCGACTAGCCGAGCGGCTCCAGCTTCGCCGAGAAGTGCCGCAGGAACGGTGCCTGTTCGAGGATGCGGTACCCCGCCAGAGACTCGCGCTCCTCGTAGACCTTGGTGACGACCTCGATGACGTAGTCCATGTGGCTTTGCGTGTACACCCGCCGAGGAATGGCGAGGCGCACCAGCTCGCGCGGGCCCGCGGTTTCGGTGCCGGTCACCGGATCGAGGTGTCCGAACATCAGGCTGCCGATCTCGCAGGCGCGCACGCCGCCGGCCTCATACATCGCGATGGCGACAGCCACCCCGGGGTATTCTGTCGGCTCGAGGTGCGCGGCGATGCGCTTCGCGTCGAGGTAGATCGCGTGGCCTCCCGGAGGCCACAGCAGTGGCACGCCAGCGTCGCGCAAGTGCTGCCCGACGTAGCGGGTCGAGGTGATGCGGTAGTGCAGGTAGTCCTCGTCGACGGCCTCCTGCATACCGATGGCGAGCGCTTCGAGGTCTCTGCCCGACAGGCCGCCGTAGGTTGGGAACCCTTCGGTGAGGATGAGCAGGACGCGATGCTCCTGTGCGAGTGCCGCATCGCGCGTCGCGAGAAATCCGCCCATGTTGACGATAGCGTCCTTCTTCGCGCTCATCGTGCAGCCCTCGGCCAAGTCGCACATCTGGCGAACGATCTCGCGCACGGTCTTCTCGGCGTAGCCTGGCTCGCGCTGCTTGATGAGGTAGGCGTTCTCCGTAAGCCGGCACGCATCGAGGTACAGCGGCGTGTCGTACTCGTGGCAGATGTCGGCTACGGCGCGCATGTTCGCCAGCGACACCGGCTGCCCACCGCCTGAGTTGTTGGTGACCGTGAGCATGACGAGCGGGATGCGCTCGGCGCCATACATGTTGAACGCGTCGCGCAGACCGGCGAGGTCCATATCGCCCTTGAACGGGAAGTCGCTGTCCATGTCGGCGAGTTCGGGAGAGGGGAGGTCGAGCGCCATGGCGCCGCGGAACTCGACGTTGGCGCGCGTCGTGTCGAAGTGGCTGTTGTTGGGGACGACGTCGCCTTCCTTGCACATGGCGCTGAAGAGTATGCGCTCGGCGGCACGTCCCTGATGCGTGGGGATGATGTGCTCGAAACCGGTGATGTCTTGGACCGAGTCGCGGAAGCGGAAGTAGGAGGGACTGCCCGCGTAGGACTCGTCCCCGCGCATGATCCCACCCCACTGGTTTGCGCTCATGGCGCCCGTGCCGGAGTCGGTCAAGAGATCGATGATCACGTCGTCGGAGCGCAGGGCGAAGATGTTGTAGCCCGCCTCGCGGATCATCTCCTTGCGCTGCTGGACGGTCGTCATGCGGATCTGCTCGACGGTCTTGATGCGGAACGGCTCGATGATGGTCTTGAACATGGGGCGCCTCCCGGTGCCACCTGTGCGCGGCTCAATCTGAAAAGCGCGCGCGTGCCGAGGGAGAGTCTACCCTCCGAACGCCGCGATGCGATAGCGCGACATCAGATCGCGCACGATCGGACCCACGGTGCCGTCGCCGATCGGACTGTCGTCAAGCGCGACGATGGGCACCACGCCACGCGTGGTCGAGGTGAGGAACACCTCGTCTGCCCCGAACGCATCTGCGAGGGTGACATCGCCAAATACCACGTCGTAGCCTTCCTGTGCCAGATCGAGGACGTAGGCACCGATCGTCCCGTGGAGCACGTTGTCCCTCGGGGCCAGAATCGTGGTGCCGACCACGAAGTAGACGCTCGCACTCGCGGCCTCAGAGACGTGTTCACCGTCGTGATAGAGCAGATCGAGGGCACCCTTCTCGGCGGTGAGAGGGCGGTTCTTGAGCATCGTGATGTAGTTGGTGGTCTTGGCTGCAGGCACCTCTCGGCGGTGTTGCCGGGTCAGCAGCCGGCCGCCGTCTTCATACAGCGACGGGGGCGGCTCGTGCAGGTCGTGTGTGAGGATGAAGAAGGTCGGGGTCGCGGGGTCGAATCCCATACCGTCCGGCGATACGCCGCCGGTGAGCACGAGCCGAACGGTGGCTTCCGCATGACCGTTGAGCGCAAGGAGTTCGCTGATGGCGTCGGCTATCTCAGCATCGGACGCGGGCAAGGCAAGGCCGAGCTCGGCAGCCGACGATCGCATCCGCGCAAGGTGCTCATCGAGCAGAAAGGGCTCGCCACCGATCGTGCGAAGCAGGTCGAACACGGCATAGCCGCGAAGTAGGCCGATGTCGAGAGGTGAGATCGTCGCCAGGGTCGAAGGGACGATCATGCCGTTGAGGTACACATAGTCATTTCGCATGGTGCCTGTTCTACCACATTCGATGCTGCCACCGTTCACCGAAGTGTTGTTGACCTCGCTATCGGGTCATGGAACGGTTAGCGAGCAACCGGCGCATCAACAACTGGGGTAAGGGGCAATGGTCCGGCACCGGCAAAGACTCCTTGGACGCAAGGCGCGGGCGCGCGTTGCCCTGGTTTCGGTCGTCCTGATGCTGGCGGCGCTCGGAGCCATCGCCGGTCGTGCCATCCAAGATGAGCTCGTACCGAGGTTGACCTTCAGCACCGGGACGGCCTACGCCGCCGCCTACGGGACCGATGCCGCCGCGATCGAGGCATCTGTGACAGCGCGCATCAACGCCGACCTGCCCCTCCTTCAGGAGCTGTGGGGCGTGAGCGGGGGGCCGACGACCGGAATCCGCTACGTGGAGGCGCCACGGGGCATTCGTGTCGGCGACTCGCTGCCGGTGCGCGTGCACGCGACTCTGCCCGATGGCAAACCGTTTGTGGGTGCGCTCGTCGAGGTGTCGTGGGAGTTCGGGGATGCGATCTACCGCGACGTCACGTACACCGATTCCCACGGCTCGGTCGACGTGACGCGGCGAGTGGACTGGGCTGCCCGAAACAAGCGCTGCATCGTCGCTGTGCGCGCGTACGGGGGCGACATGCAAAGCATGGGCTACGCGATCTTCGTCCCCAACTGACCTCGCGCGCCGCGTGTGGCACACTCCCTCCTAGGGGGTGATGCGTCCATGGACGCCGGAACGATTCAGAAGCATCTCGCCGAGCTCACCCGCTTCCCTGATCGTCATGTGGGCGGCGAGGGCAACCGGGCGGCCACGGCCTACTTCGCGCGGATCGCCCAGGCCCACGGGTGGACGGTGCGCCGTTCTCGGTTCCCGTGCATCGAGTGGACGTTCGGGTCGGCCTCGGTCGAGGTGGCCAACGAGAACTTCGACTTCCAGGTAGGACCGTACTCGCTGCCCATCGATGCGGCCGGCCCGCTCGCGGCGGCGTCGACCGTTGAAGAGATCGAAGCGGGCGGTGTCGCGGGTTCGGTGCTTCTCCTCCACGGCGCAGTCGCTTCGGGGCAGCTGATGCCCAAGAACTTCACCTTCTACAATCCCGCCGAGCACAAGCGCATCGTCGCCGCGATCGAATCCGCGGCGCCCGCGGCCGTCATCGCGGCCACCGGCCGGGACCCTTACCTCGTGGGAAGCCAGTACCCGTTTCCGCTGTTCGAGGACGGTGACTTCGACATCCCCAACGGCTACCTCAAGGACGCCGAGGGGGAGCGGCTGCTCGCGTGTCTCGGCTCTACTGCTGTCATCCGCATCGACTCGCGTCGAGTGCCCACCGCCGCGGAACACGTCGTCGCGACACTCCCGGGACAGGGTGCCGGGCGCATCGTGGTGTCCGCCCACATCGATAGCCGCAAAGGCTCGCCCGGCGCGCTGGACAATGCGACAGGCGTCGCCACGCTCCTTGGGCTTGCGGCGATTCTGGGCCGCAGCGGCCCGCGGCCGGGTCCGACCGTCGAGCTCGTGCCGTTCAACGGTGAGGACAACTACGCCAACCCCGGCGAACTGATCTGGGAAGCGGAGAACCAGGGCCGGTTCGACGACATCGTGCTGGGGATCAACATCGACGACTCCGGCCAGGTCGATTCCGAGAACCATGTCTCGTTTTACGGCTGTCCACCTGCCATCGAAGCCGCGGTGCGTGGCGCGATGACTGGCTACGACCGGACCTCGGAGGGGCCCCAATGGAACCAGGGGGACCACGCGATCATGGGCATCCACCACGTGCCGGCCATCGCCATCGCCTCGAGCAAGATGCTCGAATTCATGGAGCGCTACGCACACAGCGAACGCGATACGCTCGATCTTGCCGACCCGGGGCTGGTGGCCGCCGCGGCGCGTTTCGTCGCCGACATTGTCGAGGCCGTGAGCCGGGCGTCGATGCTATCCTGAGGCCATGCGCCGAGTATCCGACAGCATCCGACTGGCCACGATCGCCCTTGCGGTGACCGTGCTGTTCGCCGCATGCCTCCTCGGCGCTGTCGACGTTGTCCGGCTCGCGCCGGGGGGCTCGATCGCCGCTCCTTCCACCGAGCTCGTCGACCTGAGCATCGCGCCGGTGCATGCGCGCGTGGGGTCGGTTGCGCTGGGCAAGCTCGCCGGGTGGTTCGCCGGCGTGGCGTGCGCCGCGGTGCTGCTTGGCGCGCCGCCGCATGTTGCGAACAGCGCGGGTGCGCAGCTGCCCGGTGTCACGAAGCGGTTCGCTCCTCTCCGGATCTGAGGTGCGCGGTCGCACCGGTCGGAGCACGTCTCGATCGGTCGGCGACTTCGCGGTCCACCACCCCAAATCCACTTGAGAGGAGCTCTCATGCTCACGACTATCGAACTGATCGGTCTGCTGGCGCTTGTGGTCGTTGTTGTCGGCGCCGGCTTCCTGATCCAGCGCCTCGATACCGCCATCGCCGGTGGCGGCGAGGAGGCAGCGGCCGATGCCTCCGCGGGACAGCTCGAAGGCACTGAGACGCGCGCCGCAGAAGGCGCGGCACCGAGGCCGGCGGCCACTCCTAGGAAGTACAAGAGGTCCAAGCGCTAGCCTCACCTAGGCCTCGTTCACACGAAGCCACTTGCACGTTCACGCCGTATTCACCCGGCGTCCGTATACCTGAGGGGGTACGGACGCCGAGTGAGAGGCCAGAAACGTGTCACTGAATCCCGAGCAAGACCCCGAGCAAGACCCCGTGCAAGGCACTGACCGCGCGGGCTCGCGCACCGATAGACCCGCGCAGAAGCGCAGCCGAAACATACGCCTCGCCGTGCTGGGCGCCGGACTCGCGATCATCACCGGCATGGGAATCGCGCACCAGCGAGGTGTGAAGGTCGTCGGGGTCGACGCGCTGTGTCCCTTCGGCGGCATTGAGACGCTGTGGGCGCTGGTCATGTCGGCCACCCTCATCCAGCGAGTGGCGGTGTCGAGCGTCATCCTTCTCGGCGTTGTGCTCGTCACGGCGTTCGTGTTCCGCAGAGCGTTTTGTGGCTACATCTGTCCGCTCGGTGCCATCCAGGAGTTCGCGGGCAGGATCGGACGCAAGCTGTTCGGCGGGAAGCTGCCCCAGGTGCCCGCCGTCATCGACCGCCCGGCCAGGTTCCTCAAGTACGCTGTTCTGGCGGTCATCGCGGTGTGGAGCTGGCAGGCGGCGTCGCTCGTAATCCGCCCCTACGACCCGTGGGTCGCTTGGATGCACCTGACCTCCGCCGAGCTTCTTGCCGAGTTCTCCATCGGTCTGATCATCCTGGGCGTCAGCGTGGTCGGCTCGATCGTCTACGACCGTTTCTTCTGCAAGTATCTCTGTCCCATGGGCGGGTTCCTTGGGGCCATCTCGCGCCTGTCGGTATTCAAGGTTCGACGCGCCGAGACCACCTGCACCGACTGCAAGGCCTGCGACAAGGCGTGCCCGGTCAACGTGAAGGTCTCCGAGGTCGCGACCGTCAACGACGCCGAGTGCATCAACTGCAACGAGTGCGTCAACGTGTGCCCCGTGAACGACACCCTCGTCGTGTCGGCGAGCACGGCGCCTTCCGCACGTAGGCTTTCCCCCAACGCGGTCTTGGGCCTGACGCTCGCGCTGATTGCCGTCGGCATCGGGCTGCCCACCGTTACCGGCAGCTTTGCTTGGACCATGCCCTCACTCGAGAGCGCGGTCGAGAAGTCCGGTGGCGCGGTCAACGTCGAGGAGATTCGCGGGTCGATGACGTTTGGTGAGATCGCGAAGGTCACCGGCATTCCGGAGACGGCGTTTCAGGAGAAGTTCGGGGTCAAGCCCGGCGAGATGGCGACCCCGATCAAGGACCTCGCAGGTACGTACGGGTTCGACGTACACACCGACGTTCGCGAGTTCATCTCCGAGAAGCTCGGGCAGGCGAAGTAGCTTCGAGCAACAGAGCATGACGACGAAGGGCGGGGCCAATGGCCCCGCCCTTCGTGGCGTTGTCATCGACGGCGTACGGTCGCGCTAGTGACCCTTGCACGAGTGGTCGGGGCCGAACGCCACTCGCCTGCCGGCTGCAAACGCCTCGGCGGCCTGACGAGCCGTGGGCGACTCATCATCGAAGAGCGGAGTGATACCGTTGGCGCCCATCGCCGCGATCGGGCCGGGGCCCATGCCGACCACGATGGCGGAGGTGACCCCTTCCCGGGCCAGAAGCGCAACGGTCATGCCGCACCCGCCGTGCTCGTGGGGAGGGTTGATGATCGCGCGCGACCCGACGATGACGCCGTCCGTGACATCGATGATCGTGAAGGACTCGGCCTTGCCGAAATGGGCCGAACGGGGGGCGTCGATGCCGCCCGGGCCTTCCGTGGGAGTTGCGATGATCTCGTGTGTGGGCATGGTGACCTTTCGTGTCGTGGGGCGATTGAGACCGAGAGCTGCTAGAGGCTGCAGACCTCGGGCTTGTAGGCGGTCACGAGCGAGTGGTACCGAAGCGGCGGGTGCACGGTGATCCGGTCGAACCCCACGGTACCTGCCACATCCGCGATCTGCTCGGCGGATGCGCGCACGGTTTGGGGCGGGCCCATCTCGATGTCGTTTGGGGCCCAGTCGGCCACGAGAAGCTGACCGCCGATACGGGTGAGCCGGATCGCCTCGCGGTAGCTCGCGATTGGGTCGATGAGCTCATGATGCAGATTGATCATGACCACGAGATCGGCCTCGCCAGTGGGCAGCGGAATGGCGCTCTCCGCCGCGAGAAGGGGCTGGAGTCGCGCGCACAGAGACTCCGGTCGATGCTCGTGCATCCAGCGCACGGCGGCCGGTTCGATGTCGGCCGCGTAGACCGTTGCCGCCGGGGCGAGTTCGGCGAAGCGGCACGCGAAAAGCCCGGTGCCCGCACCGATATCGACGATGGTGGCAGGGGAGGGGTTGCCGAGGGCTTCCCACATCAGCTCTGGTGGCAGGTACTCGAGCCTCGCCGGATCGTTGAGGCGGTCGAGATGCGCGATGCTGAACTTCTCGTGGGGCATACGTCTCCTGACGCTCGCCTGAACTCTATACCCCGCAGGGTATCATGTCAGGTCGCGCGGGGGTCAAGCGTGGCCGACACCGGGATGCGGAAGCCGATCGTGGCCCCGTGACCCTCGGTGCTCTCGGCGAAGACGTTGCCGCTGTGGTCCTGCACGATTCGCCGGGTGATCGCGAGCCCGAGTCCGGCTCCTCCCGTATCGGACGCACGAGCGGCGTCGGCACGGTAGAACCGCTCGAACACGAACGGAAGGTCTTTCTC
>Ga0194062_1000773_pt1 | contig 13402 bp, 9 predicted proteins | sample SepL2225m_MetaG_FD_155481 | JGI IMG/M metagenome (GOLD analysis project Ga0194062, IMG submission 155481) | Anoxic zone freshwater microbial communities from boreal shield lake in IISD Experimental Lakes Area, Ontario, Canada - Sep2016-L224-25m | ecosystem: Environmental > Aquatic > Freshwater >... | reverse complement strand
CCCCTATCCTTAGCAGATAGGAAGATATTCCTCCCTTGGGTTCAAGCAAAAGAAACGGAATAAAAAAAGCGAATACCCAAATCACACAGTTGATAAGAAAAGTAACCCAAAAAGGCCGTTCCGTATTCATAGTAATACTTGTTTGGACCGAACGAAATTATATAATAAGTCCTTTGCTGTAATGAATATTAGACCGGGACGCTCAATTAATCGATAGTATAAGTTTATTTGCCGATAAGGACTGTGTTCTGTTCAAAGGGATATTATTTTTGTATTTTTGTCCAATGCTTCATCAACGGCAACAACAGAGATTACTCCAGAAACTTTCACCCCAGCAGGTGCTGGTGATGCGTTTGCTGCAGCAGCCGGTGCTTTCGCTTGAACAAAGGATAAAGCAGGAGATTGAAGATAATCCTGCCCTTGAAGAAACCGAAAACATCAACGATCCCGATGAAATTACTGATGAAACTACACCTGAATCCATTGATTCGGATGAAGACAGCTTCAGTGAAGACGATGAAGATCATACCGAGCTGAAAGCTGACAATGAATTTTCATATGAGGATTACCTCGATCCTGACGATATTCCCGATTATAAATTAGTTGCAAACAACCGCAGCCCCGATGATGAAGACTGGGAATCGCCGGTAGTATCCGGAATAAGTTCCCAGGAATACCTGCTGTCGCAGATGGGTGTACAGAAAATTCCCGATAAACAATTTATCATCGCTTCCACTATCATCGGAAACCTCGATGAAACGGGGTATCTGTCCCGGGATCTCCCGGCGCTTGTCAACGACCTGGCATTCAACCAGAATTTAGAAGCAACTGAAGAAGAAGTTCTTGAAGCCCTGAAATTAGTCCAGACTTTTGATCCTCCGGGTATTGCTGCAAGATCGCTGCAGGAATGCCTGCTCTTACAACTTCAGCATGCAACCGACAGGACTTATGCCACTGACCTGGCGGAAGTGATCATCCGGTATTATTTTGATGAATTTTCTAAAAAACATTACGACAAAATACTTCAGAAAGCCCATATCACTGAAGAAGAGCTGAAGGAAGCTATCGAACAAATCACCAAACTGAACCCCAAACCCGGCTTTACCATCAGTGAAGAAGTCAGGAGCAGCCAGTATGTGGTACCCGATTTCCTGGTCTCCCTTGACGACGGTGAGCTCGAACTGATACTGAATTCCAGAAATACCCCTGAACTTTCGGTCAACAGGGAATACTTTGAAATGCTTAGGGATTATAACCGCAAAAAGAAGAAGATTTCGGTGAGTGAGAAGGCCGCCCAGACTTTTATAAAACAAAAGATCGATTCGGCGAGAGGGTTCATCGACGCAATCAAACAAAGACAGGAAACCCTGTATTTTACTATGAAAGCTATCCTCGATTACCAGAAAGAGTATTTTCAGACAGGTGATGAGACCAGGCTTAAACCGATGATACTGAAAGATATTTCCAATAAAGTCGGATTGGATATAAGTACTGTGTCAAGGGTGGCCAATTCCAAATATGTGCAGACTCCCTTCGGGACTTTCCTGCTGAAAAGTTTTTTCTCCGAGTCGCTTCAGAACTCTCAGGGAGAAGAGGTATCGACCAGGGAGATCAAGAAGATACTGTTCGATATTATTGAAAGTGAGAACAAATCAGCTCCACTTACCGATGAAGAACTGGAGGAGATGCTCCAGAAGAAGGGATATTCCATCGCCCGCCGTACCATCGCCAAATACCGCAAGCAGCTGAGGATTCCGGTTGCAAGACTAAGGAAGGAACTCTGATAAGATCGAGGTATGAATAACAGCAGCTCCCTGGCGAGAACCATTTCCGGCCTTTTTCACCCTGTACTGATGCCTTTTTTTACACTGATGCTTATGCTTCAGTCTCATTCTTTCTTTTCCGGACTTCTACCATTTAAGGAAATTCTTATCCTGATGGGTTCTGTATTGCTGACTACCATGATCTGTCCATTTCTGATCATTTTTTTTATGTATAAGGTAAAACTTATCTCCTCCCTGTACATGGAAAAAAGAGAAGAAAGGGTTTTCCCTCTTTTGTCGATCGGGGTTTTTTACTACCTTACATATTACCTGTTAAAGGGAATCAGCCTTTCGGTCTTATTCAGCTATTTCATGTTAGGCGCCACCCTGCTTATCCTGATCTGTCTGTTCGTGAATTTCTTTTTCAAGATCAGTCTGCATATGGCCGGGATAGGAGGTGTGACGGGATTCTGGCTGGGACTGTGCATACGGCAGGGAACACCTCATGAGATCCTGCTTGCAAGCCTTTTCCTTCTATGCGGTATTCTTGGTTTTGCCCGGCTGAAAAACGGGAATCATTCCCCAAAAGAAGTTTATACAGGGCTCTTTCTCGGTGCCTGTACCATGTTCATTCTGATGATGCAGTGATCAGAAAGGTTTGAGCAGAAAGCCCACAGTGATCGGGTATACATCAGGACCACTTCCCTTCTGGAAAATCGATGAAAGCTGGTAGTAACTATAGATATGGAACCATTTATAGCCAATCCTCAAAGTGGGGCCATAGGCAAAACGATCGAGGTTCTTTACGTTGCGGAATTTAGCCCGGAGCTGGTCACTGGTACCATCAATATAATCATCTCCCACAAATTTGGTATGGGCAGGAAGCATATACCCCGCCTTAAACCCTATCCCCAGGCTGAATTTAGCCTTGTTGGCATAGGCGAACTCGATAGGAATTTCAAGATAAGGCATGGTGAGTTTTGATCTTTTATAGCCAACGGCATCGGGTATCTTGACGAGCTTTGTCGAGTCGGTGGAACTGGTGACCTGAAAATTACCATACATATTATGAATAGACATTCCTACCCCTACATTAAAACCAAAATTACTTTTCCCAAAAGGCAGGGTATACACGACGTAGGCCTGAAACCCCTGGTTGATAGTGCGGGTTTTGATCCCCGAAGGCATGTTCATATATATATCGGTGAACATCCCGATACCAACATGGACCTTCTTTTTGGTTTTCTCATTGATGATCTGTGAACCGGCGGTCCAGGGGATTGCCGTGAAAATGGCAGCCAGGAGAAAAAATGCCAGGAAAGAATTCAGTTGGAACTTCATAAGCAGATATTTATACAACAAAATTAACGCTTTTTTTCCTCATCCATTGCTCAGCCCCATAATTTTTGGGGATAAACACCTTTGTGTATCAATGACCTTATACTGTCCATGACTATAACCCTGTCCTCCTGGTACGTCATCCCGAACCACTGTTCATCGCAGGAAAGCACTCTCACACCGGCCTGTCCCGAGCGAATCAGGGTATTGACCATCGAAGGAATATAGAACTCGGCTTTCAGGTTTTCGGAGTTTTTTCCGATAAAGGCTTCGAATCCGTTTTTCAAATGACCGAAGAACGAAGGCGTAAATCCCCAGCAGTTCATTGAAACGATGGAGTCGGGCTGAATTGGCAAGGGAGGTTCATTTCCTTCCCTGTACACTATCCCTCCTGCTGTCATCTGTATACTCGTCCGTTCCACCACATCTACGAGTTCCTGTTTCGCGTTTACCTGGCAGATCCCCCTTGAAACGGAGCCAAACTCCGAGAGGGTCTTATCTACGCGGTAACCCACCATGCAGTAATCGTTTTCACGTTCAGGGGTCCAGTCTTGATAATAGCCGGCCAGAGCCTGGTAGGCCTTTCGCCCATAAAAATCATCGGCATTGATCACGGCAAACGGCCTGTCGATGCGGTCGGCCGCCATCAGTACAGCATGTCCTGTGCCCCAGGGTTTCTGCCGTTCATCGGGTAGCAGAGTACCTTCGGGGACCATCCATATCTCCTGGAATACGTAATCCACCTCGATATAATCGCTAAGCCTGTTGATGAACATCTCTTTGAACCCGGCTTCCAGGCTCTCCTTGATTACAAAGACCACTTTGCTGAAGCCAGACTTCACGGCATCATAAATTGAATAATCGAGCAGGGTCTCTCCGTTCGGTCCAATACGGTCGAGCTGCTTTAGCCCACCGTAGCGGCTGCCTACACCGGCAGCAAGGATTAATAAAACAGGTTTCATGTCGTTCTGCGTTAGGGCGTTCTGCGTTAGGGCGTTCAGCGTTAAATTCTTAATTATTCACGAAATTGTTTATTTCATTGGTGTTCATTACGGCTTCGCCGAACAAAATTCGAGTATTCGATTATTCTCTATTCCATTCTTAATTAATTATTTCGCTATTTCGCTACTTAATTCTCACCATTTTCTGACCTTATGCCCTTTCACCGCATAATACAGTATATATGCGTAACATGGCACGGTGATCCAGTAAGCCGATACCGGGCTGAACAGGTCGGCAAGCTTGCCATAAGCAAGCGGAAGCAAGGCCCCTCCGGCAATAGCCATGATCAGCAGCGACGATCCGATCTTTGTGAATTTACCCAATCCGTCAATAGCCAGAGGCCAGATAGCCGGCCACATAATTGCATTGGCCAGCCCGAGCAGGGCAATGAAAAATACACTCAGGTCAAAGGGAAGCGTAAGGGAAAAACTCCCGAGGTGGATCAGCAGCGACGACTGGTACGGAGCCTGTGCGGCAAGCAGGGAACAGAGCACAAAAATGATTCCGAACAAAGCCGAAACCGCCAGTACAAATTCCTGTTTAAGATATTTTGGAATAGTAATGATACCTATGATATACCCCACGACCATGGCCGCGAGAGTATAGGAGGCGAAATACTTCGAAAGCTCAAAGCTTATCCCCTGTGACTTTCCGAAGTTGATAATGGTATCCACGGCGATGACTTCCACCCCCACATAAAGGAAAATTGCAATGACCCCCAACACAAGCTGTGGAAACTGGAATACGTTGGTCTTGCTATGATGCGAAGCGGCATCTTCCACTTCCTGGGAGTCGGTGTCGATATCGGGCAGGCGGGAATACCGCAGCAGTATCGCCAGAAGCACCAGTACCACGGCCATAATGATATAAGGTATGATAATCCTTCCCGCAAGGGCATTCAGCGTGAGATTTCTCTGAATTTCATCCAGCGAACCAAGGTATTGCTTGTCGAATTTGTCCATTCCCGCCAGAACTATGGCGCCCAGGATCAGAGGGCTGATGACTCCGGCCATCTTATTGCATATGCCCATGATGCTTATCCTCTTTGCAGCGCTTTCTATCGGTCCAAGGATAGTAACATAAGGATTTGAGGCTGTTTGCAAAATGGCCAGCCCGGTCCCCTGAACAAAAAGCCCGGTGAGAAATAGTCCGTACATCCTTGAAAAGGCCGCAGGGATAAACAACAGAGCCCCCAGTGCCATCACGACAAGTCCGAGCGACATACCGTTCCTGAAACCCACTTTGCGCAAAACGAAGGAGGAAGGAACCGCCATCACAAAATATGAGATATAAAAGGCAAAGGCAACAAAATACGCCTCAAAATTGTTCTTCTCGCAGGCTACCTTCAGAAAAGGGATCAGCACGGAATTCAGCCAGGTAACGAATCCGAAGATAAAAAAGAAGACTCCGATGATGAAAATCGAAAAAATGTATTGTCGCCTGGAGTCTTTCATAAGGTATTATTTTATGCAAAAGTAACTGAATTCCGAATTTAACCAAAATATCCTATCTTTGTCATAAGAACTACGTCCATCAGTATGGAAAACAACGACATGAAATTCAACATACTCATTGTTGATGACCGAAGAGAAAACCTGATCAGCCTCGAAACCATCATCGACAGCCCCGAATTGAATATCATCAGCGCCCTTTCGGGAAATGAAGCCCTGGCTTTGATGCTTGAATATGAGATCTCATTAGTGCTTCTTGATGTAAACATGCCCGGCATGGATGGTTTTGAAACAGCTGAACTGATGAGGGGGAGCGAACGTACCAAGAGCATTCCCATCATCTTCATCACAGCCACCTTCCGTCAGCCGAAACAGATCTTCAGAGGGTACGAAACAGGTGCCGTGGATTATCTTTACAAACCTCTCGACCGCAAGATCCTCCAGAACAAGATAAGGGCCTACATTGATTTCTTTAAACAAAAACATGCCCTGCAGGTTGCTACGCTGCAATTGCAAAGCACTATTGCCGAGCTCGACAAGGCAAAAAGGGTAGCGGAGGTTGCTACCCTGGCCAAAAGCTCTTTCCTGGCCAATATGAGCCATGAGATCAGGACGCCTCTCAACGGGATCATCGGGATCACCGACCTGATGCTGATGGATGAGGCGCTGCCAAGGCACTACCAGGAACAGCTCTCCGACATAAGGCAGAGTGGCGAATCCCTGTTAGGGATTATCAACGAGATCCTCGACATTTCAAAGATCGAAGCCGACAAGATCGAGATCGAACTCATTGAATTCAGTCTGAGGGAACTGCTTGAAGGGGTCGTACGTCTTTTATCGGTGAAAACATACCAGAAGAACCTTGCCTTCTTTTGTGAACACCCTCCCGATTTGCCCGATATTTTCGTGGGTGACCCCACACGGATCAGACAGGTGCTGATCAACCTCATGGGAAATGCCCTGAAATTCACCGAAAAAGGGAATATCTGTCTTAAGGTCGAAGTTGCAGAAGCTCATCAAAACGCTTTTATTCTGAAGTTCTCGGTCTCCGATACCGGAATCGGTATCCCTAACGATAAAATTGAAACGTTGTTTGAATCCTATTCCCAGGCCGACAGATCAACAACCCGCACATACGGAGGCACCGGGCTCGGGCTCACGATCTCCAAAAAGCTGGTCGAACTCATGGGAGGCGAGTTAATGGTCAGCAGTAAGGTCGGGAAAGGAAGTGTCTTCAGTTTCAATCTCCCGCTGAGCTGCCCCGACCCGGCCGACAATTCCTTTAGCCTTACATTGCCTGAGGCGCTTCTTAATACTACCGTGATTATTGCTGATTCCGAGCCGGAACATGCCCGTCAGATGGAACAATTCCTGCTTGCCTGGCGGCTTAAGCCTGTCGTTGCAATGTCTGCTGATGACTGCCTCGAAAAGCTGAAACATGCAGGCTCTGATCAAGCCCGTGTCATCCTTATTGACTATGCCATGCAAAACCAGCAGGGGGAAATGCTATACGATATGGTGGCTGATCCAACCCCCGGAACGCAAAAACCTGAACGGGTGATCATGCTCAGCAACAAATCCATTCAGCTTACCCGTAAACTGGTTTCCGAAGGAATAAATTACTACCTGTTCAAACCAATACTGCAGTTTGAACTGCTTCATACCTTCCAGAAACTTTTCGGCCTCGACACAACACAAAAAATATCGGACCCCTATATCCTCGAAATCAACACCTCAGGGCCCCGGCTGAATATACTTCTGGCCGAAGACCAGCCTATCAACCGAAAGATCATGGTGCAGCTGCTGGGCCGCAGAGGCTGGAACATAACCACGGCCGCCAACGGACTGGAGGCCATGCATATAGCCCATGAAACCACCTTTGACCTTATCCTGATGGACGTGATGATGCCCGAGATGGACGGGTTTGAAGCAACCCGGATGATACGGCAGGATTCAGAAGGGAAGAACCATAACACCCATATCATCGCTCTTACTGCAAATGCCATGAAAGGCGATAAGGAACAATGTATCGCTGCAGGTATGAACGATTATATCTCGAAACCCATAAACCCGGAAGAGGTTTTCCAGACGATCGGGAAACATTTCCCCAAATGAAATTTTAAGGATTATGACCAACAGCATCTATAATAAAGCCAAACGCTCAATCCTTGAATTTGACTACAGTACACTGAAAAATATAGGCATAGGTAAAACCATGCTGCTGTATTTTTTAGCCATTTCACTCATCCCCCTGGCTACACTGAGTTATATCAACTTCCGGAATTATTATATGGGACTCAGCATCATGGCTAAAAAAGCCCTGTTCACAACATCCCAGCTCAGGATTAATTACCTCAACACTTACTTCTCCGATCTTAACAACTATGCAGGTGAGATGGCCAGGGACAGGAACCATATTTACTTTTTTGAACGCCTCACAGGAAACCCCGGCATCGGAGGCAGGAATAAAACAGAAGCAGATCAAAACAGGTATTCGGAGTTTGAGAATAGTCTGCGTACCGAGATCCAGAGGAGCTGGATCCCCGACGGCATTCATAATATCTACTTCATTAATCTGAAAGGAGATATCGTGTTTGAACTAAACCAGAGTGCCGATTTCAGGAAAAATCTTTTCACATCTGAACTCTCAGGATCAAGGTTTTCGAGGATGACAAAACAGGTCATCTCCGAAAGTAAACCGATGTTTTCAGACCTCGAGTTTTATCCCCCGGGAAACCACGATGCTTATGGATTCCTGGGCTGCCCTGTAAACGACCTTAACGGGAGCAGGATCGGGATCCTGGCGCTTCAGATCTCGACCGAAAAAATAGATAAGATCATTCAGTACGGGGTAGGGTTTGGGGCTTCCGGACATGTTTATATCGTTGGCATCGACTTGGTGATGCGGTCGAACAGCAATATCAGTGGGAAAAACCCTATCCTGAAAAGCTCTGAAGTCAACGAGCGGACCAAAATATGGCAGGAGTATAAAGCCAACAACCTGATTCTGAAACCCGACGGAGACCCGATACGGGAAGAGGTTTCGATTTACCCGACAAGCCAGGGGAAAATAGTCATCGGCATTTACCGCAACCTCGATGTGATCGAACAACTTGGCGTGAACTGGGCCCTGGTGGAAGAGATCGACCAGGGTGAAGCGCATGCCGTAGCACAGGAACTTTCATCCTTTGCAAAAATTTCACTGATCATCACAACACTTGTCGTTTTTATCCTTTCCATCCTGGTTACCAGAAGATTTGTCAACCCCCTGAAGGTCCTTTCAGAATGGGCCAAGCAGGTTGGCAGCGGACAGCTTATCATACGCGATGTAAAAGTGTCGAGAGACGAGGTTGGTGAAATGAAGGATGAGTTCATCCGCCTGGTCATCTCGCTCAAATCGGTGGCCGACGTAAGCCAGGCCGTGGCTCTGGGTGATTACAGCAAGTCGGTGAAGATCCGTAGTGAAGATGACGTGCTGGGCAAGTCGATGAACCAGATGGTCGAAAGTTTCAAGAATGTGGTCAAACAGGCCAGGGCTATCGCCAGCGGGGATTACTCATCGAATATAGTGCCCAGGAGCGACGGCGACACTCTGGGAATTGCCCTGTACGAGATGACCAACCGGCTGCGTGAGGCGCATATCGAGATCTCTTACCAGGACTGGCTTAAAACCGGATTGAATGAGCTAGGGATAAAGATATCAGGCGAAATAAAGATCAGGGAATTATGTGAAGAAGTGGTTTCTTTTCTTTCCCATTACCTGGATGCTCAGATAGGCCTTCTCTATACTCATGAGGATGATCACCGGCTTCATCTGACGGCTTCTTTTGCCTATTCAGGTGACCCGGCCTCGTCGCGGCCTCTTACTATGGGTGAAGGGCTTGTTGGCCAGGTAGCTAAAGAACGCAGGAAGATGATTTTCTTCTCTTCTTCTGAAGCATTGCCCGTTGTGACCTTAGGCGGGGAAACCATGAATCCGCAGTATTTCATTCTCGCCCCGATAGTGTTCGAGAATCTGCTTTCGGGAGTGATCGAACTGGGATCTTTCCGTCCGTTCGATGAACAGAAACAAAAATTCCTGGAAACTTCGCTTGAAACTATTGCAGTAGCCCTGAATACGGCCCGGTCAAGGGAACGTGTGGAACAACTCCTGTTAAAAACCCAGGAACAGGCCAACGAGATGGCCCATCAGAAAGAAGAGCTGCGGCAGATCAACCAGGAGCTGGAGGAGCAGACCAAGGCCCTTCGTATGTCGGAAGAAAGCCTGCAGCATCAGCAGGAAGAACTCAGGGTGATCAACGAAGAACTTGAAGAACGGACTAAGGTGCTGGAGTTGCAACGCGATGACATCCGCAAGAAAAACGTAGCATTGGAACTGGCCCAGGAAGAGATCAGGCAGAAAGCCGAAGCTCTCGAGATTGCCAGCCGATACAAATCGGAATTCCTTGCCAATATGTCGCATGAACTGCGTACCCCGCTCAACAGTATCCTGGTGCTTTCAGAGATCCTTTCTTTGAACAAAACGGGGATGATGACCCCCGACGAAGTTGAATTTTCCAAAATCGTTCATGCTTCGGGTACCGACCTGCTCGAGCTGATCAACGATATTCTTGACCTCTCGAAAGTTGAAGCCGGAAAGATGGAGCTGGAGATCGAAGAAGTGAGCCCCGAAGATATACTGGACCACGTGGTACGAACCTTCACTCCTTTAGCCAAGGCCAAACATATTGAACTGAAAATCCAGCTCGAGCAGGGACTGCCGGGAACCATTGCAACAGATTTTCAGAGGCTTTCGCAGATCATCAAAAACCTGATGTCGAATGCTATTAAATTTACCGAGAAGGGGAGTGTCACATTAACCATTGCTAACGCAGACCCCGGGGTTCGGTTCAACAACCTTTCGCTGACGTCAGAGAATGTAGTTGCTATCATGGTCAGGGATACCGGCATCGGGATACCTGATGACCAGAAACATTCAATCTTTGAAGCGTTTCAGCAGGCCGATGGCACCGTGAGCCGGAAATTCGGAGGTACCGGTCTTGGCCTTACTATCTCGAGAAGCCTTGCCCGCCTGCTTGGAGGCGAGATCCATTTAAAAAGCAAAGTTGGTGAAGGCAGCTTGTTTACGGTTTATATTCCTGCAGTTATACAGGAAACACCTGGGCTTGAAAAAGAAGAAACGGTTCCGGCTAAGAGAGCCCCCCTGAGAACTGCCGAACCTGAAAGCGAAGCCTCCCCTGTCACGGATGATCCAAGGCAGGAAAGTTCAGGCTTCCTTCCCGATACGATTTTCAAAGGGAAGAAGATCCTTGTCGTCGACGACGATATGAGGAATGTTTATGTGCTTTCAAAGATCCTCGAGGAAAAACAAGCTGTGATCATCATCGGCCGTACAGGTAAAGAAGGACTTGATAAACTGCATCTGAATCCCGACACCAGCCTCGTCATCATGGATATCATGATGCCCGAAATGGACGGATACACGGCCATGCGCGAAATAAGGAAAGAGGAGCGGTTTGCCAGCCTTCCCATTATTGCCTTAACGGCTAAAGCCATGAAAGGCGACAGGGAAAAATGTATTGAAGCAGGAGCTAACGATTATATGTCGAAGCCAGTGCAGACTGGGAAGCTGTTCAGCCTTCTGAGGGTGTGGCTTCAGAGGTAGAAGACAGACTTTGATCTGAACCGGATTCAATTGCCTTGCCACTGCCAGATTCAGCTGTTTCTTCCTGATTGTCAAAATTCTTCTTCTTGTGCTTTATTATCCTGCCTTCCACGATAAACACGATGGATTCGGCAATATTTGTTGAATACCCGGCTAGCCGTTCAATTGCAGTAAGAACAATGATCAGGTTCGTAGCAACCACGATCACCTCCGACTTATGCATCATCTCTTCGATGATTCTTGCGGTGACTGCATGAGTTTTTTCGTTAATCGACAATGCCAGTTCAAAAATATCTTTCACAAAAGCCGTGTTCCTCGTATTCAGAATGGTGATCACATCATTTACGATCAGATCGGTCATCTTCACGATCTCTTCAATATGAAGTTCTGCCAGAATTTCAGGGTAATCGCTGATCCCTTCTATCTTTTGGGCAATCGTCACAGCATGATCGCCCATACGTTCCAGGTCATTGTTCATCTTGAGTGACGACATGATCAGCCTCAGGTCAGTGGCAACAGGCTGGGCAAGAGCGAAAATACTCTGGCACAGCTTGTCGATCTTGTTGTCGAGCTTGTCAACTTTACGGTCTTTATCAATGATCAGCCGGGCCAGCTCGGCATCTCCCCTCAAAAGGGCGTCAAATGCATTATGAACCTGCTCGGCGACCAGGTTGCCCATTTTATTCACACGCTTGTTCAGCTTCTGCAGTTCGAGTTCGAAATGACGTTCCATTGTTCTTCTTTTTTAATTTATTGTCTGCTGATGTGTAAGGAATTCATCAACCGAACCTGCCGGTGATATATTCTTCCGTTTGTTTGATGTCGGGGGATGTGAAGATTTTACGCGTTTTTCCATACTCTATCAGTTCACCCAGGTAAAAGAAAGCAGTATGGTCACTAACGCGGGCTGCCTGCTGCATGTTATGGGTCACAATAACGATAGTGTAATTTTTTTTCAGCTCAAAGATAAGCTCTTCAATTTTTCCTGTGGATATCGGATCAAGTGCACTGGCCGGCTCGTCCATCAGAATGATCTCAGGTTCCACGGCCAGAGTGCGTGCAATACAAATCCTCTGCTGCTGCCCGCCCGAAAGTCCAAGAGCCGAATCCTGCAAACGGTCTTTGACTTCATCCCAGATGGCGGCGTTCTTCAGCGAGGTCTCAACAATTTGGGTCAGCTTCTTTTTATCATTGATGCCATTGATCCTGGGACCGTATGCAATATTCTCAAAAATAGATTTGGTAAATGGATTTGATTTCTGGAACACCATCCCGATCTTTTTTCTGAGGTTCACCACGTCGATCTTCTTCTGGTAGATGTTCAGCCCGTCTATTAAAATCTCTCCTTTGATATGCACATTAGGGATCAGGTCGTTCATGCGGTTCAGGCTGCGCAGGAAGGTTGATTTACCACAGCCGGAAGGACCGATAAATGCAGTTACTTCCTTCTCGGGGATCTGGATATTAATTGAGTTGAGGGCCATTTTCTGGCCGTAATGCAGGGTAAGGTCCTTAGTAACAATTTTTACTTCTTTCATACATCAATTCATTTGATTCTCCGTCTCAGTCTCGATCTGATCAAAACAGCCGCGAGATTCAGGGTAAAGGTGAGCATAAGCAGGACAAGGGTTGTTGCGAACTGAATAGGCAGGGTCTTGTCCACGTTCGACGATTGGGTAGACAAAACGTAAATATGATAGCCCAGATTCATAAACTGGTCCGATACTGATGTTGGCAACGTTGCAAGGTAATAGGCAGCTCCTGTAAACAGAATGGGCGCCACTTCGCCTGCACCCCGGCTTACAGCGAGAATTGTTCCTGTCATGATACCTGAAATTGATCCTGGTATAACGATCTTTTTAATAGTTTGCCATTTAGTGGCTCCGAGGGCAAGACTTGCCTCACGCAGTTCCCTGGGGACAGTGCGTATGGCCTCTTCCACTGAGACAATAACTACAGGAAGAGTTAACAGGGCCATCGTAAGGCTTCCCCAGAGCAAATTGGGCTGGGCCCATTTCAACTGCCCGCCCATGAACCAGTGATCCATTCCGCCACCCACGTATTTTATAAAAAATCCCAGGCCAAACAAACCAAAGATAATCGATGGTACAGTGGCCAGGGTCCTTACCGCAAACCGTATGGTCTGGGCAATCCATGATTTCTCATGGGCGTATTCGGTAAGG
>Ga0194062_1000770_pt1 | contig 13443 bp, 9 predicted proteins | sample SepL2225m_MetaG_FD_155481 | JGI IMG/M metagenome (GOLD analysis project Ga0194062, IMG submission 155481) | Anoxic zone freshwater microbial communities from boreal shield lake in IISD Experimental Lakes Area, Ontario, Canada - Sep2016-L224-25m | ecosystem: Environmental > Aquatic > Freshwater >... | reverse complement strand
TAACGGAACTGCCGGACCGTTAGCACGGGGTCGAGTTTTATCCGTCACTAAATCCCAATAAATGTTTTCATATTTAAGTGGACGCGATGTTTTTCCATCACGAATATCGAGAATTTCAGAATAGTGATCTTTGAAAATAGGATTGTTGGTCGCCACATAGGTGCGCACCATCCGCGTTAAGTCATCCGAAGATTGGCGCAATTCATCCGCCAATAGATAAGAATTGTGCCGCATGTCATTGGCTCTATTGATTTGCTTCTCTGAATACACATAAATAGTAAATACAATGAAAAGCAGTACGAAGACACCTGCGGTCATTGCCAAACTAAGAGTGAATCGGGAAAGCGAAATTTTTGACGAAGCTTGGAACATAAAAATTAGCTGATTTTGAATGCAAGAAATTTACAAGATCTCATTTTAATTGCTTTTGTGACGCAACTGTAGATCTACGCTCTTTATGGTAAGACATATCGGAGCGGACATTCTTGCATTTTTCAAATCATTATCGACCGCAATATGGTGTCATTGCGGTTCTCAACGGAGGAAAATTCTACTTAAGGAAGTAAAAAAACAACAGATAGTGAAGCTGTTATTGTTTAGCCCAGTCTTCTGCTTCCCAATCTCTCATCTCTTTGACTGTGGTGAAACTTTGCACGGGGTATGGACTCATTCCTGTATCCATGTACTTCTTCACCATCGCTTTAAGATCGTCTCGCTCAGCTACGACACCGATTTTGATATGAGAGTTAGTTAGTGCTGCTGCAGCGTCCAAAGCCGAAATCAATTCGATACTTTCTTGGGAGAAAACAGCACCAGTACAGGCGGAGAAGTCATGCAAAGAGTACCGTAGTTGGTCAAAATTGGGATTAGAGTGAACCTCCTTTACGAATGCAAAAAGCTCATCACCTGTGGCATTGCCTGTCCAAGTATTGAGGATAGTCTGATCCTCCCAACTGATCTTGTATGTCATAACTCTCTCTAAACGTTCGTTAGTTACTTTGTCATTAGCTTCTACTCCATTTCAGAGAGAGTTCATATATGCCCAAAGGGCTAGTACTTCTAGGTGAGAGCTCATGGAGTATCTACACAAGATTAGGATCGATTAGGATCGATTCGGCTCATGTCATCTCAATTTTTCATTTAGCATTGCGCAAATACCAAACCAACTCGCTGGGCTATTCAGTTGTCGTTATTGCAGGTTAGTGCTGAAAGGCATACTCTAGTCGCCAATTAAATTAATATCTCTGCAACAACAAAGATCAATAATTCAACTCCTCCCTGCCCCCTTTCTCTAATTTAATAAAGGACGAACATCATGAGCACTCAAGCTAAACCTCTGTCGCCTGAAGAAGTCAAAAACATTGATGCTTATTGGCGCGCCTGTAACTACCTCGCTGCCGGGATGATCTATCTGCGCGAAAACCCACTTCTAAAAGAACCCCTCAAACTCGAACACATCAAGAATCGCTTGCTCGGCCACTGGGGGGCAAGCCCTGGCTTGGCGTTTGGCTACATTCATATGAATCGCTTGATCAATAAATATGATCTTAGCGCAATTTTTATGGCAGGACCTGGTCACGGCGCACCGGGGGTGTTAGGCCCCGTTTATTTGGAAGGCCGCTACAGTGAGGTGTATCCAAACAAGAGCGAAAATGAAGAAGGCATGCGCCAGTTCTTCAAAGAATTTTCTTTCCCAGGTGGCATTGGTAGCCACTGCACACCAGAAACACCAGGATCAATTCACGAAGGTGGCGAACTCGGTTATAGCGTGTCGCATGCTTTCGGCGCAGCCTATGACAACCCCGATTTGATCGTGACTGTAATGGTTGGTGATGGAGAGTCTGAAACCGCTCCGCTCGCCACCTCTTGGCACTCGAATAAATTTTTAAATCCAATTCGCGACGGTGCGGTATTGCCAATTCTGCATCTGAACGGCTACAAGATTAACAACCCAACCATCCTCTCGCGTATCTCTCACGAAGAGCTAGAGAATCTATTTAAAGGGTATGGCTGGACTCCGCACTTCGTTGAGGGTAGCGATCCAGAAACCATGCACCAAGCCATGGCCGCCACAATGGAGGCCTGTGTGCTCGAAATTCGCCGCGTGCAAAAAGAGGCTCGCGATAGCGGGAAACCCGTGCGCCCACGCTGGCCGATGATTGTGTTGCGTTCACCTAAAGGCTGGACTGGCCCTAAAGAAGTGGATGGTAAAAAAGTTGAGGGCTTCTGGCGCTCACACCAAGTGCCGATCGGCGATGTAAAAACGCCTGAGCATTTCGCCAAATTGGAAGAGTGGCTGAAGAGCTACAAAACCGCAGAGCTTTTCGATGAGAAAGGGACTTTGCGTCCTGAACTCAAGGCACTCGCGCCTAAAGGCGAACGCCGCATGAGTGCCAATCTACATGCCAACGGTGGCTTGTTGCGCAAAGCGTTGCGTATGCCTGATTGCAAAGATTATGCGATCGAAGTAAAAAAACCGGGCACCACTGTGGCTGAAAATACACGTCCCTTGGGCAAGTTTTTGCGCGACATCATGCGTGACAACATGAACAACTTCCGCGTGTTTGGTCCTGATGAAAATAGCTCGAACAAACTCGACAACGTGTATGAAGTGAGCAAGAAAACCTGGCTCGCGGATTACCTACCAGAGGATGCGGACGGTGGTGAGTTGTCACCTGATGGCCGTGTGATGGAAATGCTTTCAGAGCACACGCTCGAAGGTTGGCTGGAAGGCTATCTGCTCACTGGTCGCCATGGCTTCTTCTCTACTTACGAAGCCTTCGTACACGTCATCGATTCGATGTTTAACCAACATGCGAAGTGGCTGGCAATGTCGAAGGATGTGCCATGGCGTGCTCCTGTTTCATCACTGAACTTGCTCATCACATCGACTGTGTGGCGCCAAGATCACAACGGTTTTACCCACCAAGACCCTGGCTTCCTCGATGTCGTCGTAAACAAAAGCCCAGAAGTCACGCGCATTTATTTGCCGCCCGATGTGAACTGCCTGTTGTCGGTTGCTGACCATTGTTTAAAGAGCACCGATTACATCAACGTCATCGTCTGCGACAAACAGAAACACTTGCAGTTCTTGGATATGGATGCCGCGACTAAGCATTGCAGTAAAGGTATTGGCATCTGGGATTGGGCATGTAATGACCAAGGCTATGAGCCGGACGTTGTTATTGCAAGCGCAGGCGATATTCCAACCAAAGAGGCATTGGCAGCAGTGGTCTTGCTACGCGAAAACTTCCCTGATTTGAAGATTCGTTTTGTAAACGTGGTTGACCTCTATAAGTTAACGCCAGCAAGCGAACACCCGCACGGCTTGTCTGATAAAGACTTTGACAGCTTGTTCACTAAAGACAAGCCTGTGATGTTCAACTTCCACGGCTATCCTTGGTTAATTCACCGCTTAGCTTATCGTCGCAACAACCACAAAAACTGGCACGTGCGCGGCTATAAAGAAAAAGGCAGCATCAACACTCCACTTGAGTTGGCGATTCAAAATCAAATCGATCGCTTTAGCTTGGTGATCGACGTCATTGACCGTAACCCTGCATTGCAAGTTGCCGGTGCACACGTCAAAGAAAAGATGATGAACATGCAAATCGAGTGCCGTAACTACGCTTATGAACATGGTATCGATCTACCAAGCGTAGATAACTGGACTTGGCCGTACTAAACCTCATACGCGATTGGGCTGCGCCATGCAGTCCAATCGCGTGCTATGGCCTTTAAAATGCCCTCCGTTCTTACCATCAACAGCGGCTCTTCCTCGATCAAAGCCAGCCTCTTTGAGGCGGATGGTTCGCGTCTTAATTTCCGCTATGACCATCTCAGGTCGCACGCCCCTGCCTTTGATCAACTGATGACGGATTTGAAAGAGCACCAACCCGACATCATCGGGCATCGTTTTGTTCATGGCGGCGAAATCACCGATCCTGCACGTCTTGTCGATGATGCGGAGCGTGCGCGCTTGGAGAGTATTACCCACCTCGCACCGTTACATTTGCCCGGTAATTTAATGGGCTTAGATTTATGCCGGCAACGTTTTGATGTGCCGCAAATTGCCTGCTTCGATACTGCTTTTCACACCACGATGCCGGAGTTAGCAAAACGTTTACCTATCCCACAAGAACTTGGTCTTCGCCGCTTTGGTTTTCACGGTTTAAATTATGCTTTCATCGCATCGCGACTGCCGGCACTCCTTGGTCAGAGTGCGAATGGAAAGATTGTTGTAGCTCATCTAGGGAGTGGCGCGAGCTTATGTCTAATTGAAAATTTAAAATCCATGGACACCACGATGGGCTATACCCCAGCCGGCGGCATTACGATGGGTACGCGAAGTGGCGATCTCGACCCTGGCGTGATGCTTGAGCTTGCCAAGCGCTTCGATGCTACACAACTGAGCGACATCGTTTTTCATAAAATGGGTTTACTCGCCTTATCGAATGGCGAAAGTAGCGAAATGAGTGATTTACTCAATAGCAATAGCGAGGCCGCAAAATTCGCCGTGAGTTATTTTTGCAGACAAGTACGCGCTTCAATCGGTAACCTTGCCGCAAAAGCGGGTGGCATTGACGCTTTGGTTTTTACTGGCGGCATTGGTGAACATTCTGCCATCGTACGCGAACAGATTTGCGCACCTCTAAGCTTTCTTGGCTTTGAGTTAGATCAAAGCAATAATAAAGCTAGCTCAGTTATAATCTCAAGCAGTAAAAGCAAACCCGTCTTGGTGATTCCTGCAGACGAAGAAGCCATGATTCATCAACTGAGCAATACATTTACCCACTAAAGCAATTTTACGAAATATAAATATGGAAACTCTCTCTCCAGCAGAGCAAGAACGGCGTCGCCACCACCAAATTCGCGGCATTTTTGTTAAAGCCTGCGAGTTGCTTGAGCCTATTGTTGCTGGGAATGACACGATCAAAACGGTTTCAAATTTTGCAATGGCTCACATGGTGCAAGATCACTTCCCTGATCTCACGCCTGCTGAAGCGCATATCGTGGTCGTCACCGTTGAAAAGATGCACCGTGAACAACGCTTGCAAGCCATTCTAAAAAAACAAAGCTGATTGAAAAACAATCAACCTTGTTAAATCAGCCCAAGCTTAGCGGTGAATTACCACCAACTAAGTTATTTTGAATTTATCACCGACTTCACTTTCCATATCTCTTTAGCGTATTGAGAAATTGTTCTGTCGCTAGAAAACTTGCCCATTTTCGCTACATTCAGAATCGATTTCCTCATCCACTCATCCTGATTTTTATACTCCGCCTCAACTTCACCCTGCTTAGCAATATAAGAAGCATAGTCAGCTAAGACAAGATATTGCTCACCATGAGCGAGCAGTTTATCAACTATCGGTTTAAAAAGATCCGGTTGACTTGGCGAGAAGAAACCAGAGCGAATCATATCCATGACTTCACGTAGCTCCCCATTTTTATTGTAGTAATCCATTGGGTTATAGCCATTTGATTTCACGCTAGTCACTTCATCTGTTGTCAGACCAAAGATAAAAATATTTTCCCAGCCAACCTCTTCTCCAATTTCCACGTTAGCACCATCTAAGGTCCCAATCGTCAAGGCTCCATTCAGCGACATTTTCATATTGCCCGTGCCGGAGGCTTCAGTTCCCGCTGTAGAAATCTGCTCAGATAACTCTGCTGCTGGCGCAATAATTTCTGCATTCGAAACATCATAGTTAGGAATGAACACAACTTTGAGTTTGCCCGCGACTTGCGGATCATGATTCACCGTATCTGCAACATCATTAATTAGCTTGATAATGAGCTTAGCAAGGGCATACCCAGGCGCAGACTTACCTGCGAATATTACGGTGCGTGGCACGCACTCCCCTCCCCGACGAATTCGGTTATAGAGCGTAACGATGTGCAACACATTCAGCATCTGACGTTTGTATTCGTGAATGCGTTTAATTTGCACGTCAAACAGTGAATCGACACTCACATCAAGATTCATCCGTTGCTTAATGAGATTCACCAAGCGCGATTTATTGGCTCGTTTTATATCCGCAAATTGCTTACGGAATACTTTGTCATCCGCCAATGGAATGAGCTGTTGCAATTGATCTAGGTCTTTAATCCATTCTTTACCAATGCGCGATGTGATCAGCTCTGACAGCAGAGGATTGGCTTGATTCAACCAACGACGTGGCGTAATGCCATTGGTCATGTTGATGATTTTCCCCGGATAGAGGCGGTCAAAATCTGCAAAAATTGTCTGCTTCATTAAGCGGGTATGAATTGCAGCAACACCATTGACCTTATGACTTCCGACAATCGCTAGGTGAGCCATCCGAATTCGCTTACCGTTTTCTTCACCAATGATCGACATACGCCTAAGCATGTCATGGTCGCCAGGATGAAGATGGCGCACTTCTTCCAAAAAGCGGTGATTGATTTCATAAATAATGCCCAAGTGTCTTGGCAAAATATTTTCAAACATAGCAACTGGCCATGTTTCTAAAGCTTCAGGCATCAACGTATGGTTGGTGTATGAGAAAGTATTACGGGTGATGTCCCATGCTTTTTCCCAAGACAGGTGGTGCAAGTCAACCAAAATTCGCATTAATTCTGCAATTGAAATTGCGGGGTGCGTATCATTTAACTGAATCGCCACTTTATTTGGCAATTCGTCGAAGTTGTCATGATCTTTCAGATAGCGCGTCAAAATATCTTGCAACGAAGCGCAGGTGAAAAAATATTGCTGCTTCAAACGCAACTCGTGCCCCATTTGCGTAGCGTCATTTGGATAAAGCACTTTTGATAAATTCTCAGAGCGGTCTTTATCTTCAACAGCTTTAATGTAATTACCTTGGTTAAAGTAACCCAAGTCGAAATCTCGAGATGATTTAGCTGCCCACAAGCGCATGTTATTCACTGTTCGCGTGCCATAACCGGGAATCGGCGTGTCGTGCGCCATCGCCATCACATCATCGGTGTCTGTCCACTGGTGACGAGTAACGCCCTTATCATCTTTGTACTCAGTAACACGTCCGTGAAAATTGACTTGGTACAGCACTTCAGGACGTCCAAACTCCCAAGGATTGCCATAACGCAGCCAGTTATCCGGGTGTTCGACTTGGCGGCCTTCTTCAATGTGCTGCTGGAACATACCGTATTCATAGCGAATTCCATAACCATAGCCAGGTAAATCTAAGGTCGCCATGGAATCAAGAAAACAAGCAGCAAGACGCCCCAAGCCCCCATTGCCCAACGCAGCATCATATTCTTCGTCACGTAATTTTTCTAACTCGATGCCCAAATCTTGCAACGCTTCACGAGCGGGTTTCTCTACTTCTAAATTATGCAGGCTGTTCATTAACGAACGTCCCATCAAGAATTCCATCGACAGGTAATAAACGCGCTTTGCATTCGCTTCGTAATAGCTACTCATCGTTTGCATCCAGCGATCAATCAGACGATCTCGTACTACATAGGCAGCTGTTGTGTACCAATCACGCGTTGTGGCATTAATAGACTCTTTTCCTACCGAATAAATTAAACGCTCATCTAGTGCGGTTTTAATCGAAGCGGTATCAAAGGCTTTTTCTAAATGACAAACGAGTGCTTTTTTAGATTTCATAACCATGGTTGTTTCCTCTTGAATAATTGCCCAATCTATTAAAAAAAATAATCATGTCACGACTCCACAGCCTGCAAACTAGCCCCTAGCAAGCCAATATCAGGGTTTAAAACGATAAACATAGGCAATGTTGACAGTAGATCTTTAAAGCGCCCCTTGTCCAAAAAGGTCTGCATGAAACAACCATTTTGCATTTGAGCGGAAATTTTCGCTGCGATACCACCCGCAATGTAGATTCCGCCACGCGGCAGAGCCACTAGCGCAATGTTCCCCACAAATGCGCCATATATTTGAGTAAACAAATCCAGCGACTTAACCGCTATAGGCTCTTGATGCTCGCTAGCGAATAAAGAAATAGCAGCACTTGCGTCACCCTCTGTCATTGCCGTTATCATTTCAGCGGAGGGAACGGCGCGCTGAGTATCACGTAAAAATTCATAAATAGTCACTAAACCCGGACCAGAAACAATGCGCTCATAGGAAACATGATGGTGACGTTGTTGCAAGTAACGAAGCAGTTCATATTGAGTTTCATCAATTGGCGCAAAGTCGAGATGCCCACCTTCTGATGGATGCACAATATACTTTTCATTTTGCACATTGAGCCACGCCACGCCTAGGCCCGTACCGGCCCCTACCACCACACGCAGACCAAGCCCTTGTTCAACACCTTGCTGTAACGACAACAAATCAGCTTGTTTCATTGCAGCGACACCCAAGCCTACCGCTTCAAAATCGTTAATGAGTTTTATACGCTCGATACCGAATCGCGCCTCCAACTGATCTGCATTAACGACCCAAGGGAGATTAGTCAGAGAGACAACACGGCCAGAGACCGGGCCAGCTAAAGCAAGACAGGCAGCTTTGACATTACTTAGCTTTGCTTCCGCCAAAAAAGTCGCAACAATGTCTTCTAAGCAGGCATGAGCAGCACTTGAATATGATTTACGAAATAACGGCTCACGAACACTCCCCTCCTTAAAAATCTGCAATAAGGTTTTTGTGCCACCAATATCACCAGCCAAATAAAGAGCCATTAATATGCCTGTAAATCTGCGCCTTCTAAATTAAGCGAATGACGCCAGAACTGATCATCACGATCGAATAAACGATAGGTGCCACGAGGCCCCCAGCTACCAGCTGGATAAGTGTTAATGAAGTCTCGCTCCATTGCCCACACCTTCAAAATCGGATCGACTACGCGCCACGCCGCCTCGACCTCGTCAATGCGCAAGAACAGTGACGGATCGCCCTGCATTACATCTAGCAACAAGCCTGCGTAGGCATCAAAATCCTCATCTGTTTCTTTGCGATAAGTTGCATCCAAACTAATTGAGCGTGTGTGCAAATCGAGGCCCGGCACTTTCACCTGCATTTCTAATTTCATGCAATCGTGCGGTTGAATACCGAGCATGATCCAGTTTGGTGGTGGCGGTCCATGACGAGTTCGTTTCAACAAATCTTGTGGGGGCGTTTTGAAGCGGATGCAAATTGCCGAGCTTCCCTCCGCCATACGTTTGCCCGTGCGCAAATAAAACGGTACGCCAGCCCAACGCCAATTGTCGATAAATAATTTCAAGGCCGCATAAGTTTCTGTCGTGCTATCGGGCGCCACACCAGGCTCTTCCAAATATCCCGGCACTGCCACGCCATTAATATTGCCACTGGCATACTGCGCACGGAAGGCATGAGCATGTACCGAATTCTGAGTAATCGGCCGAATCGCTTTTAGTACTTTAACTTTTTCATCACGCAAATGTTCAGCTGCGATAGTCAATGGCGGCTCCATCGCCACTAAGGCCAACAACTGTAACAAGTGACTCTGAATCATGTCACGTAATGCTCCTGCACCTTCGTAATATCCTGCTCGCCCACCCACACCCAAAGTTTCCGACTGGGTGATTTGTACATGGTCAATGTAGTGGTGATTCCAAAGTGGCTCCAGCAACAAATTCGCAAAACGGAACACCATGACGTTTTGCACGGTGCCTTTGCCAAGGTAGTGGTCGATACGATAGATCTGCGGCTCATTTAAGTGTTTGTACAAACCACCTTGCAATGTTTGCGCGCTCAACAAATCGTAACCAAATGGTTTCTCGATGACCACTCGACGCCATCCGCTTTTCTCTTTCAACAATCCTACGTTTCCTAAACGATCAACAATTTCAGGGAACGCTGCAGGACTAACTGACATATAGAAAACCATGTTTGGCGGAAATATTTCATTACCCTCAACCAATTTTTGCAGGCGCTGATAGGACTCCTCTTCGCCTGGAGGAGTGGCGTGGTAATGCATACGCGCACAAAATCGCTCGAGTGCAGTTTTATCTATTCCTTTTGGATAAACAGGCTCTAGTATTTTGACGATTTCAGCAGTCCACTCATCTGGCATTCTGAGTTCGATACTGCAACCAATGATGGCTAATTGAACAGGAAGGCGATTGGCCAATTCCAAGCGAAACAAAGAGGGAATTAGTTTTAAACGACTAAGATTACCTGCCGCACCAAAGATCACCAAGGTACAAGGTTCTAAAACTTTCATGCGCCCACCTCCACTCGTTCAGCCACTGATAACATCGTTCTCATCACAACTAAGCAATCAAGAAGTCTGCTTAACCGCGTGCCCACCAAATGCATTGCGCATGGTAGAAAGTAAACGATAGCCATAGCCTGTTTCATCTTGGCTGGTAAAACGCATCTGCAACGCTAAGGTAAGCACAGGAGCTGCCACGCCTTGATCAATCGCCTCCACCACGGTCCAACGACCTTCGCCGGAATCAGGCACATAAGGCGCAATTTGTTTTAATTCTTGATCGTGCTTCAATGCTTCTGCGGTGAGATCTAGCAACCAACTTCTGACCACTGAGCTGTGACGCCATAATTCAGTAATCTGCGCCAAATCTAAATTAAATTCTTTTTTACCTTTGAGCAACTCAAGGCCTTCAGCAAAAGACTGCATCATGCCGTACTCAATACCGTTATGAATCATCTTCGTGAAGTGGCCTGAACCAACAGGGCCAACATGTGCCCAACCACGATCAGCCGCGGGAGCAAGTGCCTGCAGAATTGGTGTCATGGTTTGAGCAACTTCATTCGTCGCCCCCACCATCAAACAGTAGCCATTTTCCAAACCCCAAATTCCACCTGAAGTGCCAGAGTCCATAAAGCCTATACCCTGCTCTGCTAGCCATGCGCCTCGACGCTGACTATCGTGATAATTTGAATTGCCGCCGTCCACGATAATGTCGCCTTTAGATAACTGGGACACTAAAGCGCGAAGTTGTTGCTCGGTGGGATCACCACTCGGCAACATTAACCAAACGATTCGGGGAGAAGTTAATTTTGAAACCGCATCCTCAACCGAAGAGGCTGCGATCATTCCAGATTCCTTATTGAGCTGAGTGACAACATCAGCAGCGCGATCATAACCAACGACTTCGACATTTCCACGGCGCAAGCGACGCACCATATTTCCACCCATTTTGCCTAAACCGATCATCGCCATTCGCATTGCTTTTCTCCCAAAAATTAACTGCTAAATTAATTCACAGCGTCGTAGAATCATACTCTAGCGCATTAATAAATTGGGCAAATATTATGAGCACAGTTAACAATAATTCTTCATTGCAAATTTGCCGTTGGCATTCATTTTCGAACACCACCGTATTAGAAAAATCGGCCGTTACTGAAATTCTTCGCGCGGCGCATGAAGCGATTGAAAATCGCGGCGCTTTTCATATTGTATTGGCAGGCGGCACCACTCCTCGTCGTGTTTATGAACTGCTAAAAACAGCTGATACCAACTGGGATAAGTGGCATATTTACTTTGGCGATGAACGTTGCTTGCCACCAGATCATGCGGACAGGAATAGCTTAATGGCCGCGCAGGCCTGGCTCAATCACATTGCTATTTCTGCAACGCAGATTCACCTGATACGCGCTGAGGAAGGGGCGCAAGTTGCTGCAGAAAAATATGCTGCGCTATTAAGCGATGTAAAAACTTTTGATTTGGTTTTGTTAGGCCTTGGAGAGGATGGACATACGGCTAGCCTGTTTCCAAATCATGATGTGGGTAGCCCATCTAAATCACCCGCGGCACTAGCTGTTTTTGATGCCCCAAAACCACCGCCTCAACGTGTTTCATTGAGCGCTCGTCGTTTGAGTGAAACGAATCAAGTAATTTTTTTAGTAACAGGCAACGGCAAAAAAGAAGCTGTAAAAAATTGGCGCAGTAAAGAAAAAATCCCTGCTTCGACGATTACGCCAAAACAGGGAGTCGACATTTACATTGAAAGTCAGTTGCTCGTTTAATCGTTACCTAATCGACCATTTTCGCTGGTAAGCGCATAAAGTTTTTGTGTACGCTCAGGCGACATTTGCGCCCAAGTGAAACGCCATTCCCAAAAACCTTCTGGCTGTCCCGGCAAGTTCATTCGATTCCCGTCACCCAAATCGAGCACATCCTGTAAAGCATGGATAGCCGTATCAGCCACTGATTGAGAAGCTGCACGAATCAGATCCCAGTTAATTTCGCGACCATCAGTGTGTAGATACTCACAAGCGAATTCACGTTCACGCGGGCTGGCCGAGTTAAACCAACCAAGTGCTGTATCGTTATCATGCGTACCACCATAAACCACCGTATTGTGTTTGTAGTTATGCGGCAGGTATGGGTTATCTAGCTCTCCGCCGAAAGCGAATTGCAGAATGCGCATACCGGGCAAATCGAACTGCTCCAACAAGGCCACCACATCAGGCGTGATGATCCCTAAATCTTCGGCAATAATTGGCAACTTTCCTAAGCTATTTTCAATCGCACTAAATAATTTATCGCCTGGGCCCGGCATCCAACGGCCATTCATTGCGGTAGGCTCTGATGCGGGAATTTCCCAATAGCCAGCGAAGCCACGGAAGTGATCTATGCGCACAATATCCACTAACTCCGTAGTCTTGCGAATTCGCTCAACCCACCAAGCATAGTTTTCTTGCTCGTGCGCATCCCAACGATAAAGTGGGTTTCCCCAGCGCTGACCGGTTTCACTAAAATAGTCAGGAGGGACACCTGCAATCACCGTAGGTAAATGATCGACACCTAGCACAAATAAATCTTGTCGCGCCCAAACTTCTGCGCTTTGATAAGCGATGAAAATAGGAATATCACCAATAATTTGTATGCCGCACTGATTTGCATATTGCTTGAGCTTGCGCCATTGCCGAAAAAAACTCCATTGACTAAAACGCCAAAAGTTAATCTCATCGGCAAGCTCAACCGTTGCTTTTTTGAGTGCCTTGCTTTCGCGCTTAGCAAGGCTGGGCTCCCAATAGGCCCAATCTTCCCAGCTATACTTTTCTGCCAATGCCATAAATAGCGCATAGTCATCTAGCCAAGATTTTTCTGCCTCACAAAATTTTTCAAACTCAGCATGTAGCCGTTTCCCCGCGAAGAATCGCTTGGCTGCGACATGCAGTTGCTTCATGCGGAAGTGATAGACAACTGAGAAATCAACTCGCTTCTCATCAAATGCAACATGGTGCGATAAATCATCAGCACTCAACCAACCGTGCCCACTCAACTCATCTAAATCAACGAATAAAACGTTGCCTGCGAAAGCAGAGCTACTCATGTAAGGGGAATTTCCGGGACCGATGCCACCAAGTGGAAGGATCTGCCATCTCTTCTGACCTGCCGAAACAAGCCAATCTACAAATTGATATGCACTCGCTCCAAAATCACCGGAACCATAAGGCCCGGGGAGCGAAGAAGGATGAAGTAAAATACCGCTACTGCGTGGGAAGTGCATGAAAAAACCTTTCAGACAGTATCTGCG
>Ga0194062_1000768_pt1 | contig 13459 bp, 12 predicted proteins | sample SepL2225m_MetaG_FD_155481 | JGI IMG/M metagenome (GOLD analysis project Ga0194062, IMG submission 155481) | Anoxic zone freshwater microbial communities from boreal shield lake in IISD Experimental Lakes Area, Ontario, Canada - Sep2016-L224-25m | ecosystem: Environmental > Aquatic > Freshwater >... | reverse complement strand
CCCATGGGCATCTCCTTGATGTCTTCATCCAGTCCGACATTTCTGGCAGCCTCCCAGGCATCTTCAAAGGTCAGATCCGTCACGCCGATGATGTTTGTAAGGATATTACCTGGAGCCAACTGTGTTTGCTGAAGAACTGTTCCTGCCTGTCTTCTTACCGAGGTAGAGTCGAAGGTTGAGAGATCCTGACGGTCGTAATAAACAGAACCGCTTTCGGGTGAATCGAAACCAAGCAGCAAGCGCAACAGTGTCGATTTCCCTGAACCTGATGCACCAACAATGGCAACAAATTCACCTGGTTGGACCTTTAACGAAACATTATCCAGCACCAGGGGACCGTCAGGATTGTACCTGAAGCTTACATTGCTTACTTCAATTTCACCCGAAAGGTCCTTTATTTCTGGTTTTAATGAAACATTCTCAGGCAATGTTTCCAGGATTGGTCGAATGCTTTCCAGTAAAGGGATCGCCATGAAGAGTGAAATGCCCGCCATCCCCAGTTGAAGGAATGAGGCAACGGTCGTGGTCATAGCTGTAAAGAATGCAAGAAACTGACCAGTTGAGAGGGTATGCGGAATTTTCCAGGAAATAGTGGCAAAAACAAAAATCGTTATCAGCAGAGGCCATAAGGCGGTGAGCAGCGAAATCCACTGATTCAGTTTTCTTACCTCATAGGTTTGACGCTTGTTTGTGGAATATCTTTCAGCCCATCGGGAAAATGCATGAACTTCTGCACCCGCGATCTTGATTTTAGAGATACTCGATAACAGCTGCAACAGCATCCCGAAAAGTTTGTTGTTAAGCTGAATGATAAGGTGCTGCCGTTTCTGAATCTTTTTTCCGATAAAAAAGATAAAGAAGTAAGATAATAAGGAGAATATTAAAATGTATAATGACAAGGAGGCATCATAAAAAAACATGAAAATGAAATTGAACACCAGGAAAATGGAACCCAGAACACTATAGATTACCGTATCGGAAAGGATCTTACGGAGTATCATAATGCTGTTGGCTTTGGCCGTAAGTTCACCCGCCTGGTATTTTCTGAAAAACGGGACAGGAAGGTTAAGAAGCCGGTCCCATATGGCCGATTGAAGAAGGAGATCGAGCTTTGTTTCAATTCTGATCATTGAGAAACTACGCAACAGCTGAAAAATCGCAATGGCAATAAAGCTGAAAAAAAGCACCAGGGAATAGACATACAATTGGGTGTAATTTGATTTTGGAATGACCTTATCAAAGATTATCCCTGTTAGAAAAGGAACTAAAACAGTGAGTACGCCTCCGGCCAATCCTACAAGAATTATAAGTATAATATCCCTGATGGAATTTTTGAAGCTGAACCTGATAAGATCCAGAACCTTGATTGGATGATTCGGAAATGGCTGGTAAAACTGATAGGCTTCTTCATCCAGCCTGAAGGCGGATTCAGCCGTCACCAATTGCTTTAAATTCTCAGCCGGACTCACATATTCATATTTTCCCGAAGGCTTCGGTATCAGGGCTACAGGGAAGCGTGTGTCTTTTGTGAATGCAAGAAGCGGACCATTGTCTTTGATACGCCAATTACCGGCCAGCTTCACTTTCCTGGTCCTGAACTGTGAGGCACGGGTGATATCGTTCAGTGATAAAGGAGGCGCATGCTCGCTTTTGGGCTTTGGTGGTTGTACAACTGAAATACCGGAATAACCGGCAACGACCTTGCACGCTGTCAGCAAAGGATCCTGGCCCGAATCAATATATGATTTCCGGATGTTATCATTGATAACAGAGGCAATTTTATAAAGGGAAGAGGAGAGTACATTTGAATCGTGAACCGCTTTTTTGCTGAGACGGTTGACTTCATCAACCGTAATCAGATTTGTATTCAAAAAGTCGCAATAGAAAACGACTTCATGGAAATTTTCCAGATGATCCCAGAAATCATCCTGAAGTATAATTTCTTTTGTCCTGCAGGATCTGACTGTTGATAATTCCGTGGTTTGAAGCCAGGAATCCTGTGAGAGGGGGAACTTTTTTCTTTCTCCGCTTTCCCGGATCTCTCTCATTCCGAGAAACAAGGCATTCCCCGATAGAAAAGCTATCCAATAAATTCCTTTATTTGAGCGGAGTTTTATGTTGTCATCTATTGTGAACTCTGCATCCTTATCGATCATCATGTCGGTGCGTGAATTCAACTCCCTGGAAATCCCAGACAACAAATGATCTATCCAGGTTTCGGTAAGCATTACTGCTGTATCGAAAAACTCCTTCCGCTTCATTATATTTTTAAACTGGTCAATCCCGGTCATAATTATTTCAGCATCGGGTGATGGAACGGCAAGCAAGGCCTGCTCATTTCCAAATTGATCACTTCGCATGCCAAAAAGGAGTTCACCCCGCCTGGCAGTAAATAAAAAAAACCTGGAACCAGATGGTTGATCATGATCAAGTCGCACCGAAAAGAGATCCACATAACCCTGGGTGATATACCAGACACTTTGAGGCTGGGCCATGAAAAAAGACTGGTTTGCCCCTGTTTTTCCGGGGGTCCCCACTGTAAGCATGGCTTCCGCAAAGGGATTATGGTTCATTGTTTGATTATTCTTTTATGAGATCTTTATATAATCCTCTCTGACTTATTAATTCCTCATGGGTACCGCGTTGAACGATTCGTCCAAGGTTCATCACGATGATTTCATCGCAATCGCGAATAGTGCTTAAGCGGTGTGCAATGATAAGGCAGGTACATCCTTTTTTCCGGATGTTGATATCGATCTCCTGTTCTGTTTGTGAATCCAGCGCACTGGTAGCTTCATCCAGAATAAGTATTGAAGGCTTGGTTGCCAGCGCTCTGGCTATTTCGATCCGTTGCCGCTGGCCCCCGCTGAAATTTTTTCCGTTTTCTTCAACATGACTTTCATAGGCAGCAGGTCGTGCGGCGATGTCTTCATGAATGCAGGCATCTTTTGCTGCCTGAATAATATCCTTGTTTGCAATGGTCTGATCCCAGAAGGATATATTCTCCTTCACGTTACCTTCAAAAAGGAAGAGGTTTTGATCGACCATAGCTATGGAATTATGCAAAGTGGCCTGGGGGATCTCTTCCCTGGGTTTGCCATCCAGCAGGATTTCACCTTCCCAAGGATCGTACAAACCGCTGACCAGGTTGGCCAGAGTGGATTTGCCACAACCGGTCCGGCCAACAATGGCTACGCGGGATCCGGGTTTCAGGCTGAGCGAAAAATCAGTGATCAGGGGCGACTCCATCGGGCTGTATCCGAAAGTGATATTTTTCAACTCGACATATCCCTGCAGTTTTATCTTTTTGTTGACTGATGTTGATTTTGCTTCTAACAAAGTTGTCCCGGCAACAGGATAATTATAAACATCATCTATCCTTTTGAGTCCACCCTGGACATCCTGGAAAGAGCTTCCAAGGTTTACAAAAGAGATGATCGGCTGATTGAAACTGGCCATGACCGACTGAAATGCAACAAAAGTTCCGACAGTCATCACCCCATCGATGATCAATCCGGATCCCAGGAACAAAATGAAAAGAGTACTCATCAAGGTAAGAAATACCGGGATTACCTGCAGGGTTTGGGTGAGTGTACCCAGTTTTTGCTGTATATTCAACAGTTTGGTCTGATATCCCGCCCATTTAGCAAAAAAATCCGACTCAGAGGCTGTTGCCTTTAATGTTTCAATCATCTGCAATCCGACTGATGAAAGGCCGTACATCTTGCCATTATCCTGCATGAGCTTTTGATTTGAATCGACCCGTTTACGGGAAATGTATTTCAGGGCCAGTAAATTCAATAATGATATGGCAATTGCAACAAGAGCCAGAGAAATGCTGTAATAAAACATCAGCATCGCGTAAAACACTATCATGAAAAGATTGAGCAGGGTATTTCCCAGTTGACCGGAGAGCAAAGCCGCAACCTGGTCATTGATCCCTATACGCATAGTGATATCACCTGCAGGTCGCTGGGTATGAAACGACATGGGCAAATGAAGCAAATGCCAAAAAAATCTGGAAGCGTTTTTCAGCGAAATGCTTAGTTCAAACCGTATCAGGCTATGTTGCTGGATCCATGATAAAAGGGCACGGAGCACAGTGGTAAGCGTCAGTCCCACCAAAAGGGGAATAATCCATGATTCAGAGTTTTGGATCAGAACCTGGTCAACAAAAATTTTGGTGAAGATCGGGATCGCCAAACCGGGAATGATCAGGACCAGGCCAACCAGGAAAAGGAAAAGAAGACTATTCCGATACCCTTTCAGCCATTTCAGCAGTACAGGAAGAAATTTGGGTTTTTCACCTCCGGGCTGAAAACCGGGTCCGGGCTCGAAAGTCATCACAACTCCTGTAAATGAGCTGTCAAAGGTTTTGTCATCCACCACACGAGGACCGGAGGCGGGATCATTGAGGTAAACCTTATTTTTCCCAAAGCCTTCAACAACCAGAAAATGGTAAAAGTCCCAGAAAACGATCATCGGTACCGGTAATTCTTTGAGTTTTGAAGGCTCTTTTTTATACGCTTTCACCTCAAGGCCATAGCTCTTTGCAGCCTTTGACAGATTGCCGGCTGCGCTTCCGTTGCGTGAAACTCCGCAGTCGACCCGGAGTTTTTCCAAGGGTATGTATTTTCCGAAATAAGCCAGAACAATCCCCAGGGATGCAGCTCCGCATTCCATAGCTTCCATTTGCAATACCGTCGGGGTTTTAACCCGCCTGATACCAGTAATCTTTTGATAAATATTCCGGAAAATATGTATGGGACTCAGATTCATCGGTGGATCGAAAAGATAAGCAGGGTTATTTGAAAAGGAATGCTATCGGACTTCTTTGATCTATCGGAATGATCACATTACAGCTAAGCCAATTTAATTTCTTGAGGTCAAATTTTGCCAGGGTCGGAAAGTTTTTAGTATCAACAAACAGCGTAGCCCTTACTTCATGAAAATCCCTGTCGCTAAGATTGTCGGCCATCTCCTCACCCGGGAAATACTTTGAGATTGTACTTTTAGAAACAGAATAATCGGAGATGAAAGTTATAACTGCGCTTAAGAACTCAGGAGGTATTCCCTTTTTGTTAATATTGAGGTCGCAAATCATCCCTTTTTTTAACTTTAAAATGTCATTTTCAACAATATAGAAAATCACAACAGCGTTTTGTTTCTTTTGTTTTTCATAACGCATTAGTTCCAATAAGGGAGTGCCCATGGTTACAAAAGTTCCTTCCCGCACATTTAAGGCCACAATTTTACCGCGTTCCATTGCATTAACGGTGACACTTACTTTCTTCTCAAGCTCGAAGATCCTGACCAGCTTCTGACCTGCATCAACCTCATCGCCTACATTACAAAAGACTGAATCTATCTGACCGGAACAGTCAGCTAAAGCTTCCCTCCAGAGGCCCTGAGTTTTTATGATGCCGAATCCCTGAACATTCTGTGATATAGAACCAAGAAAACCCCAGGTAAGCATTCCAGCCAGAATCGCACAAATTCCTGTAAAGATTAACCACGTCTTCACAGAATTGACTTGAAGCAATTCGTCAAGGTCCTCAGGAGTGGTCATTTTTTCCAGTGAGGTTTTTCTGAAAATCTGATGGCCTAGCATAATTGCAGCTTCAATTTTGATTTTACGGATGAAATTATTTAGTAAAAATAGTGTTTTTCTTAATATATTTGTTGTGACTAATTATACTCATTTATTTAACTCTTTTTCTATGAAAGCAAATCTCAGACAACAACTCGAAAACCTGATCATTGAAAAAGCAATGAAAGAAGAGACATTCCGCAAACAACTGATCGAAGATCCAAAAGGGACTGTCGAAGAATTCACAAATTTTAAATTTCCTGAAGAATTAAAATTGACTATTCTTGAGGAAGACGCCCAAACCTTTTATCTTGTAATTCCTCAACCGGCAGGTAAAGATGAACTGGAGCTCACCGAATTGGATCTTGCCGATGTTTCGGCAGGAGGGGGCAAGTATACTGCTGATACCAGTCTTCCTTCCGAAAAAAAATCAAAGCCCTGAGTGTTTTACCCTTTCTTTGGATTGGCTTCTTCCAGATGAGGCTTTCCAACCCCTAGTGTATTGAGTCCGCTATGGATTAGATCAAATTCGATTTGCCTGGCATTTTCCCGTAGTTCTGTTATTTTTAGTTGGTTTTTGAGCCAACCGGCTTCCTCATAGTTTTTCTGATGAAAAGTGCTGAATCGCTGGGCAACTGCTGCTATTGTAACGGTAGGATTTCGCTGAACCATGAAAAATGCACCTCCCCATTTGACCCCAATGCTTGTTGGAATGGTTCTTAAAACTTCCTCAGGAATTGGTAAATCCGGTTCCAGCAAGGCGAACAATCTCCCTGCAACCCTGATTAGTTCCGCTCCGAATTCTCCGAGGGTTGAGAATGTGTTAACACTGTCAAGCGGGCTCTGCAGGAAATTTCCCTCCTGGTTAATCCCGTTTTCGAGCACCGTTGCAGAAGCAGTGGCACATATCAGATCCTGGCCCCATGGGGCCTCGATCCCCAGAAACTCAAATGCATTTTTCGGTTCTCCACCTTTCAGAAGCTGGTGATATTTGAGGGCCGACAGACCAATTCTCTTAAAATTATAAGCCTGGTATCCGATTTCCTTTCTTAGGGCATGTTCGATGACGGGACTCCATTGGAAGCTGTAGTTGGAAGCTATAGTGATAATGTCGAAAAGATCCAGGCGAAGGTCACGGTCCATTACAATTTTTATCTTGTTGGCCAGCATATCAGCCACGCTCTCCACCGGGATAATACCTGCCATATAACTGGATTTCCATCGTTCACATAACTCATTTCCCACGTCAATTTTTAATAATGCTTCACCCGCCTTGTAAAAGATGCTCACATGATTGTCGTAATGAAAAATATTTTCATCCGGAATGTTTAATTTTGTTTGAAGTGCCTTTATAATCTGCCCTGCCTTTAGCCAAAAATCGGGATCACGGTTCACGAAAAGGTCAAGATCTCCCGCATAGCGGTGATCACAGTAAAATTTTGCAAGAGCAACACTGCCGCCAATATAAAATGAACCAAAATGGTTCTGAAGTGTATTGATGACCTCGTCCTGGAGCTTGTCCAATTCGATGTATTCTTTTGATGTCATATTGTATTCAGTGAGCATGAGCAGGATAATTATTTCAGTAAGGATGTCTGCTTGCAAAAGTATGAAATGAATTTTCTTATTACATTTGTTTAAAATACATATAGTTCATTAATTTAATTCTTTTTATGAAAAACAATCTCAGGAAACGGCTCGAATATCAGATCATTGAAAAAGCAATGAAGGAAGAAATATTCCGTAAACAACTGATCGAAAATCCAAAAGCGACGATCGAAGAAATAACCAATTTTAAATTTCCTAAAGAGGTGGCATTTAGCGTTTTAGAAGAAGATTCCAAAACTTTTTATCTTGTACTTCCTCAAGCGCCAGGTAAAGAAGAAGATCTAAGCGAATTCGACCTTAATGCTATTTCTGGCGGGGCGGGGTATACTTATGCAGACCCTACCGAAGTAAAAATCAGCTACAACGGCAACTGCTGAAAAAAACAAAGAGGGTTGTTAATACCCTGATTTTGGGTAAGCTTCTTCCAGATCAGGCTTCCCGGATCCCAGTGTATTGAGCCCGCCATTCCTCAGATCAGATTCAATTTGTCTGGCCTTCTCCCGTAGTTCATTTATTTTTAGTTGATTTTTGATCCAGCCGGCTCCCTCATAGGTTTTTTCATGAAAAGTGCTGAATCGTTGTGTAACATCTGCTATTGTAAGGGTTGGTTCCCGCCTAACCTTGAAATATGCCCCACCCCATTGGACCCCGATGCTGGTTGGAATGGTTCTTAAATCTTCCTTAGAAATGGGTGCATCATGCTCCAGCAAAGCATGAATTCTTCCCGCGGTACTGATCAGTTCCTCTCCGAATTCTCTGATAGCATAGAATGTTTTAACAGGCTCTTCCTGATCCATGTTGTTTTCTTTCACTGTTGCAGAAACAGTAGTGCATACCAGATTCGCGGTCCATGGGTTCTCTATCCTGAGAAATGCAAACGCATTTTCCGGTTCACCGCCTTTAAGAAGCTTATGATATTTTAAGGCTCCCAGGCCAAATCTCTTCAAATAAAAAGCCTGGTAACCGATCTCCTTTCTACGGGCATATTCAATGACCTTATTCCAATGGAAGCTGTAATTGGAAGCGATCGTAATAATATCGAAAAGATCAAGGCGAAAGTCGCGTTCCTTTAGTTTTTTTATCTTGTTGGCCAGCATATCCGCAATGCTTTCCACCGGTATCATACCAGCCATCTGAGTGGGTTTCCATCGTTCACATAAGTCATTTCCGACGTCAATCTTTAAAGCTGTTTCTCCGGATTTGTAAAAGATATTTACATGATTATATGAATGAAAAATATGCTCATCCGGAATGTTTAACTTTGTCTGGAGCAACTCCATTAATTGCCCAGCTTTCAGCATGAAATCGGGATCATTGTTCACGAAAAGGTCAAGATCTCCCGCATAACGGTGATTACAGTAAAATTTTGCCAGGGCAACACTACCGCCAATATTAAATGAACCAAAATGACCCTGAAGGGTGCTGATGACCTCGTCCTGGAGCTTGTCCAATTCGATGTAATCTTTTAATGTCATATTGTATTCGGGGAGCATCAGCAGGATAATTATTTCAGTAATGTGTCTGATTGCAAAAGTATGAAATGTACTCCTGAAACTTTTCATTTTCATTGTAGCTGCTTCAAGGACTTTTCTTACTTTTAGCAACACCAATTGTTATCATGAAATTCATTCAATTCCTGGATCATCCGATCTTTAGCAAAATATCAATAGTTGCAGATGAAATGCAACAAGCAGCCCGGGTCATCGGTGGTTTTGTGAGGGATTGTTTTTTGTCAGGGAAATCAGGGAACGATCTTGATATTGTGGTGTTAGGGAGCGGTATAGATTTCGCCGGCAATTTTGCTGTAAAGCTGAATCCCCGACCAGCCATAAAAACATTTGCCGATTTCGGTGTGGCAAAGATGGAATATGGGGATATGAAAATTGATTTTGTGGGGGCAAGAAAAGATATATATAACAAGGATTCGCGTTATCCGCTGGTTGAATCAGGCAGCTTTGAGGATGATCAGAAACGCAGGGATTTCACGATCAATGCAATGGCTTTCGATCTCAGAAAAGATTTTTTTGGTGATCTCATCGACCCGTTTAATGGAATCAGCGACCTGGGAAAAAGAATTATCCTTACCCCTGTTGATCCAGATCTTATGTTTTATGACGACCCCCTTCGTATGATGAGGGCCATACGTTTTGCCACAGTGCTTGATTTTACCATCCAAAAAGACTGCTACGAGGCCATCAGCAAGAATGCAGGCAGGCTTTGCATTGTTCCGCCGAGCAACATACTTAATGAAATGAACCTGATCATGCAATCGCCGGGATCTTCCATTGGCCTGGACAGACTTAGAGAGACGGGCCTTTTACCACAGATACTGAAAATATTATTAAAAAAGTAATTTAAGTATTCAGATGAAATACACCTTCAGTGATCATTTTTCGGCCAATGCGTCAAGGTTATCACCTGCTATACTTGCTCCCGGGCATCTTCATATGGTCGAAGAATTTTGTTCGATGTTTCCATTTGACGCTGCAGCAGATTTCGGTTTCGAAACGCGTTTAGGGAACCCGGAGGCAAGCTGCGATTTTTTCATGCAGATCAGAAAAGATACAGAAGGACCTGGCATTATTGCCGGAAAAAGTCAGGTAGCCCGCTTATCTGCTGCATTGTTAAATAACCCCTTTTGGCAAAAAATTTCAGATTTTTTTTCGGCATGGACAGATGTTTCTTCACTTCTCAATGATCGGATTGAGTCAATCTGGCTCGAATTCGACTGTATGGATTCATCCTACAATCCGATCCCGAATATTTTTTTCAAGATAACATCAAAGAACGAATCAAGAGAGTCCCAATGGATTCATATGCTTGAAATACTGGATGAAATATACCAGATCCTCTTTGGGATAAAGTTTCCTGCCGGTTTGGGAAGAAGCCTGAAAAGATGCATTAAGGCGATTCCGCCGAATGGTCGTGTTTGTAATGTCGGATTTATGATCCCCAGAAAAACAGAAGCCGTCCGCTTCATACTTGCCGGGCTCGGTGAAGATTCGTTAATTGAGTATTTAAACGATATCAGATGGCCCGGGGATACGGATGTCATAAGGAAAATGATCCAGAGATATGCCTCAAAATTTGATTACGCGGTATTTAATCTTCACATTGGGAAAACAGTTCTTCCTTTTTTAGGAATGGAGATGTATCTCAAAGAATTGAGCCAGCCGCAGTGGGATCCGAGGTGGAGCGAAATTTTCGATTTTCTCGAGGCTGAAAATCTTCTGCTCCGCGATAAGAGGGAGGGGCTGACAAGCTACACCTGTAAAAACACTGTTTCTTACTTTTTCCCTGTACATTATTTTAACGGCATCAATCATCTCAAACTGGTTTATAAACCGGGAATGCCCCTTGAATGCAAGGGATATTTCGGAACCATGATCAATCCACATTAATGTAGTTTTATGAGTAAGCCGGAGATTGAATGGGTTGATATACCAGGGGGCATGTTTCTTATGGGTTCTCCAAAAACCGAATACTTAAGAAGGAGTGAGGAGAAGCAACATTTAGTGACGTTAAGTGCGTTTAAAATGAGTAAATACACTATAACATTTGAACAATATGATGCTTTTTGCGATGCAACAGGCTCGTGCAAACCGGGTGATGAGGGCTGGGGTCGGGGCAAGCTCCCTGTGATCAATGTGAGCTGGGAGGAAGCGAATAATTTCGCCTTATGGATGGGTTGCCGTTTGCCTACCGAAGCTGAATGGGAATATGCATGCAGAGCCGGAACAACTACACCATTTAACACCGGTCATTGTTTGCCCGCAGCAATGGCCAGCTATGATGGCAATTTTCCTTATTTTGGGTGCATCAAGGGTGAATTCAGGAAAAAAACCATGCCTGTTGGCAGTTTTGCACCCAATGCATGGGGTTTATGCGATATGCACGGCAATGTATTGGAATGGTGCAGCGACTGGTATGGCAAGTATTCAGATAACCCACAAACCGACCCTCAGGGACCCTCAACCGGGTCGCAACGCGTTGATCGGGGCGGCAGCTGGGGTGGAAGCGCCCGGAGGTGCCGGAGTGCACGTCGCGGCTATTGCGAACCTGACGTTGCCCGCATCAGTATTGGCATCCGACTTGCGTCCTCCAGGTAAGAATGCTGCCATACGTTGTTCAATCTCAATTCACATTACTTTTACCAGTTCAATCCGATAATTGGAAAAGCAAAAAGAAATGGAACAGTTTAACCGCCAGAAGCACTGGGAGAATATATACAAGACAAAGCAATCTGAAGAAGTAAGTTGGTTTCAGCCCGTTCCTGTTACTTCTCTGGATTTCGTAAAATACTTTAATTTTCCGACGAATGCCAAAATAATAGACCTTGGTGGCGGCGACAGCTTCTTTGTTGACCATCTGCTCGAAATGGGTTACCAGGACATCACCGTGCTTGATATCTCCGCGTCAGCACTTCAGCGAGCCATACGACGACTTGGCGACGATGCAGAAAAAGTTAACTGGATTGTGCAGGACGCCGCCACATTCGTCCCAACCAGGAAGTATGACTTCTGGCACGATCGTGCCGCCTTTCATTTCCTTACGGATGAGAAGGAAATCGAGAGCTACATCAACGCTGCCCAAAATGGAATCGCAACAGGGGGTATCTTGGTTATCGGGGCTTTCTCGCTGCAGGGGGCCAAAAAATGCAGCGGCATTGAAATCAAACAATATTCTGAAGTTTCAATGTCAGCGCTACTGGAAAAATTCTTTGAAAAAATCAGGTGCATCACGGTTGACCACAAGACACCGTTTAATACAGTTCAGAACTTTATTTTTTGCAGTTTCAGAAGGTTATAAGCCGACCTGCCAGTTTAAACAAGATAGAATTTCATATTCAACAATCCCACCTCAGCAGGTTGATTCTATTGTTCATCCGAGAAAAGCGACAACCTTTTCACAGAAAATGTCCGGATACTGAAACATTAGTCCGTGCCCGCCGTTCCCGATCAATTCCAACTGAGCATTGGGAATTTTCTCATGAATAAAGAGCGAGTTTTGAGGAAGTACCAGGCAGTCTTCAGTTCCGGTAATAAGCAATACAGGATTATAGATTTCGCCAAGGCGACCTTCCGAGCCATTCCATTCATCGATCGCCTTGGACTGTTGCTGCAAGGTTTCTTCCGGCAGGTTTCCCATGGGACGAAAGAAGATTTCTCCGATACGAGGCCCATTGTTCTGAAGCCAAATACCTGGAAAGAGTGTGCTGATGAATCGCATACCTCGTTCCTCGGGAGTCCCTGTCATGTCTGTCAGTTGTTGAATGATTTCAGGGCTGGGCGGGAACATCCCTTCGCTGCTATAGGTTGAATATAGAATCAGTTTATTGACCCTGGATGGATGCCTGAGGATAAGTTCCTGCGCGATGAGTGAACCCATAGACCATCCCAGTATATGTGCCTGGGGAATGCCTAATGCATCCATTAATCCGGCGGTGTCTTCACAAAACTGCACGATGGAAAACGGTTCCGTTCCTGTCGTTGAATTGCCTATTCCCCGGTTATCAAAAATAATCACCTTGAAACGGGAGGCAAGTTTACTAATCAGAGCAGATTCCCACAGGTTCATAGTGCTGCCGTAACCCATGATCAGGAGAAGAGGGTAGCCACTTCCAAGAACACGATAACCTATGCTGATGTCTGCTACATTTATTGAACACCCATCTGCACTTGATTCAATTGTTTCATTCGATGTCAAATTTTCACCCATGTTTTTATTATGATGTTTTTATCGGCCTTTGCTTGCAACATTGCCATAGGCTTTGTTGCGGTTAGTGGCATGTGTATTAGCACCCGTTTTTTGATCAATCATAATGAAATCGACATTTGGCAATGTGGATTTCATCATCTTTAATTTGATAGATAAGTCGATGCTCGCCATCAATTCGTCTCGACCAAAATCCTTTATACTTATGCTTCAAAGGTTCTGGCTTACCAATTCCGGAAAAAGGATTGCGAGAAATATCCTTTAAGAGAAGATTAATTTTTAAAACAATTTTTTTATTGGTTTGTTGCCAAAATAAATAATCTTCCCAGGATTCATTAACAAAAACATACTTCATTCCTCAATTAATTCTTTCTGAAATGACTTCCCTTTTTTTAATTTATCAATCGCTGAGTCAAGTCTTTTTTCGTTAATTTTTGAAGATAATTCAAGTTCAGTGGCTCTTAAAGAATTATACTCTTTAAGAGACATAATTACGACACCTTCGTCTTTTCCTCGATTAATAATCAAAGTATCAAAGTTTTCAAT
>Ga0194062_1000767_pt1 | contig 13466 bp, 10 predicted proteins | sample SepL2225m_MetaG_FD_155481 | JGI IMG/M metagenome (GOLD analysis project Ga0194062, IMG submission 155481) | Anoxic zone freshwater microbial communities from boreal shield lake in IISD Experimental Lakes Area, Ontario, Canada - Sep2016-L224-25m | ecosystem: Environmental > Aquatic > Freshwater >... | reverse complement strand
CCCGCACAGCTCGCTCGGCTACAAGACCCCGGAGCAGTTCGCGGCGAGCTGGGGTGCCGCGTAGACTGGAAGGGAAACCGGAGGCCCTAACTCAGGCAGCGGTACTGAGAATGGGGCCGGACCAGCCGGCCTTCTGGGCCTCGCGTGAGGCCGGGCCGCCGAAGTCGAAGTCGCTCGGAGCGATGATGGCCACCGCGCCCTTGCCGATCATCTGCTTCGCGACGTTGCCGACCGTGACCGGGTCGCTCTTGCCGTCCATGTTCAGGAGCTCGACCTGCTTGCCGAGGATTCCGCCGCTCGCGTTGAGCTCGTCAACGGCGAGCTGAGCGCCGCGCAGTGCCGGCTCGTCCAGCGGAGCCTGAATGCCGGTCTGGCACAGCGCCGCGCCGATGATGATCTTGTCGCCGCCGGCCGCGCCGGTGTCCCCGGTACCGCCTGTCGTAGCGGTCTTCGCCCCACAACCCGAAAGAACAAGGGCCAGCGCCGTGATGAGGAGCAGCGATGCTGTGAGCTTGGTGCGCTTCTTCATACGTTATCGCCTCGCTTCGTTGATCTCGAAACCGGAACACGACTGCGCGAGCATCTGACGGATTGTATCGAGCGGTCCCTCCCATTCGACTCCTGTGCGATGACAATCCAAGACCTGCCGAGAGTATAGCCCGCATGTTTCATGTCTGTGACACCTTGACAGTCTCGGGGCACAACGAAGAGAAGTGCCCGGTCGACTCGACCGGGCACGTTTGGTGCACAACATGGAGTACGCGCCTTCTAACGCGCCGCGAACAAGCGCTAGTTCGCGCGGCCCCTACTTGACCACGAATAGTTTGGCGAGCGAGCACGCGGTGTATCCGTTGCCCGTATAGGTCACGACCATCTTCCACGCACCCGCCTTCTTCGGAGTGTACGTGGCAGACACTCGGCCCTCAGTTTCCGAGCTGTCCATCCACGCAATGCTCTGAGCTTTGTAGTATGTCTTCGAGTACGTCTTCCACTTCCATGCCCCGCCGACCTTTACCTTCTTCTTCGCGCTCTCGGTCACCTTGCGGAAGAACTCGACCCGAGCATTGCCGGAATTCGACGCCGCGACCGGGGTGAGAAGTGCCACGAACGTCGCAGGCTTCCCGTGAGTGGGCTTCACCGGTGTGACGCTCGCTCCAGAAATGGCCGCCTTGGGCACGTTGGGGCCATACACCAAAGCCATGTTGATCCCAGGCGTCGTCGATCCGGCGGTCACGGCGACATCGGTACCGGATGCGAATGCCACGGCGTTCTTGTAGTACCCGCCGATAAACGTCGCGTCCTCGTCGTTGCCGAACTTCACTCGATACGTCCCCGTCGGCAGGCCGCTCGCATCATAGTTGCCAAGCCAATTGGTCCGCGTGTTCAACCAGCTATCCGTGACGCCCCCGCTGCTGACGTCATATACAGTGACATCGATGCCAGACAGCGCAATCCCGCCCGTGCGGCTCGTGACCTTACCGGTGATATGGCCGGCCGGCACCAGCGTCGCATTGATGTTTGGCGTGGTCGAGCCCGCCGTAACGGCCACCTCCGTGGCCGAGCTGAGGGTGGCCGCATCGTTGTAGAACTCACCTGCGCGCCCATCGGCTATAGCCGAGAGCTTCACGCGATACGTCCCGGTCGGCAGGCCCCCGATGTCGTAGGTGCCGAGATTGGCGCTCTGGCTTGCGTAGCGCTGCCACGATCCGTCTGTGAGTGCGTACGCCTCTGCTTCAGCGTGCGCGATCCCGATGCCCTTCGAATTGGTGATCTTGCCGGTGATGTGACCGGCCGGAGCCAGAGTCGCATTGATGTTTGATGTGGTTGAGCCGGCTACTACCGCGACATCGGATGCCGTGTCGATTTTGGCGGCGTTGTCGTAGAACTCGGTCAAGTACGCCCCGTCATTGTCCCTGAACTCGAGACGATACATACCGGCGGGCAGCTCGCTCACGTCGTACTTGCCAAGCGAGTCAGTATCCGACGAACCGTAGCTGTCCCACTCGCCTTCGCTCAGCATGGATGCCCTCACCTGAACGCCCTCAATCCCACTGCCAGTGGCATTCGTGACCGTGCCAGTGATGCTGCCGGTCGTCGGGGAAGCAAGGGCACTGGCAGAAAGAAGGAGTGCTGCGGCCGCAAACAACACGCCCAAACCGATGCCGAGTCGCTTGGTCCCCCCCGCACGACCCAAATGGCTCAAGTGACGAAACTGGCGTGGCAAGAATGGCATGGCTCCCCCTCGAATCCGTTGGCACGTTCCCCGTCGGGCCCCCTCACCGTGCGCGGGTCCGTCTCGCTTGTGTAGCACAGATCTTGATGCCGCTGGCCTCGGCTCTCCTGCCTAGGCCCATGCTACGCTGACCCCATCATAGACACCGTGCGGTCTATTCGCACGGCGAACAACGGGGGTCAGGGGTTGAGCCAACACGGGAGGGCCTTCATCGAAGCAAGCTTCGTGACCACCAAGCGGCCACAGTGAAGTTCCCTCAGCCGCCCGTCCGATGAGACCATCGAGTTGGTCTGCGCCCCTTTCGAGGAATCTCTTGAGCGCCGGCGTGATTGCCGCAATCGTGCTGGTGCCCTTGGCGGTGTCTCCTTTAGGATTGAACCAGTTCGGACCGACGAAGCTGCTCGCTGCCACCCTGGCCGCTGCGCTGATCGGGTTGGGTTTCGCTCTGGAGCCCGAGGTCCTTGGCGACGGGGTGCTCGGAGCGCTCGATTCACGGCTTGGGTGGGCGTTCGCAGGCTACCTCGGTATTGCAACGCTGAGTCTGGTCACCTCCGTTGCCCCGCTGCAATCCGCACTTGGTGGCTATCCGGAGTACCAAGGCTTCGCCATGCTGATCCTCTGGGCCACCATCGCCTTGGGGGCCATGTTGCTCGCCCTACGCGAGACTGGCTGGGAGCGAATTGCGCGCGCGATCGTCGTCGCAATGCTGGCGGTAGCCGCGGTCGCATGCCTGCAGAAGGCCGGAGTCGCCACCATCGGTGAGGCGGGCGGCGGGGCGAGGCGAGTTTGGTCGACAATCGGAAATGCCTCGCACCTTGGCGTCTGGCTGGTTCTCGCCTTGCCATTCTCTGCCGAACGCTTCTTCTCTGACGCCCTTCGGGCGTGGCGCATCGCTGCGGCCGCGTCGGGCGTGATGGGCGTAGCCGCGCTTATCTGGAGCGGAAGCCGTGGAGCATGGATCGGAATCCTGCTGTCACTCGTGGTGGGAGCTGTTCTCATGTCCCGCGGGGGAACGCGCGTCCAGCAAGTCCGGATCGCGCTCGCCAGCGTAGCCGTGGGAACGCTCGCCACGACCGCCATGCTGCTCACAGCGGGCCGCTTTTTGCGCATAGGCGAGCTCCTCGACATCTCAAGAGGATCCGCGGCCTGGCGCATGGTCGTCTGGAAGACGGCACTACGCATGACCGCCGATAGACCGGTTCTTGGCTGGGGCCTGAACAGCGTGCGATCCGTCTACCCCTCGTATCGGTCGGCAAGTGCATTGGACTCGCCGATCAACATGGGGACCGTGGCCGATATGCACAATCTTGTCCTCAACACGGCGGTCTCACTGGGAATCGCAGGAGTTGTCGCCTTGCTCGGATGCATCGCACTGGTCGCAGTGACGGTCTGGCGCACCGCGAGTCCACCCGACCGCGATCGCATGCAGGCCGCAACCGCCGGAGCGTCGCTGACGGGCTTCCTCGGCGCGATGCTGTTCCACTACCCGGCGATAGACTCGGGAACGCTGGCGTCGGTCGTTGTCGGCGCTCTCATGGCGCTGGGGGTGCGCCAATCCGCAGTGCGGGCTGGCACGAGAGCTGGTGCGCGAATCCCTCAGGGCCCAATTGCGCGAGTGACTTGGAGGACTGGCGCATACGCGCTTTCAGCGGCACTGATTGTGGCCGCGCTGGCCACTGGATCTCTGGTCGTTGCAGACCAGGTTGCGGCCCAGGCGCTCGCTTCGGCGGCGAGTGGAGCGCCCTGGCCTTCGACCCGGACAGCGCTTCGTCGCGCGGTGAATCTCGCGCCATGGGAGGTCGCCTATCTCAGAATCTGGGCATCTGCCGGGACCGCGTCGATTGCGCGCCATGCCGACCCTGCGGTCGTCGCCGACGCCAACACGGCCTTGGACGAAGCGATGCGTATGGCTCCGTTGGACTCAGGCATTGCGGGAGCTCGAGCCGATCTGCTGCTGGCGGTTGCACGGGGCAGCCGAAGCGACGCGGACTTGGACGCGGCAGAACAGGCCTACCGCGATGCGATGAAGCGCGACCCGAACAACGCCGTGTATCTGGCCGGTATTGCGACCGTGCAATACGCCCGGGGAGACTTCGATCAAGCGGTCTCAACGCTTGAGCGAGTCGTGATACTTGCGAGTGATTCGCCCCTGATGTGGAAGGCGCTCGCCCAGGCGTACCAAGCGGCGGGTCGGCCCCAGGATGCGCGGACGGCGGAGATACGGGCGCTCCGCGCAGGCAATCAGTAAGGTGTCCGCATCCCCTTCGATTGCCCAGAGTGCTGCCGTTCGCTGCGTTCACCGGACCGCCGCTACTCGCTACTGAACCTCGTATCCACTCTCGCTGGCGCCGATCGTCACGGTGTCGCCCTCGTGCACGGTGCCTTCAATGAGCGCCTTCGCCACTCGATCGACAACCTCGCGCTGGATCATGCGCTTGAGCGGCCGGGCTCCGAACACCGGGTCGAAGCCGTCCAGAGAGAGGCGCTCCACGGCGGCATCGGTCAACTCCAGCGTTATCTTGCGCTCCTGCAGTCGCGCCCTGACCTCTTCGAGCTGAAGCACCACGATTTCGGCGATCTGGTCGAGCGAGAGCGCGTGGAAGGTGACCACGTCATCGATGCGGTTGAGGAACTCCGGCCTGAATGTCGCCCGTAGCGCCTCCTGAAGCATCCGGTCGGTCTCGGCCCCGTCCTGACCGCCCTCCGCAAACATCTGGATGAACTGGCTTCCCACATTGCTCGTCATGATGACGATCGCGTTCTTGAAGCTCACGATGCGACCCTGGCCGTCGGTGAGGCGCCCATCATCCAGTACCTGGAGCAGCACGTTGAAGACGTCGGGATGCGCCTTCTCGATCTCGTCGAGCAGGATCACCGAGTAGGGTCGGCGACGTACGGCCTCGGTGAGCTGGCCGCCCTCATCGTAGCCCACGTAGCCCGGAGGCGCGCCGATGAGCCGCTGCACGCTGAACTTCTCCATGTACTCGGACATGTCGATGCGCACCATCGCGCGCTCGTCGTCGAAGAGGAAGTTCGCGAGCGTCTTGGCGAGCTCGGTCTTGCCCACACCGGTCGGCCCGAGAAACAGGAAGCTGCCGATGGGTCGGTTGGGGTCCGAGAGGCCCGCCCGGCTGCGGCGGATCGCCCCGGCAACCGCCGAGACCGCCTCGTCCTGGCCGATCACGCGCTCGTGGAGCACCTCCTCGAGCAGCATGAGCTTGGCCATCTCGCCCTGCATCATGCGGCTGACGGGTACACCGGTCCACGCGCTCACGACCTCAGCAATCTCTTCCTCGGTGACCTCCTCTTTGAGCATCGCGGTCTCTTGCTGGCTGCGCATCTTCTCGTCAGCTTCATCGATCGACGCTTCGAGCTGCGGAATGCGGCCGTAGCGAAGCTCTGCCGCGCGCGTCAGATCACCGTCGCGGGTCGCGCGCTCTTCCTCGCCGCGCGCCTCGTCCAGCTCGGCTTTGAGCTGCTGCACAGTGGTGATGACGTCCTTCTCGTTTTGCCACGCCGCCTTGAGCCCTGAGAGCTTCTCGCTGACCTGCGCCATCTCCGCGCGCAGGGTCTCAAGGCGCTCCAGGCTCGCCGCGTCCTTCTCCTTGGTAAGCGCCATCTCCTCGATCTGGAGCTGGGTGAGGTTGCGCTCGATCGTATCGATTTCCACCGGCATCGAGTCGATCTCGATGCGAAGACGGCTGGAGGCCTCGTCGATCAGATCGATGGCCTTGTCGGGCAGGAAACGGTCGGAGATGTAGCGGTTCGACAACTCGGCTGCAGCGACAACAGCACCATCGGTGATGCGAACACCGTGGTGGACCTCATACTTCTCCTTGAGGCCACGCAGGATCGCGATGGTCTCTTCGACGCTCGGCTCGCCCACGTAGACCGGTTGGAAACGACGCTCGAGCGCGGCGTCCTTCTCGATGTGCTTGCGGTACTCATCCAGCGTGGTCGCGCCGATGGCGTGCAGCTCGCCACGCGCGAGCGCAGGCTTGAGCATGTTGCCCGCATCCATAGCACCCTCGGCGGCTCCGGCACCTACGATCGTGTGCAGCTCGTCGATGAAGAGCACGATCTGCCCTTCGGCTTCCTCGACCTCGCGCAGCACGGCCTTCAGGCGGTCCTCAAACTCGCCACGGTATTTCGCGCCGGCGACCATCGAAGCGAGGTCGAGAGTGATGACATCCTTGTCACGCAGCGAGCTCGGGACGTCGCCGGCAACGATGCGCTGCGCCAGCCCCTCGACGATCGCCGTCTTCCCCGTCCCCGGCTCGCCGATGAGTACCGGGTTGTTCTTCGTGCGGCGCGACAGCACCTGGATCGTGCGCCGGATCTCGTCGACGCGGCCGATGACCGGGTCGAGCTTGCCGTCGCGCGCCGCCTGCGTCAGGTTGCGCCCGTAGCGCTCGAGCGCCTGGAACTGCGCCTCGGAGTTCTGATCGGTCACCTTGCTGCCACGGCGCAGTTCCTCGACCGCGGTCGACAGGCGCGACGCCGTCGCGCCTGCGCGCTCGAGCGCGCGACCCGCTTCGCCCTTGTCGGAGGCGAGGGCCACGAGCAGATGCTCGCTGGAGACGTAGGCGTCCTTGAGCTTCTCGGCGAGCTTGAAGGAGTCGGAGAGCACGGTGTTGAGCCGGGGGCCAACGCCCATCTGCGCGGCGGCGCCGGACACCTTGGGAGCTTTATCGAGCGCCTCGGTGATCGCGGCGTCGAGTCCGGCCGGGTCCGCGCCGACCTTCGAGAGAATGGGGCGCACGATGCCGTCGGCCTGGTCGAGCAGCGCCTTGAGGAGGTGCTCCGGTTCTACCTGCCCGGCGCCGTACTCCTCGGCGATACCGCCCGAGGCCTCGAGCGCCTCTTGGGCCTTGATGGTGAGCTTGTCGAGTCTCATGGTGCTTCTACCTCCGTCGCGGACACGCAGTCCGCGCTATCTCAGCCGCCCGACCGGGCGGATCGTTTCGCCGTTCAAGCGGGCGGTGCCTACCCGAGCCTGCGCGCGACCACGCCCGGCGACACGCGCACGAGCGCCGCGTGCACCTCTCGGATACGGGCACGTTCGCCCGCGGCGCGCGCTGCCGCTTCCGCCCGGGCGAGCCGGTCGTGCGCCCTGGCAAGCTCTGCGCGGGTGCGGTCGAGCTCGCGCTGCAGCTCGATGATGCGCACCACGCCCGCGAGGTTGATGCCCTCGACTTGCGTGAGCTGCTGGATGAGGCACAGCCGGTCGACATCGGCCTGCGAGTACAAGCGCGTGTTGCCTTGCGAGCGCTGCGGCTGAATGAGCCGCTTGCGCTCATAGATGCGCAGCGTCTGAGGGTGCACGCCAGCGAGCTCGGCGGCAACCGAGATCATGTAGAGCGGCCTGTCGGTTTCGCGTCTCATCGCAGTCATCCCTTGCGTCCTGAGCGACACGCGTACGTCGCCTGATTCCCTACCCGATATGCGCCCGAACGTCTTCGGTCTGCTCGGCGGAGAACGTCTCGAGCGCTTCCTTCTGCGCCTCGGTCAGATGGTGCGGCGTGACGACCTTGACCTTGACCTTCAGGTCGCCGTGACCGCCGCCCTTGAGCTTCGGCGCTCCCTTGCCCGCGAGGCGCAACGTCCTGCCGTTCTGAGTACCGGCCGGAATCTTGAGTTTGACCTTCTCGCCGGCCGGAGTAGGCACATTGACCGAAACGCCGAGTGCGGCCTCGGCGATGGTGACCGGCAGCTCGAGCACGACATCCGCGTGATCGCGTAAGAAGTACGGGTGCGGCTTGATTCGAGTCAGCACGTACAGATCGCCGGTCGGCCCTCCGGACACGCCCGGTTCTCCCTTGCCCTTGAACCGCAGCTTGCCGCCGTCGTTGGCGCCTGCCGGGACGTTGACCGCGATCGACTTGCGGCCTCGAACCTTGCCCTGCCCGCGGCATGCCGAACACGGCGATTCGATGACCCCGCCGCTGCCGTGGCATTTCGAGCAGGCCCGCGAGAACGCGAACATGCCCTGACCGTCGCTGGTCTGACCGCTTCCACCGCACGCCGCGCACGTCGTGGTACCCGTTCCGGGCTTGGCTCCCGAGCCCTTGCAGGTCTCGCACGCGTGGACGCTGTCAACTTCGATCTTGGTCGAAGCACCTTCAAACGCCTGCTCGAAGCTCAGATCGAGACGCACCTCGACATCGCGGCCTCGCTCGGGTTGCGGTCCCGACGGTCCGCGTCCTCTACCGCCGAAGCCTCCACTGAAGACGCCGCCGAACAGGTCGCCCAGATCACCGATGTCGCCTAGATTGACCGTAGTCGAATACGAGCCACCCGGTGATCCGGATCCCGGTCGATGCCCCGGTGGCGCGTTGCCACCGAAGTACTGACCATACTGGTCGTAGGCCTTGCGCTTCTCGGCATCGGACAGCGTCTCGTAGGCCTCGTTGATCTCCTTGAACTTCTCCTCTTCACCGCCCGCGTCGGGGTGATGCTTGCGCGCGAGTTTGCGAAAGGCCTTCTTGATGTCTTCGGCTGTCGCCGTCTTCTTCACACCAAGGGTGTCGTAGTAGTTCGCTGTGGGAGCCATGGCCTACTCCTCGCGCTGAGGTCCCCCGGTGGAGACGACGACCATGGCCGGACGCACGATCCGCCCACCCATCTCGTAGCCCTTCTGGAATGCGACGACGACGGTTCCTTCCGGCACGCTCGGGTCCTCCTGCTGGCTGACTGCCTGCTGAGTGTTGGGGTCGAACGGCTGCCCCACCGGATCGATGACGGTCACGCCCTGTCGCCCGAGGATCGAGAGAACCTGTGCGTGGACCGACGTCACGCCCGTGATGAGGTGGTTGATGTCGTGGTCCGCCGAGGTGTGCTCGATCGCGCGCTCGAGGTTGTCTATAGCGGGAAGCAGGTCCTCGACGAGACGCTCGGTGGCTCGCTTGCGCTCGTCTTCGCGCTCGCGAGTGATGCGCTTTCTGAAGTTGTCGAACTCAGCCTGCGCACGGAGTGCGCGATCACGCTGCTGCGCGGCGTCCGCCCGTGCAATCTCGAGCTCGTCTTCGACGACGTCACCCCGCAGCTCGAACTCGGCTCCGAGGTCGTCGAACAGCTCAGCATCCAGCCCATCGGGTTCGACGAGCCGCGGCCCGGACGCCCCTCCGGGGATACCGGAGGGAGCGTCCGCAGCGCGATCTTCGCGAGGATAGCGAGCGGAGGTGTCGTCGGAGGGGCCTTGTGGGTCCCCGTGCTTGCGCGAAGTCATGGCTACTTCTTCTTCTCGTCCTCGTCGACGACCTCGTACTCAGCGTCGACGACGTCTTCGGCGGGCTCGGCAGGTCCTTCGGACTCGGCGCCGGTCTCGGCGCCCGCGGCCTCGGCTTCCTGCGCTGCCTGGGCATCGGAGTAGACGACCTCGGCGAGCTTGTAGCCGGCCTCCTGGAGCTTCTCGGTCGTCGACTTGATCTCGTCGACGTCGTTACCCGCAAGGGCGGTACGGCTCTCGGCCAGGGCCTCTTCGACGGCCGTCTTGGTGTCTTCCGGCACCTTGTCGCCAAGGTCCTTCATCGTCTTCTCGGTGGTGTAGACCAGCGTGTCGGCCGTGTTGCGCGCCTCGACCTCTTCCTTGCGCTTCGCGTCTTCCTCGGCATGCATGTCGGCATCGGCGACCATGCGGTCGACCTCGTCGTCGGAAAGCGCGGTGGTGCCGGAGATCGTGATCTTCTGCTCCTGGCCGGTACCGCGGTCCTTGGCGCTGACGTTGACGATGCCGTTGGCGTCGATGTCGAACGTGACCTCGATCTGCGGGATGCCACGCGGTGCGCTTGGGATGTTCATGAGGTGGAACTTGCCCAGCGTCTTGTTGTCGCCGGCCATCTCGCGCTCGCCCTGAAGGACGTGGATCTCGACGCTCGTCTGGCCATCACCGGCCGTGGTGTACGTCTCGGTCTTGCGCGTCGGGATGGTGGTGTTGCGCTCGATCATCTTGGTCATCACGCCACCGAGCGTCTCGACGCCCAAGGACAGCGGCGTCACGTCGAGGAGCAGGATGCCCTTGACGTCCCCGGCAAGCACGCCGGCCTGGATGGCCGCGCCTACGGCGACAACCTCGTCCGGATTGACGCCCATGTGCGGGTCGCGACCGGTCATCTTCTTGACGAGCTCCTGGACAGCCGGCATACGGGTTGAACCGCCGACGAGGATGACCTCGTCGATGTCGCCCATCTTCACGCCCGCATCCTTCATGGCCTGCTCGACAGGCTTGCGAGTACGCTCGAGCAGATCGTCGGTGATCTTCTCGAACTCGGCACGCGTCAGCGTCACGTCGAGGTGCTTGGGACCCGACGCGTCCGCAGTGATGAACGGCAGGTTGATGTGCGACGTCTGGGCGCTGGAAAGCTCCATCTTCGCGCGCTCACGCGGCTCAAGGAGGCGGGTGAGCGCCATCTTGTCGGCACGCAGGTCGATACCGTGATCGGACTTGAACTTTTCGGCGAGCCAGTCGATGACCTTCTGGTCCCAGTCGTCGCCGCCGAGATGGTTGTCGCCGTTGGTCGACTTGACCTCAAAGACGCCCTCGCCGATCTCCATGACCGAGACGTCGAACGTTCCGCCGCCGAGGTCGAACACGAGAACGGTCTGGTTCTGGTCGCCCTTGTCCAGGCCGTAGGCAAGAGCAGCGGCCGTGGGCTCGTTGATGATGCGCAGTACCTCAAGACCGGCGATCTTGCCGGCGTCCTTGGTGGCCTGGCGCTGCATGTCATTGAAGTACGCCGGCACGGTGATGACGGCCTGCGTGATGGTCTCGCCGAGGTACTTCTCGGCGTCGGCCTTGAGCTTCTGGAGGACCATCGCGCTGACCTCTTCGGGCGTGTACATCTTGCCCTCGATGTCGACCTCGACACGACCGTCCTTGCCCTTGGCCACCTTGTAGGCGACGGTCTTCCTCTCCGAGGATGTCTCCTCGAACTTGCGGCCTACGAAACGCTTGATCGACTTGACCGTGTTCTCGGGGTTGGTGACCGCCTGGTTCTTGGCGGGCTTACCCACGATGCGCTCGCCGTCGCGAAACGCCACGACGGACGGAGTGGTGCGGTCGCCTTCTGCGTTGATGAGGATAGTCGGCTCGCCGCCTTCGAGGACGGCCATCGCCGAGTTGGTGGTACCGAGATCGATACCGAGTACCTTGGCCATTACGGATTCCCCTTTCGTTTCCTGTTCAGTTTCTCGAGCGCGAGACCACGTCGGTCCGCACCGCGATGGATACCTGTGCGACGCTCCCGGGGGAGCGCCGTGGGGCCATTCTGAAATCTAAGTCGCTCGTTGTCAAGTTTTGTAGCAACGTGTGACATATCTTTACCCACTATTCCGCAAGAGAAACCGCGCTCCCGACGCGGCCTTTCCGCCTGCCCCACCGACTCGCCGACACGGGTACCTGAGGAAGCAGCTGGAAGAAGCGACGACTCGTCGCGCGAGGTGGTCTTTACACCGCCCAGACTGCTCTGTATGGTACGCACGAAAGTTGAGCCACTTGCCTGCTTCACGCGGCGCGGAAATGAGAAGGAGTGTCCATGCCCCGACCCATCATCAACGCGGACGACTGTTCGGCCTGTGGCATCTGTGTGGATGCGTGCCCCAATGGCGTGCTCGAGATCGTCGGCGACGCTGCCGAGCCGGTCAACGAGGAGAACTGCGACGCCTGCGCGACCTGCATGGAGGAGTGCCCCATGGGTGCGATCACCGAGATCGAAGAGGACTGAGCACCGGTCTTTCCGACTCTCAGCATCGAATGACAGAGGCGCCCTGCGGGGCGCCTCTTCTCATCCACGCGCGTCATCGGCGCGCGAATCTCGTTCGCACAAGGCCACGGGCGCCCTGCGGCTCAGTACACCGGTCCGTCGGGCTTCGCCGCTTTGATCTCGGACCACACCCGCTGTTTGGCCTTCGGGTCGGCGAGCGCCGCCTCGAATCCGCCGACCGCGATGATCCGCCGGCCCAAGATGCGAAGGGGCGTGCCCCCGACCACGGGCACCGTGCACCCGAACGCCTCGGCGATGTCTGCTGCGGCCTCAGCGTCGAGCGCGATGATCACCCTCGGATCAACCGATTCGAGCTGGAGCCGCAACCGGTCGCTCGCCTGCTCGCGATCGATGCCGGGCTCGGGTCGCGAAAGTGTGAAGAAGACGGACTGCGGTTCGTAGCCCAGAGCCCCGAGCGCCTTGGTCAGAGCCTCACCATCGGCGCCGCTCATGGCACTTCCCCCGCTCGCCTCGGCGGGACCAGCCAGACCCTTCACGACGGCGACCTCGGCGAGGAGCGCGCCGCGCGGCGCGACTCGGTCGCTTCCAGGCGCGAGCGCATCCGCGACTCCCAGCTCGGCGCGCACGCGGGCTTCATGCAGGGCGCGAAGCTTGTCTGCGATCACCTCTGCCGGGCTGTCGGCTGGCTCGGTCACTGCCGCGCCGAGAACCAACGCCACGTCATCGCCAGCCCGTTGTCGAGCGTCTGGTTCGCCGTCCACCCGAAGACACGCTGCGCCTTGGCGGCAGACAGCGAGCTGCGGTCCACATCGCCTTCGCGCCCGGGCTGCCGGTCTGCCGGACCCCAGTACTCGGCGGTCTCGCGCAGCGACCGGAGCAGATCGTTGACGCTGGTCTCGGCGCCGGTCGAGATGTTGTAGGCCGCCTCGTCACCTGCCGCGATCGCAAGCGCGGTCTCCGAGTGCAGCGCCGCCACGATTGCTCCGACGACGTCGCCGACGTAGATGAAGTCGCGGGTCTGGTCGCCGGTACCGAAGACGGTAGGCGCCGTACCCGCACCCATCGCCGCGCAGAACAGCGCCACGACGCCGCCTTCACCCGCGGCATCCTGCCGAGGCCCGTACACGTTGGCGAAGCGAAACGACGCGAAATCCACGCCCGTGCCGAGCAGCTCCTCTGCGAGCAGCGATTCGGCGGCGAGCTTGGAGACACCGTAGGGATTCTCAGGCGACTTGGGCGCGGTCTCGAGAAGCGGGAGCAGCGCCTCGTCGGGTTCTCCGTAGACTGCCGCGGACGATGCCGAGATGACGCGCTTCGCACCGGCCGCACGAGCGGCAGCGGCGACGGCTCGGGTACCCCCGGCGTTCACGGCGCTATCTCGCTCCGGGTCGCGCAGCGAGACGGACACGCTGGCCTGAGCGGCAAGGTGCACGACCGCGTCGGGCGCGAACTCAGCGACCGCCGCCGGCATCGCGGTGTCGAGGATGTCGAGCGTACGGAACCACGCATGG
>Ga0194062_1000765_pt1 | contig 13481 bp, 13 predicted proteins | sample SepL2225m_MetaG_FD_155481 | JGI IMG/M metagenome (GOLD analysis project Ga0194062, IMG submission 155481) | Anoxic zone freshwater microbial communities from boreal shield lake in IISD Experimental Lakes Area, Ontario, Canada - Sep2016-L224-25m | ecosystem: Environmental > Aquatic > Freshwater >... | reverse complement strand
TTCGCGAGGCGGGCGTGAATCGCTTGTCGATGGGAATACAAAGTTTTAATGATCAGCATCTAAAAGCGTTGGGCCGTATTCACAGTGCAGAAGAAGCGAAGCACGCGATCAATATTGCGCAACAGCACTTCGATAATATCAATCTTGATCTGATGTATGCGCTACCGCAGCAAACCTTAATCCAAGCGCTAGAAGATGTAAAAGTTGCGCTGCAATTTAAGCCGCAACACTTGTCTTGCTATCACCTCACCTTAGAGCCGAATACCTTATTTCATCATAATCCGCCGCCATTGCCAGATGACGATGTGAGTAGTGATATGCAGCAGCAGATTGAAAAATTGCTAGCAACACAGGGCTATGAGCACTATGAGACTTCGGCGTTTGCGCTGTCCAAACGCCGCGCTAAACATAATTTGAACTACTGGCAGTTTGGCGATTATTTGGGCATTGGTGCGGGTGCGCATAGCAAGCTGAGTTTTTATGACAAAGTGTTGCGGCAAGCGCGATTTAAACAGCCTCAGGCGTATATGGACTGGGTCGCGCGAGGCGAACCTTTACAAGATGAAGCTGTCGTGTCGCACGAGGATGTTGCCTTTGAATTTATGATGAACGCGTTGCGCTTGAATGAGGGCTTCGATAGCTCGCTATTTCAAGAACGAACGAGTTTAAGCTTGTTGTCAATTCGCAATGAACTGGATGCAGCAGAAAAGAAAGGGCTGTTATTTCAGAGCCATAAAAAAATCGCCCCGACAGAGTCGGGGCGACGATTTTTAAACGATTTGCTACAGGTATTTCTAAGCTAAATATTACTTAGCTGCTGCTTTTTCTAGTGGCTTACCATCTGGGCCGCGCTTCTCAAAATCGTTTGCATAGAAGCAACGAACCAAGTAGTCGCTTTTCTTGTCGCCAGTAAAACCTAAGTTTTTAGAGTTTTGTTGGCAACGCTCCTCTTTTTGCATTTGTGAAGTTGCTTTTACGCTATCTTCCATCGCTTCTTCAGCAACGCAGTTTTTTAACATTGCGGTGCGTTCTTTAGACGTCTTTGCTACCTCAGCCTCTTGCACGCAGGCATTGCCGTGGTGGGCAAACGCAGAGTTCGCTGCAAACGCTAATAACAAACATGCTGTTCCAGAAATCAGTGATATAGCTTTCATTAAGCCTCCTTAAAATAATGGGTTAAAATTTTTGCGCTGAGTTAATTATTCGTTAAGTCGGTGTCTCAGGTGCCGCTACATTGCCATAGGTTCTGGTGAAAATCAAATCCCACACTCCATGCCCGAGATTTAAGCCACGTTTCTCAAATTTTGTTAGAGGCCGATAGCTTGGACGCTCAGCATATTCCGAAGCTGTGTTATTCAGCAAAGGCTCTGCGCTAAGCACCGTAAGCACTTGCTCCGCGTAGTCTTGCCAGTCTGTCGCAACATGCAGGTAGCCGCTAGGCTTTAATTTTTGTACCAATTTTGCAACAAAGGGCGACTGAATAAGGCGGCGTTTGTTATGGCGAGCCTTGTGCCAAGGGTCTGGGAAGAAAATATGAACGCCGTCCAGTGTCGCATCGAGGACCATGTCGCGCAGTACTTCAACTGCATCGTGCTGAATGATGCGAATGTTTTGGATATTTTGCGCATCGATTTGTTTTAGTAGGCTGCCAACACCAGGCGGGTGTACTTCAAGCGCGAGATAGTCGTTTTCAGGGTGAGCAAGGGCGATCTGTGCGGTGGGCTCACCCATGCCGAAGCCAATTTCTAAAATTTTGGGAGCGGCTCTGCCAAAGGCGGCGTCTAAATTGAGTGGACTGGTCGCGTAAGGAATGCCGTAGCGCGGCATTAATGTTTCTAAGCTGCGTTGCTGCGCGGGTGAAACACGCCCTTGACGTAAAACAAAACTTCGTATGTGGCGATGTTCCATCAGGCTTTGCCAATCATCCCAGTGGTCGGGGAGCTAGGTGCGGCGCTATAAAGTTTGCGTGGCATACGGCCGGCCAGATAGGCAGAGCGCCCGGCTTCAACGGCTTGTTTCATGGCACTTGCCATGAGTACAGGCTTCTGTGCGGCCGCAATGGCGGTGTTCATCAAAACGCCGTGACAACCTAACTCCATTGCAATGGCTGCATCTGAGGCCGTGCCTACACCGGCATCAACAATGACGGGTACTTGTACGCGATCCATAATGAGTTGCAAATTCCAAGGATTAAGAATGCCCATGCCAGAACCGATGAGAGAGGCCAAAGGCATGATGGCAACGCAGCCAATATCTTCGAGTTGCTTCGCGATGATTGGGTCATCAGAGGTGTAAACCATTACTTGAAAGCCTTCGGCAACAAGTGTTTTTGCCGCAGCAATAGTTTCAACGACGTTGGGATAAAGTGATTGCGGATCGCCCAATACTTCGAGTTTAACGAGGCTGTGTCCATCCAAAAGCTCGCGCGCCAAGCGCAAAGTGCGCACGGCATCATCTGCGCTGTAGCAACCGGCGGTATTGGGAAGTAGCGTGTATTTTGATGGAGGAAGAATGTCGAGCAGATTGGGCTCGTTGGGATTTTGTCCGATATTGCTACGCCGAATCGCAATCGTGATGATTTCAGCGCCACTTGCTTCTATAGCGGCTTGCGTTTCAGTAAAGTCTTTATATTTTCCGGTGCCTACTAATAAGCGAGATGCATAAGATTTTCCCGCGATGATCAAATTGTCTTGGCTCATGTGAATGCTTTCTATGTGAAATATTTTGCGGCGCTAAATTAGCCGCCGCCTACTGCAACGACAAGTTCAATTTTGTCGCCATCGGCGATCTGTTGTTGTGCAAATAAACCGCGCGGCACAATTTCTCCATTGCGTTCGATGGCAACGCGCTTGCCGGTGAGTTCTAACTGCGTAACCAGCTCGGCAACGTTTAGGGGCTGTTCAAATGTTCTTGAGGCGCCGTTGATGTGGACTGTAATCACGTTGAGCATTTTGTCGTGTAAAATGGCCGCACATTCTACATGCGGGTGTAGTTCAATGGTAGAACGAAAGCTTCCCAAGCTTTAGACGTGGGTTCGATCCCCATCACCCGCTCCAGCCTTTTCTTTGATTTACATCAAAACCCAATAAATTGAATTTCTCTAGTATCTCCATGCTGTTGCGGAATATATCCCGACTGGAATTGTTGGGTATGGCCCGCTGAAATGGAACTTACGCTTTACTCGTGGATACAGCTCATGCGATTATCGCGTCCGTTTTTGGCTTGTGCATCAAAGGAAGGGTGCATTAATCACATTTCTATGTATTCAGAAACGTGATTAATGCATTTGTTATTAACTAGCTCTAGGGAGGAGATACTGTGGAAGCGACTCAAGCGACACCAGTAAAGTATGATATGGACGTGGTTCGATGGTTCACCATCGCGGCCGTGATCTATGCAGTTGTAGGTACTCTAATAGGTGTGTATGTGGCATCTGAATTAGCGTGGCCGTTCTTAAACTTTGACATTCCAGAAATTACTTTTGGCCGTCTGCGCCCACTGCATACCAATGCGGTGATTTTTGCATTCGGTGGCTGTGTATTGATGGCAACTGGTTTTTACATTGTGCAACGCACAGGTGCGACCAAGTTGTGGAGCAACGGCATGGCATGGTTCACCTTCTGGGGTTGGAACTTGATCATCGTGTTGGCTGTGATTACTTTGCCATTGGGCCTCTCTCAGGGTAAAGAGTACGCAGAGTTGCCTTGGTGGGTTGACATTATGATTGCGGTTGTATGGCTGTCATTTGGTCTGAACCACATCATGACAACAGTGATCCGTAAGACATCTCACATCTACGTTTCTAACTGGTTCACGATGGGTATGATCGTAATGATTACTTACCTACACGTTGTGAACAGCTTGGCGATTCCAGTAGACATGTTTACCTCTTACTCCATCTATTCAGGCGTTCAAGACGCAATGATTCAGTGGTGGTGGGGTCATAATGCGGTTGGTTTCTACCTGACAGGTGGTTTCCTCGGCATCATGTACTACTTCATTCCTAAGCAATCTGGTCGTCCAGTGTTCTCGTATCGTTTGTCTGTGTTGCACTTCTGGACATTGACTTTCGGTTACGTTTGGCTTGGCGCGCACCATCTGCAATATACAGCACTGCCTGACTGGACTGGTTCCTTGGGTGCTGCAGTATCCTTAGCGATGATCATCCCATCATGGGGTGGCGCGATGAACGGTATGATGACTTTGTCTGGTGCATGGGACAAGTTGCGTACTGACTACATCCTGCGTTTCCTGGTAACTGCGATGGCGTTCTATGCGATGTCAACATTCGATGGCCCAGTTATGGCGATCAAGTCTGTGAATGCGTTGTCTCATTACACTGACTGGACAGTTGGCCACGTGCACGCAGGTGCGCTAGGCTGGATGTCGATGATTTCCTTCGGCGCTATTTACCACATGGTTAAGAAGCTCTGGAATACAGAAATGTACTCTGACCGTCTGGTGAATATTCACTTCTGGGTAGCCTTGGTTGGTGCGGTTATTTACATCGTTGCGATGTGGGTGTCCGGCATTATGCAGGGTCTGATGTGGCGTGACTACGATGAATTCGGCTCTTTGACTTACACCTTCGTTGAATCTGTATCTGCTATGCATCCTTATTATGTGATGCGCGCTGTTGGCGGTGCGATTTTCAATCTGGGCACGTGGATCATGCTATTCAACGTGGTGATGACAGTTCGTCAAGCTAGTGCTGTTCGCGGTGTAAATGCCGCTACAGCTAAAGCATAAGGGGAGAGAAAAAATGTCTGATCACGACAAAATTTATTCAACTAAATTTCAGGACAAGATTGAACGTAACACGCTCCTGATGTTTGTATTAACCGCGATTGCTGTGGCTTTTGGCGGTATTGTTGAAATCGTGCCACTGTTCTACCTACCTAATACCGGTATGAGTAGCGGCGACGGAACCTTCAACAATACGCAGCACAAAGACAAGCAAGGCAACACCATTTCAATGGACAAGATCGTGTGGAACCCAGCTACATCGGCACACAAGACCTTGGCTGATTGGCAGCCTGGTGATGGTGTGCGTCCTTACACAGCCCTAGAAACAGCGGGTCGTCAGGTTTACATCCGCGAAGGTTGCTTCTTGTGTCACTCGCAGATGATTCGTCCGTTCCGTGATGAGAAAGACCGTTATGGTCACTACTCAATCGCTGAAGAGTCGATGTACGACCACACTTATCAGTGGGGTTCTAAGCGTACAGGTCCTGACTTGGCCCGTTTGGCAGGAAAGTACTCTGATGAATGGCATCGCAAGCACTTGAAATATCCTCGTGATGTTGTGCCTGAGTCTGTGATGCCAAACTTCTTCATGCTGGAGAACAATCCAGTTAATGTGGAAAAAACGCTTAAGACTTTGCATGTGATGACGATCATGCCATTCAATCCTGTGCCTAAGACTATCTATACCGACGAGTATCTTGCCGGTGCAGCTAAAGAAGTTGAAGGTAAGACAGAAATGGACGCAGTGATCGCTTATCTACAATCCTTGGGTAATCACGTGAAATTCGAAGAAGGCGTGAACTACCGTGACTAAGCTGATGGATTACCTTCACACGGACTGGGCAGCCATGTCCATGAACGACTGGCAAGGCGTATTTTTTACACTTGCAGCAGTGGTGGCAATGGTCGTGGTCTATGTGATGGTTTTCAATCCTAAGAACAAGGATGCATTCGACTCGCAGAGTGATATGGCTCTGCGAGACGAAGTCGAGTACAACAATTTAGGAGATAAAAAATGAGTGACAATCACAACTCCGCTGGTGGCGTGCCTACCACGGGTCACGTATGGGATGACGATCTAGGCGATTTCGTCAATCAGCCACCAAAGTGGTGGATGCTTGGCTTGACTGCGAGTGCTGTTTGGGTTTGTGTGTATTTCTTGATGTACCCAAGTATTCCGTTTGCAACTAATGGCACTTTCTTCAAAGGCGTAGGCTTGCCAGGTTCTGGTCAGTGGACTGCTATTAAAGAGTTGGCTGAAGACCAGAAGGTGCTCGATGAGTACCGTAGTAAGTGGGAAAGCAAGTTAAAAGGCATGACTCCTGCAGCTATATTGGCTGACGAAGAGATGACCAAGTACTCTTTGGCCTCCGGTAAGGTGTTGTTTTCTGATAACTGCGCTGCCTGCCATGGTCAAAATGGTGTGGGAACGATTCAAGGTGCCAAGTTTGCGAAACGTGAGCAAGGTTTGATGGCGCCAGTTCTGTTGGATGATGACTGGCTGTATGGCGGTGAAATTGCCACTATTCATGAAACCATCAGCAACGGACGTCAGGGCATGATGATCGCTCACAAGGACATGTTGTCTGAAAAAGAGCTAGATACTTTGGCTAATGCGGTTGCTGAAGGCAAGCCAACTTCTACTCCGTTGTTTACGGAAAAAGGTTGTGTTGCTTGTCACGGTGCTGATGGCAAAGGCATGGCTGCGATGGGTTCTGCTAATCTGACTGATAAAGTCTGGCGCTTTGACGGATCTATAGACGGCATCAAGCAAACCATCAAGTATGGCGTGAACTCGGGCGATCCAATGGCTCGCGTTGCCGTTATGCCTAACTTCACAGCGGGTGGTAAGTTGTCTGCTGATGAGATGAAAAAGCTTGCTGTTTACGTTTATAAATTGGGCGGCGGAAAAGCTGATGCTGTAGCAGTTGCTGCAACACCAGAAGTAGCTCCGGCAGCTAAGTAAAAACTCATATCTCTGCACGGTGCCATCCGTGCAGACTTGTTGAAAGGAGAATTAAATTGAACGATCATGACTTTGTTTGGTGGGCCTTGATGATAGCTACGGCGGGGGCATTTAGTGCTGTAATTGCAGCGTTGATCTGGCTGTTCAAAAACGCGACAACAAAAAAATCTGGCGAGAAGTAATATTGCTGGATCAAGGAAGGAGGAGGCTTGCCTCCTCTTTTTTTATCTTAATACTGATAAAGATTAGAAAAAGGGAATCGCTACGTGATTTTTGCAAGTTATATCGCAGAGGTTAGGTGGAGTTTTCTTGAAAAATTATAAAAAAATTAAAGTTAGGAGTATCTGGTGAATGATTCGGTAAAAAAAAGCAGTGTTGAAGCTGGAGCCGTAACAGGGCTTTATCAAGAGCATGAAGAGTGGCATGTGAATTTAGGTGAGTCTACTATTCATGCCAAAAGAATGCCTGGCCGCTTTCGGACTCTCAAAAATTATACGCAGTCGTTCTGGTTACTGTTTTTTTTCGGGGCTTATCTTCGATGGAACGATAAACAGGCGATCTTATTTGATATTGATCATCGCCAGTTCCACTTCTTCGGCATCACAATTTTGCCGCAGGATATTTGGATGCTTTCCTTGTTGCTACTTCTGCTAGCAATGACTTTGTTTGCGGTAACTTCGGTGGCATCGCGTGTGTTTTGCGGTTTTTTCTGCTTCCAATCATCATGGGTTGATTGGTTTACATGGCTCGAGGAAAAAATAGAAGGCAATCACACTCAGCGGCAAAAGCTTGAAAAAGCACCGTGGACAGCAACTAAGATTCGCCTCAAGGTTATTAAGCATGCGATATGGTTTGCCATAGGAATCTTGACAGGCATTAGCTTTTCGATTTGGTTTGTGGATGCGTTCAACTATTGGCATCAGTTAGTAACGTTTAGCCTTCCGGTAATCGGCTGGGTTGTGTTGCTAATGTTTACCTTGGGCACCTATATTTTGGCTGGTTTTATGCGTGAGCAAGCTTGTATGTGGCTGTGTCCCTATGCGCGTATTCAAGCCGTGATGGGCGACTCACAGACCATCTTGCCGGCCTATGATGAAGGACGCGGAGAGCCGCGAGGAAAGATTCGCAAGGGTCAAGATGAAGATAAAAAAACGGGAGACTGTATCGACTGTTTCCAGTGTGTACAGGTGTGTCCAACGGGCGTTGATATTCGGCAGGGGCAACAATTAGGTTGCATCACCTGTGGCTTGTGTATCGACGCCTGTGATTCGATCATGGATAAAGTTGGCCGCGCTCGCGGTTTAATTCGATATGCTTCGTTAGACGAATTGATGGGACGCCCAGTTAAAAAGTTGTATCAGCATCCGCGCACTTGGGTTTATGTTGGGATTCTGTTCCTGGCGCTATCGGGAATTATCTTTGGTTTAACACATTTGGTAGCGCTTACTTTGCGCGTTGCCCCAGAACGTCAGCCACTCTATGTGCGGATGAGTGATGGTTCGATACAAAACAAATATACCTTTAAGGTGCTCAACAAGACTGATAAAGATGTGTACGTCAAAATATCAGCTGAGGGTGGCGTTAAAGATCAGATCATTGTGGATGCAGATCAGAAGCAATTAGCTTTGCATGGGAAGTCGACAGCTTTTACGGTGTTTGTGAAGGCACCAGAAGCCAGTATCGTAAAAGAAGTAACTAAGATTGAGTTCCGCGTATTTAATGTGGATGAGCCGTCGATGGCAGCCGAATACACTACGATGTTTAATGGCCCAAAGCATTAATTGGGCAGCTAGATTTAGAAAGAAGAAATGATTTCGCAAAAAAACAAAGGTTGGCGTAATCCTTGGGTGATTGGTTTAATACTGATTGTCCTTTCAGGGATATTTATTAATATGCGCTTCTTGTGGAATGTAATGCAGCATCCTACGCGGGTGTTGGATGAAAATTACAATGTCAAAAAGCATAATCAGTACGATGCGAATTGGGTTAAGCAACAAGCCGAGCGCTCGACGTTAGGATGGCAAGCCAAATTACATTCGCCCAGCCGGCTACCGAATGACAGCATGGCGATGGAGAGTGCAGCACGATTTATATTGATTGGTAATCCGGCAGAATTGCAATTCGAGTTGAATGATAATGTGGGTAAACCCGTGCAAGGAGGGCAGGTTGTGATCAACGCGCAATGGCCAGGCGACCCTCAATTTGATGCGACCATAACTCTCAATGAAACAGCGCCAGGTCGATATGCGGGGAGCATGAAATTTCCTCGTCCAGGTAATTGGGATATGCTAATCAAAGTGACGCAAGATGGGCGAATGTTTGACATGGAGCAGAAGGTCTTTGTTTCAGTATCTAAATAAATTTAGCGGCAAAACTCATGCAAGAAACTAAAAACAATCACCTCGCGCATGCGGGGTGTTTTCATTGCGGACTAGAGATCGCACCGGGAGACGACTTTCATAGTCAGCTCGATAATGCGCAGCGCCAGTTTTGCTGTTTCGCCTGCAAATCAGTGTGTGAAGCTATCTATGAGGCTGGCTTAGAGGGTTACTACAAGCGCACACCACAAGGCATTTTGCTCGCGCCGCCGCCAGTGCCACCTAAAGATGTTGAAATGTACGACTTGGTGGACGTGCAGCAGGAATTTGTAAATTCACGCGGAGAAATGCTTGACGCTCATTTGCTGGTAGAGGGGATTCATTGTGCGGCCTGCGTCTGGTTGATTGAACGTGGCATGATGCGCATTCCTGGTGTGTACTCAGCTAACGTCAACTTGGCCGGTAAGCGATTGCATATTCGCTGGAATGGCGAAAAAGTAAAGCTCTCATACATCATTAAAGAGTTATCAAAGGTTGGCTATTCCGGTGTGCCGTATGACCCTGAGACGGCGGAAGGCGCGATGAAGCGTGCCAATCGCGCGATGCTATTCCGACTATTCTTCGCTGGCTTCGGCATGATGAACCTCACCTTGATCTCGATCGCGCTATACAGCGGTGCGGGTGAAGGTCAGTTCCGCGGATTTTTCCACTGGATGGGCTGTGCTCTAGCAACACCTACCCTACTGTATGCAGGCTTCCCGTTCTTTAAAGGCGCGTGGAGTGGCTTGCGCAATATGCGTCTAACGATGGATTTGCCAATTTCAATTGGTTTAACGGTAACCTATATTTATTCAGTCTATGTAACCGTGGATGTCGGCAATCCTGGCGAAGTGTATTTTGATACGGTCACAAATCTTACCTTTGTTATTTTGATCGGTCGTTATTTGGAAGGCATGTTCCGCCACCAAGCCGTTGCGGCGACAAATCGTTTGATGGAATTACAACCACGCGTAGCCACGCTGTTGCAAGATGGCATCGAGAAGATGACTTCTATTCGTGCGGTTAAAGTAGGCGATCATGCCCTAGTCAAACCAGGAAGCAAAATTCCAATGGATGGCGTGGTGATAGAAGGCCATAGCTCGGTGGATGAATCAATGCTGAGTGGTGAGTCGATGCCTGTTAGCAAGCATGTGGGCGATCATGTGGCGGCGGGTACGCTTAATGGCAGTGGCATGCTGGTGCTTGAAGTTCAGGCGGCAATGCAAGACTCCGCGCTTTCAAAGATTATTCGCTTGGTTGAAGAGGCGCAAATATCGAAAGCACCCATTCAGCGGATTGCAGACAGCATCGTGCCGTGGTTTGTGTTGGTCACATTGATCTGCGCGACTACCACCTATTTTATTTGGTCAGGCAATTTTGAATTTGCCCTAATGGCGGCTACTTCTGTGTTGATTATCACTTGCCCTTGCGCATTGGGCATGGCGACGCCAATGTCGATCGCGGTCGCCTCTGGTTTAGGGGCTAAGTACGGCATTTTGGTAAAGAATGGCGAAGTGCTCGAAACGCTATCTAACGTAACGCATTTTGTATTTGATAAAACCGGTACGTTGACCGAAGGCAAGATGCGCATGGAGCGAGTGATCGTTGCGAATGGGCAAGATGCGACTGTATTACTGGGGATGGCCGCTGCAGTCGAGCGATACTCAGAGCACAGCGTGGCGTATGCCATTGTGACTGCCGCCGATGAACAGCGTTTAGGCCATCGCAACGAAGCGATACAACACTTCCTAGCCTTGCCCGGCGCGGGGGTGCAGGCGGAGCTAAACGGGCAACGCATTTTGCTTGGCAAGCTCGATTGGCTACGTAGTGAGCAAGTGCAGCTGAGTGATGACTTGCAAGCGCAATTGAATGAATTGGAAGAGCAGGCAAAAACCTGCGTGCATTGTGCAGTGTCTGGCGAGCACGTTGCTATGTTTGTTTTGGCGGATACATTGCGCACTGATGCACAAGGCTTGGTAAATGCGCTGCGTGCGGCCGGCATTAATATGACGCTACTGAGTGGAGATCGTAAACCAGTAGCGGAAGCGATTGCACGCCAATTAGGCGGCATGAAAGTCATTGCTGAAGTTATGCCACAAGACAAAGATAGCGTCATTCAACAATTGCAACAAAACGGCGAGTGCGTGGCAATGGTAGGCGATGGGGTGAACGATGCGCCGGCTTTAATACGGGCGAACGTAGGGATCGCGCTGGGTTCCGGTACGGATGTTTCTGTTGAGAGTGCCGACATTGTGCTGATGCAAAACGAATTAGATAAAGTGCGCTTAGCTACATTACTTTCCCGCCGTACCCTGCGTACCATCAAGCAAAATATTGGGTTGTCTTTTGTCTATAACATCATCATGGTGCCACTGGCGATGATGGGGCATGTGACCCCGCTAGTGGCTGCGATCTCTATGCCAATCAGTTCGCTATTGGTGATTGGTAATGCAGCGCGCATCCGTAACCTCTTTAAGGAAAAAGCATAATGGAAGTTATTTACAGTCTCATTCCCGGCATGACATTTTTTGGTTTGATCTTTGTTGGTATCCTCATTTGGGCAGTGAAGCACGGGCAGTATGAAGACATGGAAGGCAACGCCAGCCGTATTCTATTGGACGACGATGAGGACGCGATGTTGCGCGACGATGTAAAACCTAGTCAGAAAAAAGAATCCAACTCCGCAAATTAATGGTTTTCTAAAGCGTTAAGATGAGCCAACACTTTTTAGATTTCAGCAGTTTTTCGGATCCAACTGTGCCTAGAGTTATTTTGATCTTGGCCTTGGTCGTTGTGGTTAATTTGGCAATTCGTTTTGTTTTGTATCGCCTTGAGCGGGCGGCTAGGCTTTCAGAAACGATTTGGGATGATGCACTAATTGAGGCGGCCCAAAAGCCGGTGTTAGTAGTGTCATGGGTGATTGGCTTAGCCTATGCCGCACGTTTGATACATCAAGAAAAAGGCATGTTCATTTTTGAGCACGCATCTTTAGTCCGTGATGTCGCCATTATCGTGTGCGGTGCGTGGTTTTTATTTCGGCTCATCAAGAGCGTTGCCGAAAATATTATTCAGTTACGCACACAGAAAGAGGCGGTGGTTGATCGAACCACCATCGATGCGCTGAGCAAGTTAAGCCGATTTGCAGTCGTTGTGATCTCAGTGATCATGGCCATGCAAGTGATGGGTTTTAGTGTTTCTGGGGTGCTGGCATTCGGCGGCTTGGGGGGGATTGCCGTGGGGTTTGCCGCAAAAGATTTACTCGCTAACTTTTTTGGTGGCTTGACTATTTACATGGATCGGCCATTTGTCGTGGGTGAAACAATCCGCTCTGCTGAAAAAGCGATTGAAGGAAAAGTGGAGCATATTGGTTGGCGCTTAACGCGAATACGGGGCCTCAATAAAAGTGCTATCTATGTTCCTAATGCCGTATTTACCACCATCGTGGTTGAAAATATTTCTCGCATTACGCATCGGCGTATTCATGAAACCATCGGTTTGCGTTATGCCGATATGAGGTCAATTGAGGTGATTGCACAAGCAGTCAAAACTATGTTGGATAGCCACTTGGCAATTGATAGTGCCGAAAAAAACAGCGTTAGTCTTGATCGCTTCGCTGACTCATCGTTGAGTATTTCGATTATTGCTTTTGCCAAGCCCGTAGAGCTCGCGCCGTTTGCAGAACTCAAGCAAGAGATATTGCTTAGCGTCGCTGCAATCGTTTCGCAGCATGGTGCTCAGATGGCGTTTCCCACGCAAACCGTGCTGATTGAAACGCCTAACTTAGCCAAGTAGGGCTAACGCAGCATCTCACCCTGAGCAAGTAACGGCGCTCTAAGTAACTCAAAATCTCTGGGCGACACATATTGCAATAGCGGTTTCTCACCGTCGCCTAAGGTGATATCTAAGCCGTGTTGCGGATAAAGCCAATGCACAGCACCAGATTTTGTTTCACGCACGCGCTCTGCGGGTACACCAAAGCGTTTGGTGAAAATTGCCTCTTCTAGCTTGGCTGTCGGCAGATAAGTAATGCTGTAAACCGGTAGCTGGCGCACACGTAAAAGATCGTCAGCTGCGAGCGTAATGCGCTTACCGCTTGGTGTGTTGTTTATGCGCAAGCCACGCTTAAACATCCCCTCGATTTCATTCGCAGGAATGGCCACAGTGAAAACAAACTTTGCCTTTAAGCCATTTAGATTGAGTTCGTCAAAAAACGCTTCCACCAACATTTTTCCATCGTTAGTTTTAAATAAACTAATCTCGGTTGTTTCTTTGAATACTTTCTCGGCTTGGTCGAGAGAGCTAACGCCTAAGGTGATGTTGAACACACGGGAAGTGTCAGCTGTCGGGTGAGAGATTTTCCATGGCAGGGTCTCGGGCTTGTCCGTTGGTGCGGCGGGTATCATGAGTAGTGC
>Ga0194062_1000761_pt1 | contig 13501 bp, 7 predicted proteins | sample SepL2225m_MetaG_FD_155481 | JGI IMG/M metagenome (GOLD analysis project Ga0194062, IMG submission 155481) | Anoxic zone freshwater microbial communities from boreal shield lake in IISD Experimental Lakes Area, Ontario, Canada - Sep2016-L224-25m | ecosystem: Environmental > Aquatic > Freshwater >... | reverse complement strand
GTCCAGCAGGCGCTGGCCACCCTGAGAACCCAGGACGCGCAAATGCGCCGGCTGGCCATGGTGGCGGACCGCACCAGCAACGGCGTGGTGATCACCGATCTGGACGGCAAAGTGCAATGGGTGAACGAGGGTTTCACGCGTTTGACCGGGTATTCCCTGACCGAATCGCTGGGTCGTAAACCCGGAGAATTTTTACAAGGTCCCCAGACCGATCCGGCGGAAGTGCAGCGAATCCGTCAGGCGCTGGAGAAACGTGAAGCGCTGACCGCCACGCTGCTCAATTACCACAAAAACGGCCAGTCGTATTACGTCACCATGCAATTGGAGCCACTGCAGGACGAGTCGGGGCAGCCGATCGGATTCATGGCCATTCAGAATGATGTGACCCAGCAACACACCAACCAAGCCCGGCTGGAACGGTTGAATGCCTGTTTTCTGGGACTCGGCGCCGATCCGGACGCCAATATCAACCGTCTGACCGCAGTGGCCGGCGAATTATTGCAGGCGGATTGTGCCCTGTATAACCGGCTGGAGGCGGGGCAACTGGTCGCGCTGGGCCAGTGGCAGACCCCACCCGATTTTGAACCCCGGTCTTCGCCCGAAGGCCAATTGTGTTATGACGTGCTGCGCGGGAATGGCGAGGTTCCGTTGGTGGTGCGTGATCTGGCTCATTCCGCGTATGCCCAGAGTGACCGCAATGTGCTGCGGTATCAGATGCAGACCTATGTGGGTGTGCCGGTGCGCTGGCAGCGGCGCGTGGTGGGCTCGTTGTGCGTGGTCTACAAACGCGATTTGGAGCCCCCGGCGGGTGATCTGCAGTTGCTGGGGATTATCGCCTCGGCCGTGGCGGTGGAAGAGGAACGCAAACGTTCGCAGCGCCATCTGGCCGCGCTCAATGAAACCAGCCGCACGGTCATTCCGACCTTTCTGCGCGAACAGCAACCCGACGCGGCCATCGAATTGATGCTCACGCGTTTGGGCGAATTGCTGGAAGTTTCGCGCGTCTATCTGTTCATGATGTTTACGGAACCGCCGCGCTGGTGCAATACCCACGAGTGGTGTGCACCCGGCGTGCATCCGCAAAAAGAAGCCATGCAGGATGTGCCGTTTGGGCATTTGGACTGGTGGACCCGACAGTTGCAGGATGGCAACGAAATCAATGTACCCGACACCGGCCATGAGTCGGTGCCCGATGATATCCGGCGTTTTCTGCTGGCCCAGCAAATCAAGGCGTGCCTGCTGCTGCCGGTCTATGTGCATGGGGCCATGCGCGGCTTTATCGGGTTTGACGATACCCGCACTGCCCGGCAGTGGCGTCAGGAAGAGCTGGGTATGTTGCGGGTGCTGGTGGAAAGTCTGGGCCGGGCGCTGGAACGCCAGCAGGTGCAGACCCAGATGCACGCCCACGCGGAAGAACTCAAACAGGCCAAAGAAGCCGCGGAAACCGCCAGTCGCTACAAAGGGGAATTCCTGGCCTCAATGAGCCATGAAATCCGCACCCCCATGACCGCAATTGTCGGGTATGCCGATCTGCTCGGGCAACCCCACCACAGCGCACTGGAATATGCCCATTGGCGCAGTCAGTTGCACACCAACGCCGAATTCCTGCTCAGTCTGGTCAATGATATTCTGGACCTGTCCAAAATTGAAGCCGGCCAGGCCAATGCGCGGCTGGAAAGTGTGGACCCCGTGATGGTGCTGCGCGATCTGGGGGCGTTATTCGACACGCGGGCGCGGGAAAAAATGGTCCATTTCCAACTGGAGGCCACGGGGCTGGTACCGCAATGGATTCAATCTGATCCGCTGCTGCTGCGGCAGATTCTGGTGAATCTGGTCAGCAATGCCGTGAAGTACACCGATCACGGCAGTGTGACCGTCACGCTGGCCATGGCGGAGGACCCCCAGCAGCGGGAATTGTGTTATATCGTGCGTGATACCGGCATCGGGATCGCGGCCGAAAAGATGTCGCAGTTATTCTCCGCGTTCTCGCAGGTGCACGACCAGGAAAGCCGGCGCCGGGGCGGGACCGGACTGGGGCTGATTATCGCGGGCAATTATGCCAAGCTGCTCAATGGCCGGATTACGGTCGAATCCACGCCCGGGATCGGTAGCGTCTTTACCCTGTGGCTGGCCCAGCCGGAACCGCAAGCCCTGCATCTGGTCAGTCCGCCAGCGCTGCTGAGCGCGGGCTTGACCGGCTCGGATCAGTCCGACCAGCGGGCCCGGGCCCGGGCGCAGGCCATGCCGATGCTGAAAGGCCGGCGCGTGCTGGTGGCGGATGACAACCCTGACAACCGTTTGATTATTCGTTACCTGCTGGAACAGGTGGGCACAGAAATTCATCTGGCGGAAAATGGTTCCGATGCCGTGCGCGGGGTGCAACAGGCGCGGAAACGCGGCCAGCCCATGGACCTGTTGATTCTGGATATGCAGATGCCGGTGGTGGATGGTTATACCGCGGCGCGCACCCTGCGGGCGCAAGGGGAGATGGTTCCGATTTTGGCGCTGACCGCCTTTGCCACCAGCGGCGACAAGGCCAAGTGTCTGGCCGCGGGTTGCAATGAATATCTGCCCAAACCTATCGTGCCCGAAGACTTTTTCCGGCAAATCGTCGTGTTATTGGCGCCAACGCGGTCGGACGCCGCGCCCACGGATGCCGAGGTGCCCCCCGGCGGGGTGTTGGCCCGGTTGTTGCAGGAGACCACCAACGTGACCGCACCGCCCCCGGCCCCCCAAGCGGAGGAATCTTCACCCAGTCTGGCCCAGCGCCCGGGCTTTGCGCCGTTACAGCGCCAGTATGCCAAGGGTCTGCCCAAGGTGGTTGAAGATTTACGGGCCGCGCGGGTCAAAGAAGATCATGCCACCCTGCGTCTGCTGGCCCATCGCCTGAAGGGAACCGGGGCCAATTATGGTTTCCCGGCTGTCACCAAATATGCCGGCCGGGTGGAAAAGGCCGTTGTCGAGCAGAAACCGATCATGGAATTGGATGCGGGATTGACGGGGTTGTATGCCGCACTGCTGCAGGCACTCGATGAAGTGGCCCGGCTCAAGGATTAAGCCGCTCAGGCCAACGGCAGATTTTGGGCGATCCCGGTCAGCTCATCATGCAGTGCTATGATGGCCGCGATGCGTTCGTCCTGGGCGCCGGGGCCGATAGTCTCCAGCAACTCACAGGTGCGATAGCGCGCGGCACAGAGGTCGTATTCTGCCAGCCACCGGGCTTCGGCGGCTGTAATCTGGGTGCGGAAGGCTTCCGGTGCGGGGAATTTCTGCTTCAAATCATGCAATCCGCAGCGCCAGGGCTTGGGTGTGAGCCGGGCCCGGAAACAATTCTGTCTTTGACACAGCGCCCGATACTGCGGGTCGGCCCGCAGTGTGGCCAGCAATTCTTGCGTGGCCGGCGCGGTGGGGGCCAGCCGTGCGGTGGTGAGTAAATAACGCAACCCGCCAGCCGTGCGATACACACGCATACCGGCCCTGTGGTTTTGAGTCCAGGTGCGTAATATTGTCAAATATGCGGCTTCCGCGTCAGCCTGTGTGGCGGATTTTTGGCCGCGCAGGCGCGCCCATAAGCCCGGTGTGGGTGGTGGCGGTACATCCACATCCACAAACACCACATCGTCAGTATTCAGTACCAGACACCCCATGCGGTTGCGGGTGATCAGGGCATAGGGCGGGGCGTCCGCATCGGCAAAGCTGCGGAGCAACGGCTCGCGCAGCGTGCCATCGTGACTGGCGTGATAGTCATACTTATCCGCCGTACCGTTCTTGGCCCGGGCCATCAACCGCCGCAACCGCTGTTGCGCCATGGTCCGCGCTTCGCCTTCACTGCGATCGGACCAACCGTAACAGAGCCAGCCCTCATCCTGGGCCGTAACCCAAAATCGGGCAGTCTTCATTTGGCCTCCTGCCCGATTTCCCCTACCAGTGTGCGGCGCAGCGTGCGGGGGTTAATCGGTGTACCCAGAATGCGGCCCCACAGCCCTGCGAGGGATTCGCCCACTGGCGTATCGAGTTCGGCCTTGAAACTTGGGAACAGTCCGCGCAGGGCACAGCGTTGCAGCGCTGGGAAATCCGGATCGGTGACGGGCACATCTTCAAACCACGCCAATACCGCGCCATGGCGCAATAGTTCCGCCTGTACCGCCGGGGCTTTGATACTGGTCGCCGGAGTATTTTGTTGCCGGGCCAACCCGGCCACCACGCCCGCAGCCTCGCCCAGCGCCATCCAACACGGCTCCATCCGCAGGGTGGAAAAACCAATATGCGTTGCCGACGCGGGGACCGGGAAGAGCAGATTTTCCACCTCACGGGGTTGCATCACGCCCAGTGGTACCATGTAAGGCTGGGTTTTGTAACTGAAGAAGCCTTCCAGATGCACACGGTTCGCCTCGCGTTTGCGCGTGGCGTGCGAATCCAGTGCATAGTGACTGGCAGTGATGCTGTCGGCATGGATCGGGGGTCGCAGCCCAGGCGCGATGGGCAGCGCATCATGCGCGGTGAACAGGTGTCGCCCCTGCATACGCCGGCCTTCACGCACATATACCTGCCGGGGGAAGTGGCCATTGTCCTGATATTCATCCGCCGCCAGACCAAACGCCTGACAGCGCAGACGGAAATCTTCCGGCAGGGCGGGGTCGTTCTGGGCAAACCAGAGCAGGCCGAGGATGTAATTCTGCAAGCGCTGGGCAAAAGCATCGCGCCACGCCCAATCGGCGGTGGGCCAGGGATAGTTTTCTTCTGGCAGATCCGTGGAAATAAACGCCAGATGCTGGTTGTTGGCATCGGTCTTGGCATTGGGCAGACGCACGCAGTTGACGATGCGGCCAATGCCCTCTTGCCACAATTCACTCCGGGGAACGCCGGTCCAGCGTTGCTGCTGCACATCGTCCACCAGACTGATATATTCACTGCGCTGGTATTGTGCCGGCTGCGCGATGGGCATGCGCCGGGCGGGATCATCAGTCAGACACAGCCGGTAGTTGTACGCCTGTAACAGATTATCGCCGGCGTGCGTGGTGCCCGCGCCCAGTTCATAGGGCCAACCGGCATAGATGACCCCGGCGGCGGGTTCGCGGAACTCCGCAAAACTTTCGCGGTCACAGCGGAAGGGCACCCTCGCCGCGGCGGACAGATCACCTTCGTAGCTGGCATCAATAAAGGTCTGCGCGGTATAGATTTCGCGCGTGCCGTCGGTGCGGCTGGTGACGGTGATGCTGCCGATGCGCGGCCCCGCCATAACGATATTGGCGGGCAGGGCGTCGAATTGACGGTGCAGTTTGACGGTGATGTTGGGATACTGGGCCAGCAGGGCGAGAAAGTTTTGCTCCGCCACCGAGGGTTCAAAATGGAATCCGCCGGAACAGATTTTGACCTGCTCGGAATCCGCCCCGTAGGTTTGCACATAGTGGGCCAGATTGCGCGCCACAAAATCGGCAAAGAATCCGCCCGTGGCGCTGCGGGTGGATAAATCGGTGGCCCCCAGACCATTGGCGGGCAACCCGCCGAGATGGGCGGAACGCTCCAGAATCACCACGTTAGCGCCCAGCCGGGCGGCGGCGACCGCGGCGGCCAGACCGCCGGGTGTGGCCATTAAAATGACGACATCGGCACAATAAGTTTCATGGGTTTTCATAAGCACCAGACTCCTTGGCCGGGATTATAACGCCATAAAAGGCGTTGATTCAGCGGTTTCGGGCAAAATGTTGGCCGGTTCGCATTTTTGGCCCGCGCCCGTTAAGATGCAATCCCTGTAACCATGAGTACCGAACCACAGAAACCCGTGATCCCCGCCGCTGCGGCCCCCGCCTCAGGTCCCAAGCCCACCGGCATGCTCAAGCTGTTGGGGCCGTATTTACGCCCGCATATCTGGAAAATTACGCTCTCGCTGGCGCTCAACGCCCTGCATGGCCTGGCGATTACCTATCAGATGCTGGTGGCCAAGTACCTGATTGACGATGTCATCAAAAAAGATGGGTTAACCTCCAGCCAGCGCTGGGCGGCGCTGGTGCAGCTCGTGATCACTTATCTGGTGATCTCGCTGATTGGCCGGATGACGGTCTGGCATATCGGCTACCGGATTTTTACCCGCGTACGCGAGCAGGTGCTGATGGATTTGCGGGCGCATTTTTTCCGCCATGTGAATCATCTGTGTCTGCGCTTTCATATCAAACATAATTCCGGCGAGTTGTTCAGTTATCTTTTCGGCTCGCCGCTGGGCCAGTTGCAGGGTTTTTTGCAGCAGTTCACGCTGTCGGGTCCGGGAGCGATTTTTACGCTGGGCTCCACGCTGGTACTGACCAGCAGTTGGGACCCGGTGCTGGCGGCGGTGCTGCTCTTGCTGTGTGGCATCAACGTGCTGCTGATGCATTTTTCCCGGCGGCGGATCCGCCTATTGCACAACGAATACCAGCAGGTAGAAAGTTCGGTCTCAGGCTATGTGGCGGATTTGCTGCACGGCAGCCGGCATGTGAAGCTCTACGCCATGGAAGAGCGGATTTCCGAAGTGTTCGAGGATCAGGCCCGCACCATCAGTAAGATGAGCGTGTACCGCGATATCCACACCCACTATCAATATATGAAAGCCGAAGCGGCGGGTTATCTCTGCTTTGCTTTGTTGTGTGCGGTGCTGCTGTGGCGCTATGAGGCGGGGCGTGTGAGTTTGGGCGAGATTGCCGGTTATATCATGGCGTTCGCTTCGTTGCAGGGGCCGTTGGGGATTCTCTTTGGTCTGGCCACTTCCAAAGGTGCGGCGGATGCCAGTGTGCAGCGGATTCAGGCCGTGCTGGACACCGCCAGCACCACGCCCGACCCGGTACATTTCGAGGCCCAGGTGCCGCGCAAGGGCGATATTGTCCTGTTCAACGTGGGCTTTGCCTACGAACCCGGCCAGCCGGTGCTGCGCGATATCAGTCTCACGATTCCCTACGGCCAGAAAGTGGCGCTGGTCGGCCCCAGCGGCGCGGGCAAGAGCACCATCACGCAATTGCTCATGCGGCTGTATGATCCCGATCAGGGCGCGATTTTGATTGGCGGCCTGAATATCCGGCATTGCGTGGGCGCGGAATTACGCCGCCATTTCGGCGTGGTGCCGCAGGACCCGTTTATCTTCCGCACCACCATCCGCGAGAATTTATTGGTGGTGCGTCCCGGCGCCACCACCGCGCAACTGCGGGCCGCCTGCGAACTGGCCAATGCGTGGGAATTCATCGCTCCGCTGCCCAAGCAACTCGATACCCCGGTGGGGGAGGGCGGGTCCACCCTATCGGGCGGGCAGCGCCAGCGCCTGGCCATCGCCCGCGCGCTGTTGTCGGATTCGGATTTCTTCATCTTCGACGAGGCCACCAGCGCGCTGGATACCGTCAGCGAAGCGATGATCCAGTCGGCCCTGGAAAAAGCCATGGCCGGCCGCACCAGTCTGGTCATCGCCCACCGCCTGGCCACAGTGAAAAACTGCGACCGCATTCTGGTCCTCAAAGACGGCATCATCGCCCAGGACGGCACCTACGACGAACTACTCAACCAACCCGGCACCTTCCGGGAACTGGTCCAGGGTCAGGCCTTGCGGCAGTAGTTTGTTGGTTAAGAGCTTTGGCGGGAGAAGAACGAACGGTTGTAAATCCCCACCATCACCAGTGCCACACCGCTTAAGGTCAAGGCGGTCAGCAGGCCGAGTTGGTCCTGATTGGTTTCGTGGTAAAAGTAGATGACCAGCGGGAGGGTTTGGGTCTTGCTGCCCGTGCCGACCAGCATCAGCGTGGCGCCGAATTCACCCAGGGCCCGGGCAAAGGCCAGTACCAGCCCCGCCATGATGCCCCGCGCGGCCAGTGGCAGACTGACATGCCAGAGCAATTGCCAGTGGTTGGCCCCCTGCAACCGGGCCACATCTTCCAGTTCGCGATCCACCTGCGCAAAGCCCGCCCGAGCGGACAGATACAGTAACGGAAAGGCCACCACTGTGGCCGCCACCACCGCGCCGTGCCAGTGAAACGTGATGCTGTAATCAAACCACCGGTCCAGATACTGCCCCAGCCAGCCCCGCCGGCCCAGCACCACCAACAGATAATAACCAATCACCGTGGGTGGCAATACCAGCGGCAGCAGCAGAAATCCTTCCACCAGACTCCGGCCCCAAAAGCGGGCCCGGACCAGATAATACGCCAAGGGTATGGCCAGCAGCGCGGCCAACAGGGTCGCCACGCCCGCAACCCGCACGGATAATTCCAATGCCTGTAACCAAGCCGGCCATGGGGAGGATTCAGGCAAACTTAGTTCCCGGATTTAGCGGGTTGAGTGGCGGGCCGGGTCGCACTGACGGCCGGTGCCACATAGCCCTTATCGGTGAAAATCTTTTGCCCGGCGGGTGATTGTAGAAAAGCCACAAACGCGGTGGCCGTGGCGGCCTGTTTGCTGTCTTTGATAATCACGGCGGGGTATTCGATGGTCGCATGCAGAGTCGGATCCACCTGGGCCAGCACTTTGACCTTGGGGCCTACCGCCGCCGCATCAGTGGCGTAGACCAGTCCCGCATCCGCTTCGCCCCGGATGACATAGTCCAGCACCTGCCGTACATTGGCGCCCAATACCAGCCGGTCTTTCAGTGTGTCATACACATTGAGCTTGGTCAGAGCCTGCTGGGCATACAGACCGGCGGGCACGGTTTCAGGCTGGCCGACGGCCAGACGCTTGACGCCGGGGTCGGTGACTTCGGAGAGTTGTTTGATGGGCAACTTACTGTCGGCGGGTGCAATCAACACCAACTGATTGCCGGTGATAACGACGCTGGGGCCTTGGGTGAGTTGGGCTTTTTCCAACTGGGTTATTTGCGGGCGGCCGGCGGAAATGAACACATCCACGGGCGCGCCGTTCACGATTTGGGTGGCCAACTGGCCGGAACTGCCGAAGTTGAATTCGACTTTATGGCCGGTTTGGGCGGTGAAATCGGTTGCCGCCTGGGTGACGGCTTCTTTAAGCGAAATCGCCGCCGCCACCGTAATGGTGTCGGCCCGTACTGTCACCGTAGTAAACACCACCACCACCGCCAGCAGAAGACGCTTCCACATTGTGAAACTCCCAAAAATCCTGTCCCGGCAGAAAGATGTTACCTTAAGACGGTGGGGGTTGGCAAGGAATAAATCATATTCGGGTGCAGCAACGCCAAGGTATGGAGCATTAACCGGCGGCGTTTTGCAGATACCACGACACGGTACTGGCCAGCCCGGGCCGCACGAGTACCTGCGGATGGTAACCCAAGTCGGTGACAATTTTGGTGATATCGGCCAGCGAATCGCGCACATCACCCATACGGGCGGGGCCATAAATGGGTTGCACGGTCGCGCCCATACTGGTCTGGATGATGCGAAAGAGTTCGTTCAGAGACAAACGTTCCCCACACGCCACATTATATACTTCGCCTGCGAGCGCTTTGGGACTGAGCCCGGCCCGCAGGTTGGCCTGTACCACATTGTCCACGTGACAAAAATCCCGGGTCTGCTCGCCATCGCCGTGGATGGTGGGCGCCCGGCCTTGCCGTAGGGCATCAATAAATGCGGGGATTACCGCAGCATATTGGCTCTTGGGGTTCTGCCGGGGGCCGAAGACATTGAAGTAACGCAGACTCACGGTGGACAGCCCATACACCTCCGCAAAGGTGCGCAGATAATATTCGCCCATCAGTTTGGTAATGGCATAGGGGCTCTTCGGTGCGGGGGGCATAGCTTCGTGCTTGGGTAGACTTGGGCTATCGCCATACGCGGAACTGCTGGCGGAAAAAACCACCCGCCGCACCCCGGCGGTCCGCGCGGCCAAAAGTAAATTCAGCGTCCCGGTAGCGTTGACCTCGTGATAACGCAGCGGATCATCCAACGACCCCGGCACACTGCCCAGCGCTGCCAGATGAAAAATGATTTGTTTGCCGGCTACGGCATGGGCGCAGTCCTCAGGTTGGCGCAAATCTCCAACTTGGATGTGAACCTTATCCGCTACCGGCGCCAGATGGCTGCGCTGGCCATGCGAGAGGTTGTCCAACACTCCCACCCGGGCCCCGGCGGCCACCAGTGCCATGGTGATATGACTGCCAATAAACCCGCACCCCCCTGTGACCAAGACCGGTACACCGTGGTATGCGCTGCAGTCCATAGCGGGAGTCCTTTTGGTTTAGCCGGCCGTAACCACACCCACCGAACCTTCTTTGCCCTGGCCGGGCTTGAGGGCATGGCGGCCGATGGCGGTATAGAACAGCCCTGCCTTGGTGACTTTATTGCTGGCCAGACAGTTGCGGCCATCAAAAATATGCCTCCCGCGCATCACCCCGGCGACTTCATTCCAATCCTGAGTGATAAATTCGGGCCACTCCGTCACGATGGCGATGGCATCGGCCGCGCGGGCGCACGCCAAGGCATCATCAGCCCAGATGATCTGATCGCCAAAGACGCGTTTGCCGTTGGCCATGGCCTGCGGATCATAACAGCGGACCTTGATGTTGCGTTCCAGCAGGATCTTAATGATTTCGATGGCGGGCGCTTCGCGGATATCGTCAGTATCCGGTTTGAAGGCAAAGCCCCAGACCGCCACTTCGGGATTGGTGGTGCCCCGGACACTTTCGTACACCGTTCTGGCAAAATGTTGTTTCTGATATTTATTGGCCGTTTCGATCCCCGACAGCAAGGCGGGTTCCAAACCCAGTTGCTTCATCTGGAAGACCAGCGCCGCGACATCCTTGGGGAAGCACGAACCGCCATAACCGGCGCCGGCTTTCAGGAACGACGGGCCGATGCGTTTATCGCTGCCGATGCCGATCCGCACCGATTCGATATCCGCCCCGATCGCCCCGGCCAATTGCGATAGTTCATTGATGAAACTGATCCGCATCGCCAGCATGGCGTTGGCGGCGAATTTGGTCAGTTCCGCGCTTTCGCGGCTCATCGAATAAATGGCATAACCTTTATCAATGAGCGGCTGATAGATTTCCCGCAGCACCGCCGTGCCCGTGGGGCTGTTGGCGCCGAAGACCACGCGGTCGGGTTCCATAAAGTCATTGATCGCGGTGCCTTCGCGCAGGAATTCGGGATTGTTGACCACTTCAATGGGGAAGGGGGCATTCGCCACGGCGGCGGCCACGCGACTGCCGGTGCCGGGCGGGACGGTGCTCTTGATGACCAGCGTCTTGGGCGCCTCGGCCAGACCCGCAACCTGTTCGGCGGCGGCGAAGACCATGCTCAGGTCGGCCCCGCCGGTAGCGGCCGGGGGGGTGCCCACGGCGATAAAGATCACATCGGTGGCTTTGACCATCTGTTTGAAGTCAGTGGTGAAGCGCAAACGCTTGTTGGCCATCTCTTTAACAATCAGTTCGCTCAGTCCCGGTTCGTAGATCGGCGAGATGCCCTGGTTGAGTTTGGCGATGCGGTTCTCGTCCACATCCACCGCCACCACCTGATGGCCCAAAGACGCCATACACACGCCCGAAACCAGACCAACGTAGCCGCAGCCGATAATTCCGATTTTCATGGTGGGCCTCCTAAAAGCCAGTATAAAAACACATGCAGATATGCGCTGACCTGCCTGATTACACTCCGGGGGTTATACCGGCATGGTAACAAGAACGATTGTAGGGCCAAACGACTTTATCGCAAAGTGGATATTATTTGTTTGCCGAAATTTGCTTTATGGCAATAATTGGGGCTCGACAGAGTTAGCCTATCGCCACTTACCCATGACGCTGATTTCGTGGATAATGGAGGCTTGTTTTACAAGGATTATGCCTGTTGCATTGGTCTCCCCCCATTCCCTGGTATCGGCGCTGGCTATGCACGGCCTGCAGTTTGAACAACTGGGCCCACTTGGGATCGGGTGTGTTGCGGGCTGGTGCTTATCTCTATAACCGCTTTTGGCGCTGTGGGTTAGCGTGGTTTTTTGTGCTGCTGATCACGCTGCTGGGCTTTTGGCTGCGTTACTGGCGTTTGGACCAACAGGGCTTATGGTGTGACGAATCCTTCACTATTAACCGGATTTGCGGCACTTGGTCGGAAGTTATCAGTTCGTTATCGGATCAGGGCTTTCCGCCGTTGTGGTATCTGGGACTGCGCTGGTGGTTGGATTTAGGGGCTCAATTGGGCCTGCGCGAATCCTACCTTTTTAGTGCGGAATATTTGCGACTTCCCGCGGTGATTTTTGGTGCCGCGGCGCCGGTGGCGTTTTATCTACTGGGCCGGGCCTTCTTCGCCCGGCGCTGGGCCGTGTTGCTGGCTTTGCTGGCGGCGGTGAATCCTTTCCTCATCTATTACAGCCGCGATGTCAAAATGTATGCGGCGCTCTACACCCTCGCGGCGTTCAGCATGGCCTTTTTCATGCAGTGGCAGTCGCACCGCAGCGGCTGGTGGTGGGCGTGGCCGCTGTTCACCCTTAGCACCATGCTCATGATGGGGATCAAGTCCGAAGGCTGGCTGCTGATTCCGATCCAGGCGCTGATTCTACTGACGCGCCCGCGCCCCCGGGGGCTGGATTGGCCGCTGTGGGGGCTGACTGTGGCCTTGGCGGGGGCGCTACCGCTCTGGTGGTACCAGCACAATACCGGCTTTGTCGGTACCATGGTCGCTGGTGGATATACCGGTCTGGAATGGATGTCGGACTACACGAAAATGAGCTGGACCACGGTGCTAAGTTTGCCCACCGTGCAGATTTTCGGCTTTTTATTGCCGCGGACCATAGATGCGGAAATGCTGCGCTGGTTTGGTTTGGGGCAGGGTTTTGAAAAGAAACTCACGGATTGCAGTTGGGATTGGCTGGTGGTCTGGCAATGGCGCTTGGCTTATGGGCTGTTGGTGTTCCTGATCGTGGCCTTAATTCCTTGGCGGCGCTGGTTGGATAAGCCGCGCGTGGCCGTGGGCCGCGTGCGCGGCATGACCGGCGGCTTGGGCTGGCTGTGGCTGTCGGTCTGGATTGTCCTGCCGATGGCGCTGTTGGCGCTGACCTGGGCCCAGCCGGATTCTTATTGGTACAAGCTGGTTTTTGGCGGCAAAAAAGTACCCGAAATGTGGGAACCGCGTTATCTGGGCATCATTATCCCGGCAGTCTTGATTGTGGTTACCTGGGCGGTTTCGCGCTTGCCGTGGCTGGGTCTGCGCATTTTGGCCGGCACGGCGCTGGTGGCCTTGGCGCTGGCGGGTAGTCTGATGAATCATATCACCTATCGGCAGAATCCCTGGCTACCCACCACTTCGGCGCTATCCCGTTACTACCGTCCCGACCTGCAACATAAGGTGGCCATTGCCCTGCCCTATACGCGCTTCGCCAATGAAACCAATACCATGGCACTGCTGACCGTACTCAACCAGCCGATCCGTCGGGGTAATGGTTTGCGCACGCGGGCGTGGGACGATTTAAGCACCTATGTGGACTTTTCGTTACACCGGGCGAGTCCCGCCGAGTACCGCGAATGGGCCCGACGGGCCAAAGATTGGACCGACGGTCGCGTGCTGATCATGACCGATGACATGGGAGAAAA
>Ga0194062_1000759_pt1 | contig 13516 bp, 13 predicted proteins | sample SepL2225m_MetaG_FD_155481 | JGI IMG/M metagenome (GOLD analysis project Ga0194062, IMG submission 155481) | Anoxic zone freshwater microbial communities from boreal shield lake in IISD Experimental Lakes Area, Ontario, Canada - Sep2016-L224-25m | ecosystem: Environmental > Aquatic > Freshwater >... | reverse complement strand
GTGCCGAGCACTTCCGCGAATCCGTCGACTGGCTCGACGCGAACACACCTGAGGCCGCATGGCCGTGCTACTACCTCAACAACCACGATCTGGTTCGCTCCCCGAGTCGGCTCGGCGGAGGGCGCCACGCCGACGCTCGAGCCAAGGTGGCGGCGGCGATGCTGCTCACGCTCAGGGGAACGCCCATCATCTACTGCGGCGAGGAGATCGGCATGCCGATGAGCCCCATACCGCGGCGCGTGATGAAGGACCCCCTTGGAGTGACGTACTGGCCGCTGTCGCAGGGCCGGGACGGATGCCGCACGCCGATGCAATGGAGTTCGGGCCGAAACGCCGGATTCACCAGCGGTGAGCCATGGCTCCCTGTCGACCGGGGCTACGCCACCCGCAACGTCGAAGTTCAGGACGGGCAGTCCGACTCGCTCCTCACTTGGTACCGCGACCTCATCCGACTTCGTGCCGAGCGCCCCGCGCTGCACTTGGGCACGTACCGGGCGATCGAGGACGCGCCGCGAGGAGTCTACGCGTACGTGCGCCAGTCTGGCGCCGAGCAGCTCGCCGTCTTCCTCAACTTCACCGCCCGCACGATCGATCTGCAGGGGTGTGGTGCCGCCGCGGGGGCGCAGTGCATGACGCTCCTGTCCAGCCACGCACGCGAGCGTGGGATGCCGGCAGGCTCTCCGCTGCAACTTCGGCCACATGAGGCATTGGTAATGCAGCTCCCCACGTGAGTCGGTGCGGCAGCGGCACGCTGCGGCCGTGTGCTAATCTCGATGGCGTGCCGGCCCGCCCGCGCCTTGCGGACAGCACGCATCCAGCGCTCAACGCCGACGATGTCGGCTGAGCGCTCAAGCCGGCCGAGGGGGTCTCGGGTTGGACTACGCGTTCGTCGTACCCTGCTACAACGAAGCCGCCCGATGGGACGATTCGTACTGGCGACCGCTTCTTGAGCTATCCGGCATCCACTGGATCTTCGTCGACGATGGCTCGACAGATGGCACCCTCGAGCTCCTCGAGCGCACGTCCACATTCGGTTCCGCCGAGGTCGTTCACACGTCCCCGAACAGGGGCAAGGCCGAGGCCGTCCGATCGGGCCTCAGGCGCGCGCTCGAATCCTCGGACGTCGCCCGACGGGGCGTCGGATTCATGGACGCGGACGGAGCCTTCGAGCCTTTGGAGGTCGCACGTCTGATCGACGTATTCGACAGACGCACGGCCGGCACCGAGGCCGTCGATGCGGTCTGGTCGGCGCGAGTCGCGCTGGCGGGACACAACATCCGACGCTCCCGGGTCCGACACTTCATCGGCCGGGCAGTGATGACGTTGGTGGCGGCAGGTGGACCGCCGATTCCCTATGACACGCAGTCGGGACTGAAGCTGTTCGTGCCGAGCGAAACGCTCCTGGGATGCCTCGAAGCTCCCTTTCAGACCAGATGGCTGTTCGAGCTGGAGTTGCTGAACCGCTGGCAGGCCAGGGCCCTTGCTCCCATGCGAATCTGGGAAGAGCCCCTGAACTCCTGGGTCGACGTCCCGGGATCGAAGATTGACGCACGCGAGTCACTACGGATTTCACGAGAGCTCTACGTGATCAAGCGCCAGCGGTCCCGCCTCGCGCGGGCCGGCGCGGCGAACGGCAATCCGAAGCAGCCGCCTCCTAAGGACTAGGAGGCGGCTGCGACCGGGCGTGGGCTGCGAACCTACTTCAGCGTCACGTTGACGTGATCGACGCTGAAGCGCGAGTAGTAGTTGAGCGGGCACGTCGCTACCCCGTGCCCGGCAAATGACTGCTTGGCAGAGGCCGAGTAGGTCAGCTGGTAGGTCTTGCCATCCTCAAGCGCGAAGCTCGGCGTGGTTGCCGTGTCGTGCACGGTGTACTCCCACCAAGCATCCCTGATCTTCTCGAGCGGCTGCTTGTCTTGGCTCCAGGCGACAGATGCCACCGCGGTGCCGGGGGTCGCCGTTGCCTCTATGCCGAGCGCGATCTTGTAGGTTTCCGACGAGCCGCCGCTGGGGTTGAACCCAACCTGAGCAAGAATGGAGTCGTCGGCCTTCGTCTCGGCTACGTTGGACCAGAACTCCAGGACCGCGTCAGCCTTGGTCCTGCCGCTGCCCGAGCCAACCCAGGTGAAGGATGGGCTCTTCGATTCGCACGCTGCTTCGGACCAGTCGTTGAGGTTGTAGAGGTGCTTGTCGCCGCCCGTACTCCATCCCGACTTTCCGACCTGCTTGACGTGGCTCGCGTTGACGGTGCCGCCGTGCGTGTAGGTGAACGTCTGGCCCCAATCGGTGGCGCCAAGCTTGGTGGCGTCAGCGAGCTGTCGCGCGGGGGACAGTGCTACCGGCACCGAGTAGACGCCATCTGCCGTCTTCTCCTTGTACTGATACGAGATGGTCTGGCAGCCGAACAGCCGCGCGTCCGGGTCGAGCGTCGTAGTCTCGATCATCGACTTGTCATACCATTTCGGGGTCGTGGTTCCGGGGTAGGTCCACGACGGAGCAGCCGGATTGCCCTGCGTGAAACTGAACTCCCGATTCGCACTATCGGTCGCGATCAACGCTGACAGCCGCCCGATTCTGTAGGATTCCGTGACTCCAAGCGTGACGGGGCTCTTGCTCGCATCGCAGACTAGGGTATTCAGCCCGTCACTCGTCTCCATGACCTTTGTACTGAACACGGTGGGTCCGCTGATCCATGGTTTCGAATTGCTGCTGACTGGCTGCTTGGGATAGGCGAACTCGAGGATCTTGGATTCGCCCGAGGTCGTCTTCGCAAAGACGGAACCCGGAGCTGCTGGCACACCATCAGGGTTCAGCGTCACGACGTGCATGCCGTAGAGATCCTGAGGGTTGCCGCCATCGGCGATCACGAACTGCTCAGCGAAGTTCGCGCACACGAACTCGGCGCGTGCGAACTGCCTGCCGATTGCCTCGTCGCCAAGCATGTCCTCTTTGAAGTCGCTGCGGTGCTTGGCATACGTGGCCGCAATGTAGCCCGCGGCCTCGAGATAGTCCTTACACTCCTCCTGGAGGTGATCTCTCCAAGTGCCGCTGAGGTAGAGCGCAGCATCGGGCGAGTTCTTGTCGCCCAAGTCCGGATTGGTGGGCGAACCGGAGTACTGCGCGTTCTCCGCCTGGATGGTCAGACTCACGCCCATAGTCTGGTCGGCGACGAGGTTGCAGAAGAAGTACTCGAGCGACTCGAACGCCGAATCGACCTCGTTGGGGCTCAGGGCACCCGTGCATGCCCACAAGGCGAAGCTGTCGAGGACTCCGGACCTGTCACGCGCACCGGCCGCTGCAGGGTGGATGTCCTTCCAGAGCTCGTCGAGCGCCGCATATATCTTGCCGTCCGGGTTCGTGGCCACGTACAGCTGGTCCAAGTTGCTGATCGTCGTCGTCGCATCATTCGATTTGGCGTTCTTGATGGTGCCCATGTAGCTGCTGGGACCGGCCATGTAGGTCTGGTACAGGTAGTCCGCCGTGGAGTCCGCCTTGTCGATGTCCGCTTTCGCGAACTGGGCCGAGAGACCCGACTCGAGATAGCTCAGTTCGGTGTTGAGGTTGTCAATGCCACTCTGGATATCGGTCAACTGGCCCTCAATCAGGTCGAGTTGGGCTAGCACCGGCGCCAACGGGTCCTCCCCTTCGATGCCGAGGCCCTTCTTGATCTTGCCGTACAACCAGTTGACTCCACCGCTGGCCGCTTGGTTGCCAAGTTCCCCGCCGACCCAGCTGATGCAGCTGATGACGGCAGAACCTACCCCACCGACTCTCGGCTTCTCAAGCTTGGTCGCCAGGGCAAGTGCTTCGATGCGAAGCAGTTGCGCCTTGGGGTGCAGATAGCGCTTGCCACTCTTCATCTCGCCTGGTATCGCACCACGGGCGATCGCGAGAGCAACGGACTTCTTGAGCGATGGCGACACCTGGTCGCCGTCGGCGAACAGCTCGAGCTGCGCGGTGACGATGTCCTTGGGCATGACCGCGTTGATGTCACGGCCGTACTTCTTGGCGAGGAAGAACATGAGGATCGACGCTGCCTCTTCGCGAGTAATCGTCGCGCCGGGACGGAAGAAACCGCTCTTCGGCCTACTGATCAGTCCCGCACGCAGAGCGCCCTCGACGTAGCGGTAGAGCGCGTGCTTGCGCGACACGTCCTTGAAGCTCGCCTTCAGGGGTGTCTTGGTGCTGATGGTCAAGGACTTCACCAAGAACGTGATGTACTCGGCGCGGGTAACCTTGACCAACGGACGAAACGGGCGCCCAACCTTACGGTCTGAGAGGCGGACCACGTCCGCCTGCGTGATGCCGTACTTCGTCAGCATGGCGGCTGTCACGTCAGCGAATGTCGCGGGCGCCGCCTCGCTGGCGGCGAACACCGGGCTGATCACAGCGAACACCAACACGAACGCAAGAATACTGCTGAGCGCGCGAACGAGACCCGTGCGTTTCGATCTGTGCATGGTCTTCCCCCAGACGTCGAGATTGCGCTGACTTAACATCCGCGCGGACATCCCCCACCCCTGGAAGTGCGCGGCACACCTCGGAGTATCCCCAAGTCCGATGCCGCATATCACGTCATCCGACCGAGGCGCCTGTGTTCACGATCACGGGCAGCTTGCCCTTCCAGTCGTTCCATACGGCGGCCCGCGTCGCGAGCTCACACATGAAGTGCGCGACGCTCGCCATATTGGTGCTGTCGGGCCTGGCCAAGCTGCTGATGAGGCCCTCATGCAGCGCGTACTCGGAAACGTCACCCTCTAGAAGCGAGTCCGCACGAACCACCGTCCACTGGATGAACGGGTTGTCAGTCCCGATCTCTTTGCCGAGGAAGTCCGCTGCTGCCTGGTTGTCCTTAGCCGGCGGGACAACGCCTCGAAGCGCCCACAGGCCGGCCCGCTCGACGGCCCCCCGACGGGTGTCGAGGCGCCCCGGGCGATTGACCGACACGCTGCTCATGAGGATCAGCTTGGTCGGCGTCGCTGGACGGTCCGCCTCGATCGCTCGGCAGACCCGAGTCGTGGCCGCCGTGACGAGATCGCGCGGCGGTCCGAATACGCCGCTGAGGCTCACAGCGTGCCCCAGGCAGGAGATGACGGCATCGCATCCGCTGACCAGACCCCGGAGCTGCGAATCACTCAGCGACAGCAGGTCGGCCTCCGTCACCGCCAGTCTCGGGTGAGTTGCCACGCCAGCGGGCAGGCGCTCGGCGGATCTCACGATCGTGCGCACGTCGACACCGCGGCCAAGCAGCTGCTCGATGACGCGCCTGCCCGTACGCCCCGTGCCTCCAAGAACAAGTACCTTGTGTTTCGATGTCATCGGGCCGCCTTCCCCTCGTGCCCGGGAGACGGCGCGCCGGGGTACTGAAACACCTCGTCGAGCGCCACTCCGAATACCCTTGCGATCTGGAACGCCATCTCCAGCGAAGGCGAATACCGTCCCTGCTCGATAGCGATCACCGTCTGCCGAGTGACGCCGACCTTATCGGCCAGCTCGGCCTGGGTCATCTCGCCGTTGGCGAACCGAAGCGTCCGGATTCTGTTGGTCACCCTGGTCGGCTTGACCATGGCTAGAAGCCACTGCGATACGCGACGAGCTTGACCGCTGCCGCGACGAGCGACGCAACCACGAACGAGGCGTACAGGGCGTTCGCAATCCAGAAGTAGTCGTACTCCATCATGGTGAGCGCCATTACCCCGACCACGCCGACCGATGACACGTAGTAGCCGACGAGTTCGCCGCGTCGGTTGATGGTCGCGTCCCGCTCGTCGGATCTGCCGATGTCGGCACCGGAACCCGGCTTCATGATCTCGGCGGTGATGCCGCTGCCGATTCCCGTGGCGATCGAGCCGACTATAGTAAGCGCGATCGACACGCCGACCGCGATCAGCATCGGCCGCTGGTAGGCGATCTCACCCGCGGGCGCCTGCGCCAGCTGACTCAGAACGACCCAGAAATATGCGCTAGGGACAATCGCGAATACGCCTGCACTCACCCACGTGACCTTCTCCTCGAACGGCATGGCCGCCGCCTCCTTGATGTCAGGTATCTTTGACATGCCTGACTGTAAAGCGATTCAGACACCGTGTCAAGTATTCTTGACTCATCATGTGAAGCCACAGCGCGGACCAAGGGTAACCCGCAGGGATTGGCCGATCTCGGGGGTCCAGCCGGTGGTCGAGCCGGACCTTCTACGAGGCCGCCGAGCGCACGGTGTTGCGCCCGCCACCTGGCCGCATCCAGTGCCGCATCGACTAGAACCAGCCGACCATTCCCGACTCGATATCGTATTTCGCGCCGACGATCTCGAGCTGCTGGCTCTTGACCTTCTCCTCGAGGATCTTGGAGCCGCCGACGGCCGCCAATTGGAGTTCCACATTATTGTCGGCCGACTTCTCAGCGAAAGCGGAGTCCCGTGTGCCCTCCGCCTTGGCCTGCTCCACTGCAGGCGCGATGAGCTTGGTGATCGCACCGATCGAGCCCGGCGCTTCACCACCCTCGACCGTTGCTTTGACAGCACCACAACTCGTGTGTCCCATGACGACGACGAGAGGCGCACCGAGGTGCTCGACCGCGTACTCGATGCTGCCGAGGACAACCGGGTCCACCACGTTGCCTGCGGTCCGCACCACGAATAGGTCACCGAGGGCCTGGTCGAATACGACCTCCGGTGGAACCCGGGAGTCGGAGCAGGTCAAAATGACCGCGAAAGGCTTTTGGCCCTTGGCCAGCTCACTGCGTCGGGCCTGCGAGATGTCCTTCGCGAGGGGCGCACCGGACACATATCGCGCGTGCCCATCCTTAAGGAGCGCCAGCGCCTTGGCCGGATCCTTGATCTCGGCGTCGCGTCGATAGACTGCGACGCTTTGCGCGGAGGGCTCAGCGACCCGACTGGGAGCGCAGCCTACGAGCGAGACCGAGAGCGCGGCCGCGAGCGCGGCCGCCTCGATTGGACGAAATCTCATTCGAGGTCCCTCCTGCAACAGACGAATGGGGATCTGATTGCAAGTATCGCCGAATCCGGCATCGGTGACGCGCAATTCGCTCTCGCAGCGTCAACGCAAACGCCCGCCCCCACACTCGGGGACGGGCGTTTCGGTTCTTCCTGGCGGAGAGGGAGGTGTGTGAGTTCACCACATAGTGGACGCCTGTGTCGGAACATCGTGGACACCTGATGGAAGGGGTCTGCGATGGATCTGGCGCGCTACGTCGTCGAGGCCGTGCTCTTGGAGGGACGCAGCTACCGCGAGGTGGCGCGAGCACACGGAGTGTCGAAGAGCTGGGTGGGCAAGGTCGTGGCGCGCTTCCGTGAAGGCGGCCGCGGGGCGCTCGTACCGCGCTCACGTGCTCCGGCCCATAACCCCCATCGCACACCGGCCGATGTCGAGGAGCGGATCGTAGCGTTCAGGAGCCAGCTCATGAAGGCTGGGTTCGACGCCGGCGCCGCCACCATCCACTTCCACCTTACCGAAGCGGGCTGCGAGCACGTCCCTTCCGTCTCGACCATCTGGCGGGTACTGAAGAGACACGGTCTCGTGACTCCCGAGCCCCACAAACGCCCCCGAAGCTCGTGGGTGCGCTTCGAGGCGGCGCTGCCCAACGAGCGCTGGCAGTCGGACGTGACGCACTGGAGGCTTTCGGACGGCACCCAGGTCGACATCCTGGTCTTTCTCGACGACCACTCCCGGCTCGTGATGGCGGGCAAGGCCATCCACGTCGTGTGCGCCCGCGATGTGCTGCGCGTCTTCTGTGACGCGGCCGCGACCTGGGGATTCCCGGCGTCACTGCTCACTGACAACGGATGCGTGTACACGGCGTGGCACCGTGGCGGCGCCAACGTCGTGGAGACCGAGCTGCTTGCTCGCGGGATCGCCTATCACCACTCACGGCCCTACCACCCCCAGACCTGCGGCAAGGTCGAGCGCTTCCATCAGACGCTCAAGGCCTACCTGGCAAGACAGGAGTGCGCACGAGACATCGAGGTGCTCCAGGCCCAGATCGACGCGTTCGTCACCTACTACAACGAGGTGCGTCCTCACAGGGCGAAGGCACGTATGACGCCGCGGGCAGCGTTCGAGGCCCGGGACAAGGCGCGGCCGACGGGGCCGATGCTCGATGTCCCGAAGGGAACACGGGTGCGCCGAGATCGGATCGATTCCAGCGGGGTGGTCACGCTGAGATGTCGCGGGCGGCTGCATCACATCGGTGTGGGCAGAGCCCACAAGCACAAAGCGGTGGTCATGCTCGTCGCCGATCTCGATGTCCGCATCCTGACGGAAGAGGGTGAGGTGCTCAGGCACCTCACCCTCGATCCGACCAAGAACTACCAGTCCATCGGGAGCCCCGATGTGTCCACTATGTCCTGACACATCTGTCCACGATGTCCTGAGACATCACAATGGTGTCCGAGGAGGGATTTGAACCCTCACGCCCTTGCGGGCACTAGGCCCTCAACGCTCCCAAGCATAGCTTGGACGACCAGTCTAATACCGTCTAGCTGAGGGTTCTTCCTACACGACTGGTCTAGCTGCGTCTGAGATCTACCGTTCTAGGGGCACTCCATTAGCAGATTCATTAGAAGGTCAAGAACCCTGCCGAAAGATGGAAACGGACTAGCACTCCTGCCGAACTGGTCCCCCTACAACTAGTGACGGGGATCAGAACCATCGTCGCCGGTATCTGAGGTTTGAAAGACGCACATCTCAACAGCACTTGCAGCGTCAGCTCGTGATTCCGGAAGCAAGTGACCATACCGATCGAGAGTCGTCTGAATCGATGCATGACCGGCTAATTCCTGGATAACCTTGATAGGAACACCCCCCGCAACTGCTAGGGCAACGAAGGTGTGCCGCAGTGCGTGAAATGTCACCTTCTCGAGACCCGCCTTCTCAAGTGCACGATTCAGAATCCGGTTCGGTGTTCCATTTGCGAGTGGAGTTCCATCAGCCTGACGAAAGACGAAGTTCGAAGGTTCTATCCCTATGGGCACAAGTGTCTCGTACATGTGAGCCACTGAAGCCGGCATCGGTAGAACTCTCACCGACCTCATTGACTTGGGCTCTTGGAGCACACCGTCGTACAAGGTCCTCTTGATGGTGATGGTCTGCTTCTCGAGTGACCAATCCTCATGCTGCAAAGCAAGTAGTTCACCCTTCCGGGCGCCAGTCAGACAAGCGGTAGCGATGAGCAAACGACTCCACCCTTCCGGGGTAGCATCCAGTAGCTTCCTCACGTCCTCGGGGGTGAGGAACGCCATCTCAACCTGTGGAATTCGAGGAAGGATGGTCTTTGAGGCTGGGTTGCTATTGATCAGACCCCAATCCACCGCGCTTGTGAGCATCCTCTTCATGACAACCATGTGGTTCCGGACCGACTTCGCATTGAGCCTCCCCTCTTTCACCTTGAAGGCGACGTATGTCTGAACCATCTGTGGCGTGATTGACTTCAGCCTCATGTGACCAAAGTACGGTGTCAGGTGCACCCTCAAGTAACAGGTGTACTCCTTGTAGGTACTTCGCTTGAGCCGAACTGCTGCATACGCTGCAACCCACTGGTCTGCAAACTCGGAGAAGGTGATCGTGCTCTCAGCACGCAAGTCACCGGTTGCTGCTTCCACCACAAGCTGATCGTGCTTCCTCTTCGCCTCACGGCGCTGGTTCCCACAGCGAATCCAACGTTGCTTGCCATCTACATAGATGACCGCATAGAAGACGTTGCCCTTCTTCACGAGGGACATGATTTGCCTCCAAACGAGAAAGGCCCGCACATGGCGGACCTCCAGACAGATTATGTTTATACGTCGATAACTGAGTGACTACGTATCTCCCGGTATGTAGGGATCTATACGTTCACCCAGTCTAGTGAAGTAGGCATTGCACTCGTATTGGTTACTAGGGGTGAAGGATTCTCCCGACAGAGAGAAGCCAGATCCATCACTCCGGTAGAACCAGGCAGCTGTAAGTAACTGATCAAGAGTCAACTCACCAGCTTGATCGCCGAGTTCATCACGTCTGGCGACTTCCAGCATGTCAATCAGGAACAGGAGTGCGTTGTCGGGATCACATGTCGCAGAATCGGGTAGCCCCACAACCAACATGCAAGGGGACATGAAGGGCAGCCATCCATTGACCATATGAATCGCACCTGAGTCCTGCAGTACTCTCCATCTGTCACGAAGCAGTTGTTCATAGTCCTCAGAGCTGTTCACCCACGGATTGCTGAATGGGGAATCACCATCCACCCCGCACCTGTACCTGTAGGAAACGGGTGATATCACCGAACGCATCACGGTTGCGAGTCCCTGCTCATCCGGAAATGACCGGATGAAGGCTGGATCCCCACTACGTCGAGGAAGAACCTCCACATTCACCGTTGGTTGGGCGTTACCCTCAAGCCGATACCGATTGATCCTGGCTCCGTTGATGGAAGACCTGTCATCAGCAATGACACCGGCTGCGACTGTCGCATCGATTATCGACTTCAGTGTCGCCACCAAAGGAAGTGAGTCGTCGTGCGGAACACTCACGGTCATCACGCAGTGAGAGAAGGGTTCAACCGGAACATCGACAAAGCTTCGCGACAAGGCTGCCTGAAAACCGACCTGAGAGAAATCAGGGCGTCTCGTATCACTTCCCGACAGCCTCGGTCTCGGCAGAACACCGATGTCATCGGCATCCACCGTAATGAAGAACCGGTCATCGACGCTCATGGTCATCACTTCCCGACAGAGGCACATAACGCAATCCAACAAGTGCATCAGCGGAATCCGGATCTGAAGACCTACGAGCCCATCGAGCATCTCGTTCTGATGCTGGATACACCCTGCTTGCCGGGAAATCGGCTCTCAGGAAGTCAAGGTAGTCTCGACGCCACAGCTCCCCTAGCGATTCGAGAACCTGTGGTGGTCTCTTTGTGCCTCCACACGACCTGATGAACTGATCACTCACGACCAGCTGCTCGCCTCTGAGACAGAGATGATTGGGGTCAATAGCACCAAAGGTCTCGTGATCGTAGAAGGAGTAGAGGGTTACCAACGTCCTTCGATCGGCATGTGAGAGTTGGGACCACCTAGAGCGCATCGTTCGTCCGGATATCGGAGCGGCCTCAAAGAACACGTTCGGCATCATGAACCAAGTGCGACCCGGCTTCCTGAGGTTGTGCCAATTACGTGGCTCACCAGAAGGAACCAGTCCGTCTACGGTCCAGAGGGGTGCGAGCATGAGTCTTCGCACGGTGTAGCGACCCCCAGGCGTTCGACTCACGAATTCAAGGAGTCCCGACTCCTCCAAACCAGCAAAGAGCCGCTCCTTGCGGCGCGACTTCTCTCGTCGGCTGGACACGTCAGCATTCAGATTGCACTGGACATATGCCGAGTTGAGTCCAGCTATCGTCGTAGAACGCGAGTTGATGTCCACGGTCTGCCACAAGTAGATGAGCTCATCCCATTGGTAGGTACCGATCCATCCATCCTGCTCAGCCTCCGGACTCGGATCAGGGAGGCTGCCGTCAACCAACGCTCGCTCCAAGACAAAGGAATGCGACTCGCTCGAATACGGTATGTCGGCAGACAGCAAGTCAACCGAATCTGTATACCTCGGCTGATGGATGGAGCGCCTTCGAAAGACAGCGTTGCCACCCGACCCAACATGTATGTGCTGATTACCCATGTTCACCCCCTGTCAGAGAATAGATGAACCGCTCACCAAGAAGATGAAGCGGGTCGGTACTGTTAGGAAGGACCCACCCCCTTAGTAGCGGAGACCTCATGCGCCTGCAGATGGAAACGACTTCGGAATCCCCAATTGCGAGTGCTGCCTACCTCTTGATCGAAGTCTTCTCATGAGGGTCTCTCGGGTAGTTCCCCCCCTGCGCGGGGACAGGATCAAGGCTCGTCTTCCAAACGGATGCACCAATGGGTAGAACTCCCAGTCCCCATGGATACCAGTGCAGCCGATTCAACGCTCTCAAGCATGGAGTCCTATCAACCGACCTACTCCCGTCACGGGGCATATCCAAGTGTCCACTAGCGATGGGGTGTCCAGTTGCTGAGGACCAAACACTCCATCACCTGTGTAGGCCCGGTCACGAATGTCCCTATGAGCGCAGAATGCACTACCTCTACCTGAAGAGTGCTCGTGACACCTTCTCATTCTCCAAAGAATGGCTTCCTGAGCAGAAGTTCGAGGACATCATCCACGAATTGGCATCTATCGCACTCAGGCGTAGTCGAATCAGTGCATTGGCTGCGACCGAAGGATTCACGAGACCCAAGAAGCATCCAATCAGCGGATACGAGTACGGGGTACAAGCGAGTCTCTCGATCGGAAGATACTCGACCAGCCTAGACACACATTTCCAACGTCTGATGACCCAGATCTTCCCCTCACAGTCCGATGACACAAATCCCTGAAATCTGATGCGTACCAGCCCGATGGGTGGGATCAAGCTCTGACCCCACCCACGGGCATCTGAAGTGATAGCTACTGCTTCTTCTCCAACTGCTTGCTAGCAGCCACCTGAATTGCACGCGACAGAGAACCGGTCACATCAGCGACCTTCGCAATGGCACCGGATCCAAGAACGGTGACCTTCAGCAAGACCTCTCTCGCTTGTGCGGCAACCTCCCGAACATCAACGTCCGGAATCGCATCCTTTGCAAAACCGATCGTCACTGCCTTGGCATGAACCAGTCGATCACTGGTAGCGATACCGAACCTGGATAGGTCATACGCCTTCCTCATCGTAGGGTCACCGATGATGGCGATCGCAGCGTGGAGATCAGACGTCTTCTGACGACGAGACCTCCGTGAAGCAAGCAGCTCATCGAATGCAACCTGTATCTCTTCCTGCCGGGCGTTCTGTTCCACCCCCAAGACCTCATAGTGGTCAGTCATCTTCGTACTCCTTCCTAGTCCAGAAACACGAAAGGCGGCACCTCCGACTAACGGAGATACCGCCCAAAGACACGAACACGAACCTAGAGAAGACCTATGTCCCTCATCGAACACACGCTTCCGGCCTCACCCCCTCCGATGATGATCGAGTCCAGGATCTCGACTCCGCAGCAATCAGCTGCCTTCACGAGTCTCCTAACAAGTGAACAGTCAGCTCCACTCGGAACTGAGTCACCTGATGGATGGTTGTGCACGAGGATGATGCTTGCTGCATTGGCGACGACTGCAGGCTTCAGGACTTCTCTCGGATGGACCACGGAAGCATTCAGTGACCCGATCGAGACAAGTACCCTGCCGATGAGGTTGTTCTTGGTGGAAAGCAACAAGATCTCGAACCGCTCACGATCAGCTGCCCTCAAGTCAGCACAGATCGAAGCGACATCTTCCGGTCCACTGACTTTCACAGTCTCGGTCTCATAGGGCACCGACTCATCACGAACAAGAGCGACGTGATAGTGCGGGTGGTCCGGCCCCCGAAATGAGTACCGCCTGAAATGTTAGGGTCTCCCTGAGAAGCAAGGGAGACTGATCTTGAAGCAGTCCAGGTTCACCGAGGCACAGAT
>Ga0194062_1000756_pt1 | contig 13559 bp, 10 predicted proteins | sample SepL2225m_MetaG_FD_155481 | JGI IMG/M metagenome (GOLD analysis project Ga0194062, IMG submission 155481) | Anoxic zone freshwater microbial communities from boreal shield lake in IISD Experimental Lakes Area, Ontario, Canada - Sep2016-L224-25m | ecosystem: Environmental > Aquatic > Freshwater >... | reverse complement strand
GGTGGGTGGGTTGATTTCCACCCTGACGCCCAGGATGACCAAGAAAAAAGAGCCCATGGCGATTCTGAAACTGGAAGACCTGGACGGCAGTGTCGAGGTGGTCGTCTATCCCGACGCCTATCGGGACTACAAGCACGTGCTCGTTCAGGATCAGGCGATTCTGCTGTGCGGGGAAGTCCGGTTTGAAGAAGGTGCGCCCAGGATCATTGCCAGCGAAATCTACCCATTGCGGGATTGCCCGTCCCTGTTTGTCGAGAAGGTCAATATCCAACTTCCGGCGGAGCGGGTGGAGAGCAGCCCGGATATGCTGGGCAAAGTCAGGGATGCCCTGAACCTCCATCCCGGGAAAACAGATGTTCATATCTGTCTGGAATTTGCCTCGGGTGAAAAAGTGTTTTTGGATACCGACAACCAGTACAAGGTCACCTGTGATGAATCCCTGGTTCGCGAACTGGAACGACTTTTAGGGGAGGAATCCGTCTATGTTGCGGTGAATCAGAATCCGTGCAGGAGATCCAAGCGGACATCCCAGTACCGCCGGGCGGAACCCGGGAACGGGGGAGGCTGAGCCCATGGACACCGCGCCGTCCCTCGTCTGTAAGCATTACTTGAGAACCCCGGATGGAACGATCTACGGACCGGTGGATCGGGCTACGCTCTGTTCATGGGCCGTGGATGCCCGGATGATTCCCGGATGTGAATTATCCACGGATCGGGCCACCTGGCTTCCGGTTCAAAGCCTGCCCGAACTCAGGCTCACGTGGTCGGTTCAATTCAACGATGGCACGACCTATGGGCCCCTGAATCTTCTGGCCATTTGGACACTGGCTTCCGAGAAGTCCATTCCCTTCGGAGTTGCTCTGGTTGAGGCGGGGACCTCGAACCAGGCTGTGCTTGATGATTCGCTTCTGCCTCTGCTGGTCGAGGAATGCCGTACGATCCTGGGAAGTTGCGGAACGATTGTGGCGGATGTGATCAATAAGCTGGGTGGGGCCCATCAGGCGGCTCTGGAAGCGGTTGCCGGGCGGGAGGCCCGGATTGAAGAACTTCTGGCGAAGCTAGAGCAGGCTGACTTTGACCGGGCTAATCAGGAGAAGCATCTTTCGGATGTGCAACGCCGGCTAGTGGAGTCTGAGGCCACAGCAGCCCGGATGGCGATTCTTGAAAGCGAAGGGGAGTCGCTCCGGGCAGGTCTGGTGACCGCTCACGCTCAACAGAGGACACAACAGGAAGCCGTACTGGAAGCGTGCCAGGCCGAACTGGCTAAGTGTCAGGCCGAGTTTGAAACATGCCGGGCCGAGTTGGCTGCCTGTCGGGCTGAAGGGGTGAACCTTCAGCACCAGATGATGGCGGAAAAATCGATCCAAGAGAAATTGGAAGGCCGGAGTCGCGAGGTGGAGTCCCTGACAACCCAGTTGAGTCAGGTTCGGGAAGCGCTTGCGAAGGCGAAGCGGGAGGGACGGGCTGCGGAGCTTAAGGTGAAGGATGAAAAGGAGTCCATCCTGCGGGATCTGAATAACCTGATGCTGGCCAACATGAGTCTCAAGCAGGTGTCGGGTCGGGAGAAAGTCAGGCCTGTTGCCATTGACTGGGTCGTGGTAGGGACCGCCGATTCTGAAACGGTTCAGAAGGGGGAGGGTGTGGAGGTCCGATTTGCCAGGCTGACCCTTGACGAAAAGTTCGCGGCGCTTCAAAAAGAACTTCAGGCCTCTGCAGAAGAGAAGGACGGGCTGCGGCGCGAACTTGAAACCGTCAGGGGGCGCTACGAGTATCTCCAGAAGGAGACGGACCGCAGGGAAAAGGAATCGGCGGAAAAGCTTGCGCAAATCAAAAAAGAAATTAAGACTTCATCCGAAATGATGACCCGGGCCATGGAAGAGCTCGAAAAGCGCGAGAGTCAGATCCGGGACATGAGGAAAAAGGTGGATGCGGGCAATGTGGAACCCTCATTCCGGCCGTCCATCCTCGAGGCTGAGGTCATTCATTCCGAGGTGTTGGGGCCCGACGAAACTGATGGGGTTGGACCGGTCGGGGTGGCGTCTTCGGCCAAGCATGAGGAGAATGCCTCCGGACCGGCGCGAGGAGGCGGGGTTTTGAACACGGTCGAGGCCCAACTTCAGCGGGAGCTGAAAAAATGGCAGGCATTGAAACAGGATGAGGACAACAAGGGCGGCACATTCGGGAAGTGGTTCCGGCGAAAGAAATCATGACAGACGAAAAACATAATTCAGAGGCGGATCACCGGGGCGTTGACGGACTGACCGAAGTGTTACGGTTGCAGGCTGAAGCCTTGTCCCGTATTTCCGAGCGAATGTCGGGACTTCGCGGTAATTTCCAGAAACCCATGACGATGAATCCTCCTCTGGGTTTTGCTGGTCAGGATCCGGGGCAGGGGGTGAATCTTCCCGCTTTGGCCGGGGATCCGGCGCTGAATGAGGATTCCCTTCCGGTTCTTAATTCTTTCAAGCAGTATCTCAGTGATGAACGCCGCCGGGCCCGGAAACGAAATCTGTGGCTGACGCTGGGGTTTACGGTGGCTTTTTCCGGAGTTTTGGCGGCGATTGTCTGGATGAACAGCGAGCGAATCAGTGCGATCAGGTCGGACGTTGTCGATCAGAAGGCCCGTGCTGAAAAATCCCGGCAGGAGGCGGCCTCCGCAATTAAGAAAGTGGCCGATGGGGCCGCTCAGGCCTCGACCCAGACGGCCACCACGCTGCACAAGGATATTACCCGGAACATCCTGTGGGCCCATTCGGTAATTTCGTCGAACCTTTCCTCCGAGCTTACCGGACGTGATGTCGAGATCGACCAGCTCAAGGACAAGGTGTCGGCCCTGGAGATCGAAAACACGATGCTGAACAAGCAGCTGAACGAGTTGAGCCGGCGAATGAAGGCCGTTGAGGCGGACTATCGGGATTTCATGGAGCGCCCCATGCAGGATAGCCAGCTTCGTGATCTTGAAGTCCGCGCGGCGGCTGAGGAGGTTGTCACCAACCCGTCCCCTGCGGCAATCAGGACTCCTAGCCCGCTGACGATCAACTCGGCCCGATTCGGGCGTCAGTTTCAGCTTCAGATGCCGAAAGACTAATAAAAACGGGAAGAAGGTTTCCCTTCTTCCCGTGCGATGTTTTCTGACTTTCCCTTATTGCGCGGCAGGCGCGGGAGCGGCATCTTTCTCCACCATCGCGGCGCGACGGCTGAGTTTGACCCGGCCCTTTTCATCGATGCCGATGCACTTGACCCACATCTGGTCGCCCACCTTGCACACATCCTCGACATTCCGGACATGGCAGTCCGCCAACTCGCTGATATGCACCAGGCCGTCGCGGCCGGGGAAGATCTCGACAAAGCAACCGAACTTGGTGATTCCGGTCACGATACCGTCATAAATCACGCCCTCCTCGGGATCGGCTGTGATCATGTTGATTTCGCGCAGGGCAAGCTTCATGCCTTCTTCCTTGCTGCTGAAGACCTTGACCGTGCCATCATCATTGATGTCGATCTGGGCACCGCTGAGTTCGACGATGCGGCGGATATTCTTGCCGCCGGGGCCGATCAGTTCGCCGATCTTGTCGATCGGAATGGTCACCACGGTGATCCGGGGCGCGTAGGGGGAAAGTTCTTCACGCGGCTTGGCAATAACGCTTTCCATATAGTCCAGGATCTTCATCCGGGCAATACGGCACTTTTCAAAGGCCTCTTCGACAATGTTCCATTCCAGCCCGCGGATCTTGAGATCCAGCTGGAAGCCGGTGATGCCCTTGCGGGTTCCGCCGACCTTGAAATCCATGTCGCCGCAATGATCCTCGTCACCCAGGATATCCACAACGGTCTTGGCCTTGCCCGGCGCCGAGAACAGGCCGCAGGAAATGCCCGCGACCGGAGCGGTGATCGGGACGCCCGCATCCATCAGGGCGAGGGTGCCGACGCAGATGCTGGCCATCGAGCTCGAGCCGTTCGAACCCATGATGTCCGACAACAGGCGGACCGTGTAGGGATAATCCTTCGGAATGACTTCCGCCAGCGACCGTTCGGCAAGATTGCCGTGGCCGATTTCCCGGCGACCGGGTGAGCCGAAGCGGCCGGTTTCGCCAACGCTGTAGGGCGGGAAGTTGTAGTGCAGCATGAACGACTTGGAGGTGGGGCCGCCGGTGATGGCGTCCATATCCTGGGCGTCACCGCTGGTGCCGAGGGTGACCGTGCCCAGCGCGTGGGTCTCGCCGCGGCCAAAGAAGGCCGAGCCGTGAACGCGGGGAAGCAGGCCGACCTTGGCGGTCAAGGGGCGGACATCATCCGCGCCACGCCCGTCGATACGCTTGCCGCGCTCAAGGACATTGGCCCGGACGACTTCGATGCAGAGTTCGTCGAAGGTGGCGCGCAACGGCTCCTTCGAGATGGTGGGGAACTTCTCGGTCATCTTGGTCTTGAAGGTTTCTTTCAGTTTGCCAACGGTGCCGTTTCGCTCCTGTTTGCCGGCGATCAGGTAGGCCTGTGACAACTCGGCTCCAATAAAGCTTCGGGCGGCGTCCAGGAACGTGGTATCGGCCGGGGCTTCCGTGACGACCTTGTCGCCAAGTCCCGCCTTTTTACGCAGTTCGATCTGGGCGTCGCACAATTTGACGCAGGCTTCGTGCGCAAAGCGCATGGCGGCCACGAGATCGGCTTCCGAAAGTTCCTTGCAATCGCCCTCGATCATGGTCGGGGTCTTGCGATTACCCGCATACACCAGATCCAGATCGCTTTCCGCGCGCTCGGCCACGGTGGGGTTGATGATGAGCTTCCCGTTCACCCGGCCCACGCGGACACCCGCGATCGGACCATGGAAGGGGAGGTCGCTGAGCATCAGCGCGGTGCTGCCGCCCAGAATGGACAGGATGTCGGCGGCGTTCTCGCCATCGGCGGAAAGCAGGGTCCCGACGATCTGGACATCGTTCCGGTAGCTCTCGGAAAAGAGCGGGCGGATCGGCCGGTCGGTGAAGCGGGCGGCCAGGATCTCGTTTTCCGAGGGACGGCCTTCGCGCTTGAAGAAACCGCCGGGGAATTTTCCGGCGGCTGAGAAGCGTTCGCGGTATTCCACCTGGAGCGGGAAATAATCGATTCCGTCGCGGGGGGAGTCCGAGGCACAGGCGGTCGAGAGGATGACCGTGTCACCCAGGCGGACCGTGGTGGCGCCCTTGGCTTGCAGAGCCAGGAGGCCTGTTTCGAGGATGATGGTTTTGTCGCCGAGGGCGACGCTGACAGATACGGGTTCTTTCATGTGTTCTTTCTGAATAGGGAGGTGTTACAGGCAGATTGCTTCCTGTGACTGATGATCACAAAAGGGAAACAAACCTGCCATATGCCAATGTGTCTTACCGGCGGAGTTTCAGGCGTTTGATAACGTCCTGATAACCGGCCTCATCCTTCGTCTTGATGTAATTCAAGAGACGACGACGGGCACTGACCATTTTAAGCAGGCCATAGCGTGAGCTGTGGTCCTTTTTATGAAGCTTGAGATGCTCGGTGAGCTCCTCAATGCGACGTGTTAACAAGGCTACCTGAACTTCGGAAGACCCCGTGTCCTTGGCGTGTCTCCGGAATTCTTTCTGAACTGTGCTCTTAACTTTGGAATCCATACGGTAACTGAGCCCTATTCCCTTTCTTTTCTCTAGTCTTTCTTACTTATTTGTTTGACGGACTATAGCCTCGGGGTGCCATCGTTGTAAAGCCTTGATCCAAGAATTCTTCATGGCGGGGGTCGCGAGAACGCGGCGGGCATCCTGCTCGTCCAGCGCGATCTGGCGGGCGAGGGCCTTGAGATCGGGGAATTTCTTTTCGGCCCGCAGGCGATGCAGGAAGAACACCTCGATCCGGCGTCGGTAGAGGGGGATCCGGGTGTCGAATAAATGGAGCTCCAGCAAGGGCCTGGCGACACGCGCCACGGTCGGGTGATGTCCGAAATTGACAATCCCGGGGAAGGCGCGCCGGCCAACAAGGGCCTGTACGGCATACACGCCTGTCGGGGGGTGGGCCTCGTTTCGAGGGTCAAGATTGGCGGTCGGATAGCCCAGTTTACGTCCAATCCGGTTCCCTTGAATTACGGTGCCCAGAATGCTGAAGGGGCGCCCCAGAAGGGTCGCGGCCCCGGATAACCTGCCTGCGGAGACGGATTTCCGGATACGGGTGCTGGAGATAGCCTGGTTCCGGTTCTGGATAGAAGGAACCTGGCACACCGTGATATTCCGGGAGCGGGCCCAGATGGACAGCATGGTGCTGTCGCCTGTGCCCTGATGTCCAAACCGCCAGTCGTTGCCCATAAAAATGGAGTGAAGGGCTGGAATTCCGCTCGCGAGTTTTTTCAGGAAGACGTCTGCAGGGGTGGATGCAAAACGGTGGTTAAAGGGAACCAGAAGGCATCCATCCATGCCGAATTGCCGCAGAAGTTCCAGTTTGTGACGGGTGTCGGTGAGCAGGAGCGGGGCAGAGTCGGGAGCGAGGATTTTGAGCGGATGCGGATCAAAGGTCATGGCCCAGGCTTCCCCCCCGATTTCCCGGGCCCGGGCCCGGGTCTGGCGGAGCACTTCCTGGTGCCCGAGGTGCACACCGTCGAAGAATCCAACGGCCAGGCACACCGGCCTTGTGTGGCGGCTTAATCCGGATATCTGGTGAATGACTTTCATTCCCGTTCTTTTCAGCAATATCAGGTGCTTGTATCCCGGACGGACAGAGTATGCAGAGGGAGTACCACATCCAGGAGATCAACCTGATTCATGGAGAGCAGGGCTTCAAAAGGGGTCGCCTGCCGGACGTCGTAGCCTGCGGATTCAGTACGGCGAAGCTGGGAGAGATGAGCTCCCACGCCCAGTGCCTCTCCGATGTCATGGCAGATGGTCCGCACATAAGTCCCTTTGCTGCAGCGCAGGACGAAGGAGGCGTAGGGGGGGGTGAAATTCAGGAGGCGGAATTCGAAAAGATGGATGAAGCGGGGTTTTCGTTCCACCTCTTCTCCCTGCCGGGCAAGCTTGTACAGTTGAACGCCATTGATTCTGACGGCGGAAACCATAGGGGGCGTCTGAAACATGTCGCCCTTGAAAGGGGCCATGGCGGCTTCAAGTTGTTCCCGGGTGATTTCGGAGGGGTCCATTTCCCGGAGGATGTTTCCATCGGCGTCCTGGGAATCGGTAGTGATTCCCAGCCGGAGGGTGCCTTCGTAGGTTTTATCGGATGACATGAACCGGTTGGAGACCCGGGTGCCGCGCCCCAGCAGGATGACGAGCAGTCCGGTTGCGGCAGGATCCAGTGTTCCGCCATGACCGACCTTTTTCAGTTTGAAATGGCGGCGGATATGGTGAACCACATCATGAGAGGTGGGACCGGCTGGTTTGTCCACCAGCAGAATGCCGTCAAACGGGTCACCTGAACTCATGAGGGATCCTCTTCCTCCGTATCGGACGGGGGAGAAGGCGACTCACTGTCCTCCGTAGCGGGCGGGGGGAGTTTCGAGAGGATATCCAGGACACGGTCGCCAATTTCGATGGAGGAATCCAGGGCGAAGAGGAGTTTCGGGGTGTATTTAAGGACGACGACCTTGGCGATGCCTTCCTGGATTTCGCCATGCAGATGCTGGATGCGCTGCAACATGGCCCGGCGCTCGTGTTCATGGCCGCGGATGGAAATCAGAACCCGGGCACTTCGCAGGTCGCTATTGGTAATGACGTGGGTAATGGTCAGTGCGGCCAGATCGAACTGGGACTGGGCCAGGAGGCGATAGAGAATCACGCCGATTTCGCGGCGAAGGAGTTCATTGACTCTGGTCAGACGATCCGTCTTCATGGTCCGAGAACCCCCCGGTTACAGGGTTTGGGTAATCCGTTCCACTTCGTAAAATTCCAGGATGTCGCCTTCGGCAAAGGCGGTAAAGTTATCCAGCATGATGCCGCATTCCTGACTTTCCCGAACTTCGCTGACATCGCTCTGGAAACGGCGCAGGGAGACGATCTTGCCTTCGAAGAGCACGCTACCCTCACGCTTGACCCGGCCCTTGAGCCGGGAGGTGATCTTTCCATCGGTGCACATGCACCCGGCGATGACGCCGGTTTTTGAAATGGTAAAGACCTGCTGGACAAGGGCGTGCGAAACCACTTTTTCCTTCAGGATGGGGCTGAGGAGGCCGACCATGGCTTCCTGCACCTGGTCAATCAATTCGTAAATAATGCTATGGAGCCGGATTTCGATGCCTTCCTTCTTGGCCATCTTGTTGGCGCCATCTTCGATGGAGACATGGAAACCCAGTACGATGGCATCCGAGGCGCTCGCCAGAAGAATGTCATTGGCTGTGATGCTGCCGACTCCGCTCATGAGGATGTTCAGGGACACCTTGTCGCTCTTGATCTGCTTGAGTGCGTGATCGATGGCTTCGAGTGAGCCCTGTACATCGGCCTTGATCATCAGTTGGAGTTCGATCCGGTCCTTGTTTTCCTTCATCTTCTCGAAGAGGGTTGCCAGGGAGGCGCGTTTCGGGGCGGTCAGCTGGGTTAATTTGCTGGCGGCGGCGCGCTCTTCGGCGGCGTTTCGCGCCTCACGCTCGTTTTTAAGGATCTCAAAGGGGGCACCTGCGTTGGGAACTCCTGACAACCCAAGACATTTCACAGGGACTGACGGGCCGGCAGACTTAACTTTCAAGCCATGATCATTGATCAGGGCGCGTACCCGGCCCCAATGTGAACCGCAGAGGATGATGTCGCCCACATTCAAGGTTCCGTTGGCTACCAGAAGATTGGCCGTCGGGCCCATACCGGATTCCAATTGGGCCTCAATTACAAAACCCTTTGCCGCCTGATTCGGGTTTGCCTGCAGTTCCATCATTTCCGCTTGGAGCAGAATCATGTCCAGCAATTCGGGAACGCCGGCGCCGGTGAGAGCGCTGACCTGACAGACGATGGTTTTTCCGCCCCATTCCTCGGGCGTCATCTCCATGGCCTGAAGCTGTTTCTTGGCCTTGTCGGGATTGGCGGTGGGAAGATCCATCTTGTTGATGGCCACAATAATGGGAACATTAGCCGCCTGGGCATGCTGGATGGCTTCCTTGGTCTGGGGCATCAGGCCGTCCTGCGAATCCACCACGATAATGGCGATGTCGGTCATGTTGGCACCACGGGCGCGCATGGCCGTGAAGGCGGCATGGCCCGGGGTATCAAGGAACGTGATGCTTTTTTCGCCGACCGTAACCGTTGAGGCTCCGATATGCTGGGTGATTCCGCCGGATTCGCCCTTGGCGACCGTTGTATTCCGGATCCGGTCCAACAGGGAGGTTTTGCCATGGTCAACATGACCCAACACGGTGACCACAGGAGGACGATGTGCCTTTTCCTCGGCCTTTTTCTTTTCAACCACCTCTTCGACGGTCTCTTTTTTGACCAGAGGTTTATGCTCGATTTTCTTTTCCCGTTCAACGGTAAACCCGTGCTTTTCGGCAACCCGAGCGGCGTCCTTGATCTCAATGTGCTCGCTGATGGAGGCCAGGACATTCAGTCGCATCAGTTCGGCGATCAACTGGTTCGGGCGAACGCCCAGAAAACCTGCGAGATCGCGAACCACAACGGGTCCCTTCAGGATGATAATTTTGCTGTTTTCCGCAGGAGTTTCCGCGGGAGCCGGTGTCGGTGCTGTCACAGGAGTCGGAGCCGGTGCAGCGGGGGCGATAACAGCAGGCTTAGGCGCTGGAGCGGCGACGACAGGCTTGGCAGCGATGGGGGCGGGGACAGGCTGGGGCGCAATCGGGACGGGCTTTTTGGCGGAAGCACGAAGCCGTTCCACGACGCCGGCATCCAGCGTGCTCATGTGATTCTTGGCCTCGACGCCCTGTGCCGTCAACTGGTCCAACAGCTCTTTGCTGTTGAGCCCTAATTCCTTTGCTATTTCGTGTACTCTCATGGGACTATTTCGCTAGGCTCCTGTACGATCGGTTGCGCGGCGGCGGCGGCTTCATAGATCGTCTTGGAGGTGGCGCTGTCAAATTCGCCGGTAGCCTCAAGATCGGTCATTTCCGCGGCCAGGATGCCTTCAATGTTCAGGAAACCGGCCTGAACCAGTTTTTCTGCATGGGCGCGGCCGATTCCCGGAATGGCCGCAAGACTGTCGACCGCCTTGGCGACCTTCTCCTCGAAGGTGATGTTGCCCTCATCCTTCTGGACATCGATTTTCCAGCCGAGCAGTTTTGAGCTCAAACGGACATTCTGGCCACGCTTGCCGATCGCCAGAGAAAGCTGATCCGCTTCCGTGGTCACATGGATGACGCGCGTCTTGTCGGGGTCAATCTCAACCTTGGACAGCTTGGCGGGAGAGAGGGAATTGGCAACATAAGTCTTGATGTCGTCGCTCCATCGGACGATGTCGATTTTCTCGCCAGAAAGCTCCCGGACAATGTTTTTCACGCGGACGCCCCGCATGCCGACGCAGGCGCCGACAGGGTCAACCTTGGAGTCACGGGAGACGACAGCGATTTTCGACCGGAAACCGGCTTCTCTCGCTATCCCCTTGATTTCCACAGTCTTATCTCCAATTTCGGCGACTTCAAGTTCGAACAGGCGACGGACAAAATCCGGATGGCTGCGGGAGAGAATAATGCTGGGCCCGGACGGGTTATCCTGCACGGAGACCACCAAGGCGCGAACCTGGTCGCCGATTTGGTAGATTTCGGTGGAAATCCGTTCCTTGGCCCCGAGAATGGCTTCCGCCCGGCCGAGATCCACAACAATATCGCTGCGTTCGAACCGGCGGATGGTTCCGCTAATGATGTCATTGACCCGGTCGCGGTATTCTTCATACACGATATTACGTTCCGCCTGCCGGATTTTCTGGAGAATCGCCTGCTTGGCGGTTTGGGCGGCAATACGGCCGAAATTTTTCGGGGTGACTTCGATTTCAATAGTATCCCCGACCATGACATCCGGCTTGATCCGGCGGGCATCCGGCAGATTGATTTCGTCATGCGGATTCACCACTTTATCGATCACGGTCACGGTGGCGAACGCCTTGATATCACAGGTTTTACGATCCATGTGGATCCGGACATTTTTGGCAGGGCCCACGCTCTTGCGGGAGGCGGACAGCAGTGCGGATTCGACCGTCTGGAACAGGGTTTCCCGGTCAATGCCACGCTCTTTTTCAAGAAAACTCAAGATTGCTGAAAGTTCGCCGTTCATATTAGTCCTCAGCCACAGGCCGTTTCGGAGCCTCTCCGATACATAAAAGAGTGGGACGAGCCCACTCTTTGCACAACATCCCATTTCGACAAGACTTTTGAATATAACGAGGAAGGTCGTAACGGTCAAGCGGTTTCGAAAATGAAATGGTCAGCGGTCACTGATCCCTGTCATGCCGGAAAAGGGTTGGGGGTTTACCGACGATGTTGTGGAAGGTGCGGCTGAACGCGTAGACGGAGTTGAATCCGCATTGATCGGCGATCTGGGAGACGCTGAGGTCGGTGCTGTTCAGCAGGCTGCAAGCGCGGTGAATACGCGTGTTGCGTATGAATTCCCCAAGCCCGATGCCGAGGGTGTGTTTGAAACGCGCCCGTAAGCGGCTTGGCGATAAATGCACGCACTGCGCCAGGTCTTCTGTCCGGAGCAACCCTCCCAGATTCCTGTCAATGTGGGCAAATAGCGGGCTGAGGAACAGGGTCTGGGGACCTTCCGGGAGGGGGGTGGCCCCGAAGTGTTTGCCCCGGCGGCGTTGATGTTGCAGCAGTCCGCTCAAGAGAAGGGCAATTTCAAGGGGACTGTCATGGACTTCCTCATTCCCGCCTTTTCGTGCCGGAAGGTATGCGGACGTGATGTGCTGGAGTTGCTGAAGATCCTGTGACGTTAATAACAGGGGGGTGTTGCGCAACGGCTCCAGTTTCTCCGGTGCCGGGTATTCAAAGGTGGTGAACAGCCAGCTGATCCGCTCGGGATGTTCCAGACGCGCGAAGTAATGGCTCTGGTAGGGAAATATCAGCAGGCTTTGACCCGGTTCAATCCGGAAGACCGCGCCGTCCAAAATGATGCATCCTAGCTCGCGAAGGCAGGTGACGAGCACAAAACGGTGATGCAGAAAGGGTGCGCCCATGAGCAGGGTTCGGTCGCTGTGCCGGTGGAACTGAAGAGGGTTCACGGGCAGAACCGTGAGAAATCCTTGAGCCCCGGTGAAGAGATCCCGGGGTTCCGGCAGGCATTTTGCCAGGGATTGGCAGATCAGCAACTCCCGCTGCGTGGATTTGGAGTCAGTCATAATTGTTAAATATTCAGTCAATACCGCTATTTCTTTATTTTCAATAACAAAATAGACTGCCTCAGATAATTATGAAAGCACAAAGCACCCGATCACCTCTGGCCGTTCCGGCGCCCTTGGATCAGGCGTTCGATCCGATGATTGAGGCCGTGAAAGCGGCTCGCGAGGCTTCAACGGGAGAACGACTGGCGATCGCGTGGGAGCGCGAATCGGGCGGGATGGCTCGTTATGATTTGGCTCTGCCGTCAGACTCCGCAGACTGGTCCGCTGATAGGATTTTCCGATTGGCCGAGCGGGCAGTAAAATTCCTGCTCTGGTCGTCGGGAGGATGGCGCTTGATGGTGGCGGGCCCCGAGGGGTTGTGTCGCCGACTCCAGAAGGAATACAGCGAGCAGGGACGTCGGGCATTCGATGCCGACCTGATGAAGAAGGTCTACGGCAGGCCCTTGACGGTTGAAGTCCTTCCCTTGGCGAAAATGCCGCATGCGACTGACGCGGCGATAGCCGCAGGCGGGCACCTTGATGGGTATCGGCTTGGTTTTGACCTGGGTGCCAGTGATTTTAAAATTTGTGCCGTGGATCATGGCAAGGTGGTTTTCAGCGACGAGTTCCCCTGGGATCCCAAAACTCAGAGTGATCCTGAATACCATTATGTCCGACTCAACGAGGGTTTGAAAAAGGCCGCATCCTTTCTGCCACGCGTGAACGCGATCGGGGGCAGCACCGCCGGAGTGGTGGTCGCCAACCGGATCATGGTCGCGTCACTTTTCAGAGCCATCCCTGCCAACCGGTATGCGGAGGCCCAGAACCTTTTCGGACGGCTTCAGCAGGAATGGCGGGTTCCTGTTGAGGTGGCGAATGATGGCGATGTCACCGCGCTTGCCGGAGCCCTGTCGTTGGAGACGAAAGCCATTCTTGGTGTGGCCATGGGGTCGAGTGAGGCGGCTGGATATTTTGACCGGAATGGGCGCCTGACCGGGCGTCTGACTGAACTGGCTTTTGCCCCGGTGGATTTCAACCCGGCGTCTGTCGTGGATGAATGGTCAGGGGATACCGGAGTGGGGGCACAGTATTTCTCCCAGCAGGCGGTGAACAAACTGGCACCGGCGGCGGGGATCACGTTTGATGAGCGCCTGTCTTTACCCGAACGACTGAAATGGGTTCAGCAGTTGATGGCCTCAGGCGACCAGCGGGCGCGGCGGATCTATGAAACTATCGGGGTCTACCTGGGTTACACCGTGCCCTGGTATCGTGAATTCTACGATTTCGACCATCTGCTCATCCTAGGCCGCGTTACATCCGGGCTTGGT
>Ga0194062_1000755_pt1 | contig 13559 bp, 12 predicted proteins | sample SepL2225m_MetaG_FD_155481 | JGI IMG/M metagenome (GOLD analysis project Ga0194062, IMG submission 155481) | Anoxic zone freshwater microbial communities from boreal shield lake in IISD Experimental Lakes Area, Ontario, Canada - Sep2016-L224-25m | ecosystem: Environmental > Aquatic > Freshwater >... | reverse complement strand
GCCCCCTATAAATCCCCCCAACCCCCTTTTGCAAAGGGGGGCTAAGGCAACCCCCCTTTGCAAAGGGGGGGGGAATGGCTATCGGTTGATTTAAACACAGAAGTGCGTAACATCAGTGAATAAAACCCGACCTACAAGGCTGGGTGCAGTTCCTCGCGGATGACCTTGCGCAAGGTTTCCTCCAGCGTCTTGCGTGTCATCGCCTCGCGCAGGGTGGCGTTGATGAGCGTCTGGTATCCACGCCCTCCGGCCTGCCGCTTGAACCATGCCACCACGTCAGTGTCGAGTGTGATGTTGATCTTTTGCTTCTTCATGGCGGACTGGAATGCGGCCAAGCCTTCCGCCTGGCCGACTGCCTTGCCGCCGACATACCACGCCGCGTCTGTCCGGTCGAAATCTGCGGCGGTCAGTTCGGGGATTTCCTCGTATTCCTCTGCCGCAATCACATGCGCGTCCACTTTATCCAAGTCGCTCCCGATATTTTTCAATTTCGCGTTCATTGGCCTTTCTCATCGTAAACACATGGCGGGATTCCTCGCCTCGTTGCACATAACCGACCACCACCATCCGCCCTGCCAACAGACCACAGCAAACCATCCTGCGTTCGCCGTAGTCACGGCGGACATCCTCGAACTCGAACACCGGCCCCGCAAAGACGGTTTCCGCGTCGGCGTAATCCAACCCGCGATCCCGCAGGGTGGCTTGCCGTTTGGTTTCGTCCCAAGTCAGTCTCATGCTAGAAATGATATGGATAACTATCCATGCCGTCAAGATAAAAGGGTTTCTGGAGCCTGGGAACGGGAATGACACAAGGCTTGCCTAGGTGTAGGGCGGCATTCATGCCGCCTTTCGCCCGACAAAATACGCTTCACCCCGGCTTCCCTTGGAAAGGCCCCCTGCCTCCCTCACGGTGGGACAACACTCGCAAGCCGCCAAACAACCCCGGCAATTCGTTTTCCGCCGGCCAAGACCCAGGCAGGTCCGGGTGCGCTTGACGGCTCTGCCGGGTAAATTCGATCCCATTTTTCCCAAACCGACTCCGCCGGCACAACTTAAGTCTCAGCCACCGGGGGTGCGCCCGTTGTTGGCGGACTAGCCTGAAACATCTTCTCGACAACCCGGATGAGTTTCTTGTCGTGCAGAAACAAGATGACATGGTCGCCCTCCTCAATGATGGTGTCATGGTGGATCTGCAACACCTCTTCGTCACGCACCAAGGCCCCCATCACCATGCCAAAAGGGATTTTGATCTGGTCTATGCGCTGGCCGACGATCTCGGAGTGGCCGCGGGTGCCATGGGCGATGGCTTCTATCGCCTCCGCCTCGCCATGGCGCAGGGAGTGGACCTGCACCACATCGCCCTTGCGCACATGGCGCAGCAAACAGCCGATGGTGGATTGCTGCGGCGAGATGACCAAGTCGACCAGACTCGCATCGACAATGTCGGCATAGGCACTCTTGTTGACCAGACTGATCACCCGCCTTGCGCCCAACCGCTTGGCGAGCATCGCGGAGAGGATGTTGGCCTCGTCTTCATTGGTGATGGCGCAAAACACGTCGGTGCTTTCGATATTCTCGCTGATCAACAATTCCTTGTCCGAGGCATCCCCGCAAAGGACCACGGTATTGCTCAGTTCTGCGGCAATCTTCGCCGCACGGACGGGGTTTTTTTCAATCACCTTCACTTGGTAGCGATTTTCCAAGGCTTGGGCGACGCGCTTGCCGATATGACCGCCGCCCGCGAATATAAGCCGCTTGTAGGGCTTGTCCATCTCGCACAGTTCGCTCATCACATCTTTGATTTCCTCGCTGGAGGCGACGAAGAAGACTTCGTCTTCCGCCTCGATGATCACTTTGCCGGTGGGAACGATCGCCACGCCCTTGCGGAAGATGGCGGTGATGCGGGCGTGTACATTGGGCATGTGTTGGTGCAGTTCTTTAATCTCCCGCCCGACCAGAGGCCCGCCACGATGGGCGCGCACCGAAGCCAGGCGCACCTTGCCGTCGGCGAAATCGAGCACTTGAGTCGCACCCGGATATTCCAGAAGCCGCTCGATGAAGCGCGTGACAATCTGTTCCGGGCTAATGACCACATCTATCGTAATGGCGTCCGGACCGAAGATTTCCGGGTAACTCAAATACTCGATGGCGCGCACCCGCGCTATTTTTTTCGGCACATTGAACAAAGTGCCGGCGACTTGGCAAGCCAGCATATTGGTTTCGTCGTCACTGGTGACGGCGATCAACATGTCTGCCTCCGCCGCGCCCGCCTTCGCCAACACGGTGGGATGGGCGGCGTTGCCTTGCACCGTCGAGATGTCATAACGGTCTTGCAGGTCGCGCAACACGGCCGGCTGGGTGTCGATCACGACGATGTCGTTGGCCTCGCTGACCAAGCTGCCTAAAACGCTGGAACCGACTTGGCCTGCACCGAGGATGATGATTTTCATATTATTTTTTCTCCCTAAACTTAATCCCCAAGGAATTCAGCTTGCGATAAAGATGGGTGCGCTCCAATCCAATGGCGTGTGAAAGCCGTGCCACGCTGCCACCGTATTTATCCAAGTGGTATCCCAGATAATCCTTCTCGAAGCGTTCGCGCGCGTCCTTCAGGGGCAGTTCGTAATAATCGGGGGCTTGGTGGGCGCCGCCGGCCGGCGGTTCCGTCAGTGCGTCGCCTAAGGAAGCCTTCACTTCCTCCAGGGCGATCTCCTCGCCGGAACCCAATATCAGTAGCCGCTGCACTAGGTTTTTCAACTCGCGGATATTGCCGTACCAAGGGTAATGGCGGAGAAAATTCTGCACTGCCACGGGAAAACGGCGAAATGCCAGTTTCTCCCGGCTGACGTAGTAATCAACATAGAATCTCAGCAATTCGGGAATGTCTTCGTTGTGTTCCCGCAAGGGCGGGATTTTCAAGCTGACCACATTCAGCAAATAGAAAAGTTCCCGGCGGAAACGCCCCTCACGGACTTCGTCATCCAAGGATTTGCGCGTGGAGGCGATGATCCGCACATCGACGTTGATTGGCTGGCCGGCACCCACGCGGGAGAAGCTATGGGACTCCAACACGCTTAACAGGCGAACTTGGGTCTCCTCTTCCATATCCGCCACTTCGTCCAGAAAGAGGGTCCCCCCGTGAGCCTGTTCCAGCAAGCCCTCATGGATGTGCCCGGATTCGTCCCGTCCGAAAAATTCCATTGCCGAGAATTTGGGCTCGATTGCACCCATCCCGACATCAATGAAAGGCCCGTCGCGCCGTGGACTGTGGGCGTGCAGATAACGGGCCAAATTCTCCTTGCCGCAGCCAGGCTCGCCAATGAGCAATACGCGGGCATCGTGCTGGCCCAACCGGCGGGCCTGTTCGCGCAGCCTCTCCATGACCGCGCTCTTGCCAACGGGTTCGACCAGCGCTTCGACACGGCGTTTCAGGCCGATGTTCTCCCGCTTCAGCCGGGCGTTTTCCAACGCCCGCTCCACCGTGACCAGCAGTTTCGCCAATGACAACGGTTTTTCAAGGAAATCGTAGGCACCCAGCCGGGTTGCCTCCACCGCCGTCTCCACTGTGGCGTGGCCGGACATCATAATCACCGGACTCGCACTCTGCTCGTCATTCAGCCAAAACTTGAGCAAGGTGATGCCGTCTTCATCTGGCATCCAGATGTCCAGCAGGATCAGATCGGGGCGCCGGGCCGCCCTTAATGTCCGGGCAGTCGCGCCATTCTCGGCGACAGCCACTTCGTAATCTTCGTCTTCGAAGATTTCCTGCAACAGGTGGCGGATATCCGGCTCATCGTCCACGACCATGATATAAGCCTTAGCCACGGGCAACTCCTTCACGCATCGTTTCAACCGAAGGCAAGCGAATCACGAACCCGGCACCTCCCATTAAGGTTTGGTCGAGATGGATGGCCCCGCCGTGTTCTTCGATAATCTTTTTGACGATGGCAAGGCCCAAGCCAGTCCCCTTGGTCTTAGTGGTGACGTAAGGGTCGAAAATACGCTCGGCCTGTTCCGGCCCAATGCCGGGGCCATTGTCGTGAAGGATTATTTCGACAAGGGAATTGCCGCTGACTTGAGTCATATGGGTATTGATTGACATGATTCCTGATGTTCCTGGGGTCATTGCTTCTTGGGCGTTTTTGATCAAATTGTGCAAGACTTGGCGCATGCGCACCGGGTCGGCGGAAATCTTCGGCAAACCCTGCCCCAAGGCCAACGCGAACTCCAACCCCGCCTGGGATGGATACAGGGCGACCACCTCCTCAATGAGTTGGCGAAGATCGACCTGCTGCAAATGGATGACGGAAGGTTTGGCGTATTCGGCAAAGGCGTTGACCATGCTTTTCATCGCTTCCACCTGCTGGACGATGGTTCGCGTGGAACGGTCAAGCACTTCGGCATCGGCCTCGCCCAGGCTTTTTGAAAGCTTGTGCTTCAGCCTTTCGGCAGAAAGTTGTATCGGTGTCAACGGATTTTTGATTTCATGGGCCAGCCTTTGAGCCACTTCGCCCCAAGCGGCGCGGCGCTGGGCTTGGATCAGCGCGGTCACATCGTCGAACACGACCACCGCGCCCTGCCAAGCCCCTTCCGCGTCAAACAGCGGCGTGCCTCGGCAAAACAGATCCTGCCGCCCAAAAGGGCCGTTGAAATGTATCTCTTCCCGCCATGGCTTCCCACGAATCAACTGCTTCCCGACAAACCGCATCATTTCGCCCAGGTGGGGATGTGCTTCCGCCAATTCCGGCAGCGGCGCATTCAACAACCCGCCGATGCCGGCATGAAGGATGGTGTCCGCCGTGTGGTTCGCCGTTTGCAGGCGCATATGGCCGTCAAAGCTCATCACCCCCGAGGAAAGGTTGGCGAGCACGGTTTCCAGGTAGGCGCGCTGGCGCTCCACTTCGATCCGGGAATTTTGCGCCTCGTCCCTGGCCCTGGCAATTTTGGCGGTCATGGCGTTGAAAGACTCCACCAGAAAGCCCAACTCGTCTTTGCTTTTCACCGACAGGCGTTTTTCATAATTCCCCTCGGCCACCGCACGGGTCCCCTCGGCCAGGCGCCGGACCGGGGCGACGATGCGGCGGATGCTGACAAAAGCCACCCAGATGGCCGCCAACAGGCTAAGCAGCAACACCAGTGAAAGCGTCAATGCGAAGGTGGCCTTGAGGGAGCTGCGCAGGTAATTCAATTCTTTGTAGTGGGCATGGGCCGACTCGACCGTGACCCCCAACTCCGCCAGGCGCTTCGGCACGGGGAATATCGTCTGGAAATAATAATTTTCGTCGCGCCCGTTCACCAAGACTACCGCCCTGACATTCATGCCCTCGCCGGCAGTGGGCTCCAAGCCAACGTAGGACTTCCCATGCCGCAGTTGCAACAAAACGCCTTCGCCGGGCAGATCGGGGACAATCGCGTCGGAACTGGTACCGCTGGACACGATAATACGGCCTTTTTTGTTGAATACCGTCATCTCACCCTCCCCGGAATTTTCGTAAACCTCGCTGAGTGTAATCGCAATCATGGAGGCTGGCATGTTTTCCAGATGCCCGGCAACCTGTTCGGTCTGTTTCAACAGCGTCCTCATGCGTTCGTCCAAAGCCGAACGGCCCAATTCAAGCGCATCATCCATGGCCCGGTCGATGCGGACGTCGAACCAACTGTCGATGCTTTGCTGGAGAAATTGCATGGAATAGTAAAAAACGATGGAGGCAGGTGCCAAAGCCAACAAAATGAACAAAAATACCATGCGCGCGGTCAGTTGCGACCCCGCCGCCTTTTTCTTGAGCTGGCGCAACAGCCAATAGACATTGGCACCCACCAGGCCCAGCAACAGAACCGAACCCAGTGTGTTGATCAATAACAGCCAGGAATACATTTTCCCAAGCTGGGAAGAATCCTGAGTGGCCGAACTCATCAGATGCAGCGAAGCGACTATGGCCCCGAACAGCACCAGGATGGACAAACCCAAAGGTGGCTTTATTTTACGAAGGTCCATTTGTATTGCGGACTGTTTAGATGCCAGGCTGGGGTGATATAAGCCACCGGACGCAATGGCAGCGGAAGGGATTCGATATCCAATCCCACGGACAGGCTGGCCCGGTAGCGCTCACCTTGGGATAGCGGGGAAGCCAGGACAACAGGAAATTCACGGATGGAACCCATGGCTTCAAGCAAGGCATTATAACTGACGAAATTGAGGGGGGGGTCGAAATTCTCATAAATGATTTGGTATAACTTGGAAAGGGCATGGTAGCAGATACGGAAAGAAATTTTTTCATCCAGCAAGGCATCCTCCAACCACCATGCGTTATCTTGCTTGATCCTCACCCGCAACACCAAACTAAGGCAAACCCCGTTACGCAGCGCTTCAATCGCCGGTTCACTGAACCGGTAGTCGATGTCGGCATCCAATAAATAGAGCTTCCCTTCATCGAAGGCATGCAATTCGGCACGCTGGATGTTGAAGCCATAATCGGCCACCTCGGCATTTGCCAATGATGAACAAGCCGTCCATGCGAAAATCAGCATAAAACAAACGGGCTTCAAAACGATTTCACCAGACGGGCGTAATAAAAGCCATCCATTCCGTCCTCCCCGCTGAGTATCTGACGGCCATGCGGGCGTGGGCTTCCCCATCCAGCCTCAATTGGCCTGTCCAATGCCGCTGGATGACTACTTCGGAAAGCCGCAATTTGCGCTTCATTTTCGTCCTTGAGGATGGAACAGGTCGCGTAAACCATAAGCCCGCCACTGGCTAGCAACGGCCAAACACTTTCCAGGATGCGACGTTGCACATCAACAAGCTTTGCCGTGTCCGCAGGCTTGCGCAACAACTTGATATCGGGATGGCGGCGGATCACGCCAGTGGCGGAACAAGGTGCGTCCAACAGTATACGGTCGAACGGCCTGCCGTCCCACCATTTCGCGGAATGAAGGGCGTCACCGCACACGACGGTGGCACTCAAACCGGCGCGCGCCAGGTTTTCGCCAACTCTCACCAGCCGTTCGGCTGCAATGTCCAGCGCCACGACTTCCCCCAAGTCGGAGCGGCTCTCCAGAATATGCAAAGTCTTGCCACCCGGCGCAGCGCAAACGTCCAACACCCGATGCCCAGAATCAAGCTCCAACAAACCGGCGGCCAATTGCGCAGCCTCGTCCTGCACGGAAACCCCGCCTTCGGCAAACCCTGGCAGGCTTTGGACTGGAACCGGGTTATCCAACGTTATCCCGGACTCCGCAAATTGGCAAGGATAGGCCGCTATGCCAGCCCTTTCTAAAGTTTCCAGGTAGGCCCTGCGATTGGTTTGGCTGAGGTTGACCCGCAACGTCATCGGCGGCTGTCGATTGGCCTGTTCAAAAATTTCCTGGCATTGCCTGGGCCAATTCCTGCGGATTTTCCCCAGCAGCCAGGCAGGGTGGGACCATAAGGCACACTCGTCGATTTCGGCAAGGGCCAACAGACGCTCCCTTTGCCTTTGGAAATTGCGCAATACTCCGTTTAGCAATGGCTTGGCCCAAGTCTTATGCCCTAATGCGGAAACCGTTTCCGAAACTGCCGCATGGGGTTTGACCCGGGTATACTCTAGCTGATACAAGCCAAGCATGGCCAGCAACCGCACCTCTTCATCCCGGATGGGTTTGGCAACCAGTTGGCTAAGGATATAATCCAGCCGGTAATACCAGCGCACAACGCCAAAACACAGGGCCTGCACAAAGGCGCGGTCATTGTCTTGTGGTATGTCAGGCAAGATTTCCTCCAGCGCCTCGGTTAGCGACTTGCCGTCCGCGACAACCCGCACCAAAGCATTTGCCGCCAGCGCCCGAGTGTTCAAGCGCAGACTCCCAAACGCACGTTTTTCATCGGGTGCGCATTGAGAAAATCGGTGGCCATTAGCCGCTTGCCGCCGGGAAGCTGCAACTCAAGCAAGCGCAATAGACCACAGCCCGTGACCACGTCCAAGGTTTTTCGGTCGGACAGCACGGCACCGGGCGATCCTGATGGATTTTCATCCAGCGCTTGGGCGCGCCAGATACGCAGTATTTCACCACAGTAAACAGTTTCAGCCACAGGCCAGGGGTTAAACGCGCGTACCCGCCTTTCCAATACGGCGGCTGGAAGCGTCCAATCAATGCTTGCCTCACATTTTTGCAGCTTGCTGGCAAGGGTCACCCTCGACTCGTCCTGATTTTCCGCCTTGATCGTCCCACTTTCGATTCCTGGCAGGCAGTCATGCAATGCCTTCGCACCCAAAACCGCCAAACGGCCATACAAATCGGCGGAAGTTTCCGACGGCTGAATGGGGGTGGACACCTTAAGCAACATAGGCCCGGTATCCATTTTGGGTTCAAGAAACATGATGGTGACGCCTGTCTCATCGTCACCGGCATAAATCGCACGCTGGATGGGGGCTGCGCCGCGCCAACGGGGGAGCAGCGACCCGTGGACATTGACACAGCCCAGCCTTGGAATATCCAGCACGGGTTTTGGCAAGATCAACCCGTAGGCGACCACCACCATCAAATCGGCCCCAAAGTCACGCAGTTTCTGGTGTTCATCCGGGGATTTCAGGCTGTCCGGCTGGCAAACCTCAATCCCAAGGGATTGTGCCAACACCTTGGCCGGACTGGGCCGATCCTTGCGGCCCCTGCCAGCCGGTCGATCCGGTTGGGTATAGACACCTACAACCCGATGTTCCGATGCCAGCAGCATTTCCAGGCTGGGTATGGCGAATTCAGGCGTGCCGGCGAAAAGGATTTTCATAATACAGATTTCTTCCTGTCAGGTTTGGCAGCTTTCTCGAGCCGGTCTTTTTGCAACTTTTTCCTGGCTCGCTGGCGCTTTATGGGGGAAAGGTAATCGACGAATAGCTTGCCTTCCAAGTGGTCGATTTCGTGCTGAATGCAGACGGCAAGCAAGCCATCGGTCTCCAATTCAAAACAGGCACCATCGTAACCTAATGCTTTCACTTTCACCTTTTCCGCCCGGCTGACTTTCTCGAACACACCGGGCACGGAGAGACAGCCTTCTTCCATTTCTTCGGCACCACTCGTCCAAATGATCTCCGGATTGATCAGGCGGACGGGGGCGTTCTTTTCCTCTGTAATGTCAATGACAATAATCCGTTGCTGTTTATTCACTTGGGTCGCAGCCAAGCCTATGCCCGGAGCGGCGTACATGGTCTCCAGCATATCATCAAGCAAGGTGCGGACAGAATCGTCCACCCCCTCGACTGGCAGTGCTTTTTTCCGCAGACGGGGGTCGGGGTATTCGAGAATTGAGAGGATGGCCATGGTTTAGGGACACGCGCAAGTTCTAAGGATTTTGAATTTTAGCCGAATTCGACTAGACTTTGAATGTTTATAATAAACACGGTGCTGGAATGACCCCGGCAATCCCCCTTTTTTTCCGGCGACTTCCCGCACCAGCGCAATATTTGCCTGTTGGCCAGATGTATTGCAGTGCGCCCGCGCCAGATAAAGCAAGATGGTGACGTTGATGAAATTGAGGCTGTTGAGCGGTTTGTGTGCGTTGCTCATAGCGGGCTTCGCCCAAGCAGATGTAGTGGAACTGATGCCGGGCCATCCGGAGCGCTATACCGTGGCCGGGGGGGACACCCTGTGGGGCATCGCAGGCAAATTTCTAACCAAGCCATGGCAATGGCCCGAAATCTGGCGGGAAAACCCACGGATCGAGAATCCCCATTGGATCTACCCGGGGGACGAGTTGGTGCTGGATGTCGTCGATGGCAAGCCGCGCTTGCAAGTGGCTAGGCGCTTGCAATACGCCCCCCATGACCCGCAATCCCGCTCCGATGAAGAAAAGCGGGTTCCAACCATCAGAGTGGAACCTCTGGGACAAGCCATTCCGATGATTCCGCTCAACGCCATCCAGCCGTTTTTGATGCAAACCAAAGTCGTGGAAGCAGGCGACATGGAGCAGATGCCCTATGTTGTCGATTTTGCCGACGAACACATTGCCGGCGGGGCGGGAGACCGGATTTATGTGCGCGGGTTGCCGGAAAGCCAACTGTCAGGTTACACGGTTTTCCGTGCAGGAAGCCCCTACAAAGACGGCGAGACCGGGGAAACCCTTGGGTATGAAGCACTGTATGTGGCCGATGTGGAATTTCAGGTTGGCGGAGACCCTTCCACCATGTTGATTACAAAAAGCAACCGCGATGTCAGGATAGGCGATCGCATCTTGCCCGTGGCCACCGAACGGTTGCTGATGGGCTACCAACCCCATCCCCCAACCCTTCCCATACAGGGGCATATCATCGCCGTGGTGGACGGCGTGTCCCAAATCGGTCAATATAGCGTCGTGACGATCGACCGGGGCGTGGCAGATGGCATCGAAACCGGCAACGTGTTCGAAATACGCAGAGGCGGCCAAGCCCGCATCTACCATGGCGGCGACGAAGAGACCTTCAACATTCCCAGCGAGAAGGAGGGTTACCTGATGGTTTTCCATCCCTATAATCGAGTTAGCTTCGCCTTGGTCCTAAATGCGATCCGAGCCATCCAACTGAACGATGCCGTAGTGAGTCCGAATTGACACTCTCCGACAGCATAATGGAATTGCGTTTGCTGCTTGCCCTGCTGCGCACTCCGCGTGTGGGTCCGCGCACATTCGGGACGCTGATCGAATACTTCGGTTCACCCGGGGAAATTTTCGGTGCGTCCGCTGCAACCCTCGCCACCTTAGGCTTGGCTAGGGAAACAGTCGAGTGGCTAAAAAAGCCTGACTGGAAAAAAGTGGAGAGCGATTTGCGTTGGCTTGAATGCGAAGGGCATCACTGTTTGGGTGTAAACGGACAAGGCTATCCACAAATGCTTGCCGAAATCCCCGACCCACCGCCCCTGCTCTTCGTCCGTGGCAACGTTAGCGCATTGGCCCGTCAGCAAATTGCGGTGGTCGGAAGCCGCAACCCCTCTCCAGTCGGGGAAAAATTCGCCTGGGATTTTTCCCGAGCCCTCGTAGAAACCGGTTTCGCAGTGACCAGTGGCTTGGCGCTTGGAATAGATGCCGCCGCACACCTTGGCGCCTTGGACGGCGGAGGGCTTACCTTGGCCGTCGCAGGCACGGGGCTGGATCAAGTTTATCCGCGCCGCCACTTGGAACTTGCCGAAGACATTGTGGGTCGGGGAGGGGCTTTGGTCTCCGAGTTCCCGACCCTTTCGCCACCCCAAGCGGCTAATTTTCCCCGGCGAAACCGTATAATCAGCGGGCTCTCCCTGGGTGTATTGGTCGTAGAGGCCGCGCTGCGTAGCGGCTCGCTAATCACCGCACGCATGGCGCTGGAACAAGGGCGTGAAGTTTTCGCGCTGCCCGGGTCCGTCAACAACCCTTTGGCACGGGGTTGTAACGCACTCATCAAGCAGGGCGCCAAACTGGTCGAGACGGTGGATGACATCTTGGACGAATTCGATGTCACCAGACTGCCTACCAAACCAGTGGCACAATGGCAACTGCCTTTGGGGGAACAAGATAGTGAATGCCATTGGCTATTGAAATATATTGCGTATGCCCCGACCTCGGTGGATACTTTAGTGGCATCGACGGGAAATGCGCCGGAGTCCATCGCCTCCGTGCTGCTGTCACTGGAACTGCAAGGCCATATTGTTTCCGCCGAAGGCGGCTACAGCAGGATTCGGTGAAACTTTCCTGCCCCACATCCAACAGAGGCCCAGTATGAAAGAGAACGTATTTGATGTGCTGATCTATCTCTTCGAAAATTACATGGACGACGAAACCGAATCAAGCCCGGATCCGGATGCCATCTACACCGAACTGCTGGAGGCCGGATTTCCGCAAAAAGAGATAAACAAGGCATTCGACTGGCTGGAGTCCCTGTCCGAGCAAAAGCCTATCCAAACCTCATCCCCGCCCGCGTTCCGCATTTATTCGGCACAGGAATGCGTAAAGCTGGACACTGAATGCCGTGGCGTTTTGATGTTCCTCGAACAGTCTGCGATACTTACCCCGGCCTGCCGGGAATTGGTGGTTGATCGCGTCATGGCATTGAACGAAGAGAGCATTTCGCTGGAGAATCTGAAATGGATCGTGCTGATGGTCTTGTTCAGCCAGCCCGACGAGGAAATAGCCTTTGCCCGCATGGAGAACTTGGTTTATGAATCGCTGCCCAGCTATTTGCATTGATCCCTATTTCCATTTAAGCCCTTTATCCACAAAACCCGTATATGCAAGCGACAAATGAGTCATAATCTCGTCATCGTTGAATCACCGGCCAAGGCCAAGACCATCGAAAAATACTTGGGCAAGGACTTTCATGTCCATGCTTCCTACGGCCATGTGCGCGACCTCGTTCCTAAGGAGGGCGCTGTCGATCCCGACAATGATTTCTTCATGAAATATGAAATCATCGAGAAAAACCTCAAGCATGTACAGGTCATAGCCAACGCCGCCAAAAAAGCCGATGCCATCTACCTGGCAACTGACCCAGACCGTGAAGGGGAGGCGATTTCCTGGCATTTGCATGAGATTCTCAAGGAGAAAGATCTGCTGGGGGACAAGCCGGTGTATCGCGTGGTGTTCCACGAGATCACCAAGCGGGCCATCACCGAAGCCATCGAACACCCCATCAAGCTTTCAGAAGCACTCATCAACGCCCAGCAAGCGCGCCGCGCCTTGGATTATTTGGTCGGTTTCAATCTATCCCCCTTGTTATGGAAAAAAATCCGCCGTGGACTCTCCGCCGGTCGAGTGCAAAGCCCCGCGCTGCGCATGATCGTGGAGCGGGAATTGGAGATCGAAGCCTTCAAAACCCAAGAGTACTGGTCTATCGAAGCGGCTGCCCAAACTGAAGGTCAGGGCTTCAAAGCGCGCCTGACCCACTACAATGATGCCAAACTAGACCAATTCAGTATCACCAACGAGGGCCAGGCACACCTTATCCGCGATGCCTTGCTGAAGGCCAGTGGCAAAAAACTGGATGTGGTGAAGGTTGAAGAAAAGGAAAGGAAGCGCAATCCAGCACCCCCCTTCATCACCTCGACCCTGCAACAAGAGGCCGCGCGCAAGCTTGGCTTCACTACCCGCCGCACCATGACTGTGGCGCAGCAGTTGTACGAAGGCATCGACCTAGGCGGCGAAAGCGTCGGCTTGATCAGCTATATGCGAACCGATTCGGTGAACCTGGCCAACGAAGCCTTGCTAGACCTCCGTGAATTGATTGCCACCCGTTTCGGCCCAGACAAGCTGCCGGACCAACCGCGCATTTATAAAACCAAGAGCAAAAATGCACAGGAAGCCCATGAGGCGGTCAGGCCCACCTCGGCCCAGAGGACACCGGAATCCGTCAAGCAGTACCTGACCACCGATCAGTTCAAGCTTTATACGCTAATTTGGAAGCGCACTGTGGCTTGCCAGATGATCCACGCCAGCATCGCCACCGTCGCGGTGGACTTGGCATGCGGCAGTGGCAACCTGTTCCGGGCCAACGGTTCGACGGTCATTGAGCCTGGCTTCATGGCAGTTTATCTGGAAGGCCGCGACGACGAAAAGGGAGGCGAAGACGACGACAGCTACCTGCCACCGC
>Ga0194062_1000753_pt1 | contig 13599 bp, 7 predicted proteins | sample SepL2225m_MetaG_FD_155481 | JGI IMG/M metagenome (GOLD analysis project Ga0194062, IMG submission 155481) | Anoxic zone freshwater microbial communities from boreal shield lake in IISD Experimental Lakes Area, Ontario, Canada - Sep2016-L224-25m | ecosystem: Environmental > Aquatic > Freshwater >... | reverse complement strand
CTCCTGTACAGGTTGCGAGTGTTGCCTGGCCATTGGCAATTGTAAATGTTAAAACTCCGCCATCCGCAAATGCCGGGTTACTCACGATCATCGTCATCGAAATAGTAACCAAAAATGCCAACAAACAGGATAGAATTTTCTTCATAGAAAGCCCCCCCAAACATCAATTTATTATTTTTCTTTTGTTTGACCTCATCATATACCTCAATATTAGAGAATTCAATAAGTTTCGGCAATTATGTAAAATAAAATTTTCAAAAAGGTATTGTTTTCATTTTGAACAGATGATATTATTGTATCAACTCGAAATTTAACGCATCATACCTGTCTGTATTTTTCCATTCTATCTATTATTATTTCTAATAGAACAAATCGAAGGTCAAAATGTAGGGGGGATTTTTTATGAAAAGAACAACTGGAAAAAGGACATTCAAGACGCTATGCTATATAGTGTTAGTAACAATGGTGGCAACAATTGTTTCCACTCTAGGATTTGTGCAAGTGGCGGCGGTGACGTATGGGCCAAATTTATTGGTAGGGGCAGTTCCTAACTGTAATTTCGAAGCCGGCGACTGGGGTGCTTCCTGCGTAGCAGATACTGTAAATCCAGGCGAAGGGCTGGCCAGCGGCAAAGTATCGGGATGGGCTGGGAAATTTTTAAATTCCCCAAGATTGAAGGACAATACGGAATATGAGTTTTCGGCTATGTTTAAGGTTACAGGATGGGTATATTTAGGGTTAACTTTAATATACAAGGACTCTTCATCAGCCTCAAATATAAACTTAGGTCTGACAGCTCCTATGAATACTAATGCTTGGGGTGGAAGAACTTCTGTTAGATTTAGAACCGCTTCAGGCGTATCTATGATTGATCCGTATAACTGGATTGCTGTAACTATGTGGGCAAATCCGGGCGATGTATGGGTGGACGACATTCAAATCACGGAGGTAATACCTGATCCTACCCCAACACCAACTCCAACTCCAACTCCAGATGCAAATGTGACACCAGATCCAAATGCCACACCAACACCAACACCAACACCGACACCGACACCAACGCCGACACCTTTACCAACGCCAGATGCGTATATGTTAACGACTAGAAACGCAAGCTTTGAGACCGGAACTGCTGGTCAATCCGCTGCAAATTGGGAAGTAGGAGCTGTTACAATAAGTAATACTGAAAAGCATACAGGTATCCAAAGTGGATTTATTACTTCTGGCACATATACACAGATTTTCAGCACGGGCGCAATCGTCTTACAGCCATACACAAACTATAAACTATCTGTTTGGGCCAAACAAGGCGCTTCCAGTGGTGCTTATATGTTTTTCAAGTTAACCTATAAAGAGGGTGACACAAATGTAGAGCAGCAGGCAGATATCAACACAACTGCAGAGTGGACGCAATTCACCAAAGAGTTTTCAACTGGTGCGAACGTTGTCATGTTAGATGCGCTCAACTGGTTTGGTATTTCGATTTGGACTGCTGCAGATGTTTACGTTGACGATATGGCGCTGCAAGATATGGGTCCCGCACCTACACCAGTACCGACACCAACCCCAGTTCCTACGCCATCTGGTTACAATGTGACACTCGGATGCCTTTCGGTCGCTGATCTTCTGAACACAGGCGACACTACTTACGATGACTATATGAATGCAGCAGGCGCAACAACAGTATCAGTGAGAACATCCTATTTGTCAGCTGATATTTTGAAAACCGCGACAATCCCTGCAGACACGAAGTCTGAAACATTCTCAAACCTTGCCGATAGAAGTTACCTTGTTTCGGTTACTAGGAGTGGATACTTAATTCGTGATATCGGCATGGCAGTCACTGGAGCAGACGTTGACTTAGGCGACAAATCCTTGATTCCTGGCGATGTATTCCCTGATGGAATTATTGATGGTTCTGACTCAGAGTCCTTATTCAGCAGCATCGGGGCTTCTTATGGGGACGCAGGATATTTCCCTACCTATGACTTGAATCTCGATGGAATTATCGATGGAACAGACTCCGAAATGCTATTTGCAAATCTCGGTGTCGATGTAAGTATTTACAATGAAATAGTTGATTATTACAATTAATTCAAAACCCCAAAGTTTCTAAAAGAAAGACCACATAGAGCCTCTATGTGGTCTTTTTTTGCTTTCGCAAACGCACCCTCTTTTTTTTTTATGCAATCAATGCTATAATTCCTATGCGCTTAAACTTTGGAGACGTATCGAAGTGGTCATAACGGGGCGCACTCGAAATGCGTTTGTCCTAACGGGCACGTGAGTTCGAATCTCACCGTCTCCGCCACAATTTGTCCGAAAACCCAGTGTTTTTAGGCATTACAGGGCAAAAACGGCAAGAAATTCAGTTGAATTTCTTGCCGTTTTTGCTAATTTACACCTGACCACCTTACTGTTCTAAAAGAATGTAATAATAGAATTTGAAGCGCTACCTTGTGAATTTCGAATTAGTAATACTATCGCGAAAGATACGAGTTTAATGCAGTCATAAAAGACGAACAATGTTTCGGGTCGCCAACGAAGTATATTCTATACAAAAACTAGTTCTTCCGTTATAAAGATATGAATAATGACAACTTATAAGCAATAAAACATTCAGTTTAATTGGTTCAAATTATTAAAATAAAAGAGTATTATTAACTTAGCGATTTAAAACTGTTTGATATGGTGTGAACGATATGCCAGATTTGATTTCAAAAGAATATTCAGAGTTTGAAAGCATAAACCATCTCAATGGGTCAACTTTTAAGATAGTTTATAAGGCGAAGATAATTAAGAAAGAAGGGGTACCAATGGCAAATAAATCAGCTAAAGAAACTATTCATGCTAAGGGTGTCGATATCGCAATCTATACCGAAGATTTTAAGAACGAATTTTTAAGTCTTACAGATATTGCACGCTATAGAAATAGCGAACCATTTATTGTTATCAATAATTGGATGCGAGGAAAAGACACAATTGAGTTTTTAGGACTTTGGGAACAATTACATAATCCAGGTTTTAAACCTATCGAATTCGATAGGTTTAGAAAAGAAGCAGGTTATAATTCTTTTACACTCTCACCACAAAAATGGATTGAAAATACTAAAGCGATTGGTATAGTATCCAAATCAGGGCGATATGGAGGAACTTTTGCTCATTCCGATATTGCTTTAGAATTTGCGTCATGGATATCGGCTGAGTTTAAACTCTATATTATTAAAGATTATAAAAGATTGAAAAATGACGAAAGTAGTCATCTTTCCCTAAATTGGAATTTGAATCGTGAAATTTCAAAGCTTAATTACAAATTTCACACGGATGCCATTAAAGAAAATTTGATTCCACCGGAATTGACTCCGAATCAAATCTCAATTACTTACGCCAGTGAAGCCGATGTACTTAATGTCGCATTGTTTGGACTTACCGCCAAACTATGGCGTGAAATAAATCCTGAAAAAACAGGTAATGTGCGAGATTATGCTACATTAAATCAACTTCTGGTTTTAGCAAATTTGGAAAGCTATAATGCAATTTTAATAGAGCAAGATATACTTCAGCCGAAAAGACTTCAATTACTAAACAAATTGGCTATTCGCCAGTTAGAGTCAATTCAGGTAATCAATAAGGATGCAATTAAGAAAATAGGAGGGGGAAAAGATAGATCATCTTAAATTAGTCTCCTCATTTAAAAAACATCGCATTGTCAGACAACCCATCCGTGCCAAAGACACTCTGAATTTTTGAACCATCGGCGTTCACCCAGATGCGGATGAAACTAATTTTATTGTCTTTGAAAGGAATCTGCGTTTGGTTGATTTCCGTGCCTTCGCCACCAAGTAGCGCTTTCACAGCGTCATACGTCATGCCAGCTTTGATTTGATCCGCCTGCGCTTGTGTGACTGGTGCAAATGTCAAAAATGCCAAAGCCTCATTGGCTGGATAAATGAGCGTCTTTGCCGTAGCTTTGTTTTTGTCATTAAATAGCACACTCACACCGAAGCTCGTGTTTTGGTCGACATAAGTGAAGGAATTTTTCAGCATGGTGCTTTCCGTGCCTTTTACGCCGAGTTCGGCATTCACCTTTGCTTTTGCCTGTCCGATGCTAACTTTGTTGTAAAAATCAAACACCGTTTCCTTCGTCGTTTCACCCTGCTCCTGCTTGATTGGAGCTTTTGTGGCGTTGCCTGGGGCGTTTGTGTTAGTGTCTGTCTTTGTCTGAGCGCAACCCGTCGAAACAGATACGAGCACCCCCATCGCCACTACAAGTGCAAATAGTTTTCCTTTATTCATCCTTCATTTCCTCCTCGTCTTCCTCTATTCTTCTTCAAAAATCGGTTGCATTTGAAATGCAAAGCTGATTTCCTTCTGAGACAAACAATACGCTGACGCAAGTTCCGGCCCACAACTCGCAGAGCCCATGCCACCGACCATGAAATCGATGTTGACGACCGTTTCCTCTCGCCGTGGCACAAGATAGGCGTGCGTCGCCGCCTGCAGTTCCTCCGCAGTATAATGATGCACGCTTGCCTCGAAGGTCGGAGCCCCCGTAAACTTCAGCCCGAATCCCAATAAATTGGTGACAGTCGCCCATTCTACCTTCGTATGATTTCCGTTTTCTTGCGGCTTCACATAGTCCACGTGTTGCGCATCCACCGTCGAACGATACAGACCAAGCTTTGCACTTCTGCACTTGTCGACATAATTTTCATGTGGTCCCATCCCGAAATACGCGAACTGCTCAAATCCCTTTGGCATCATAATCTGCATTCCAAACCGCGGCAAATGCGTCAAGTTTTCTCGCACGACAGCATGAATCTCAACCTGAATTTCACCCGTATCCAAAATGGTGTATCGCGTCACTGCTTTGATCGTTGGCATAGCCGGCGCACGACCGAGGGAGCTGGATACTTGAATCACGACTTTGGAATCCTTCACTTCGGACAACTCCGTAAAGTACACGTGCGTTTCATTGCGATCGATGCCCTGTTGCTGCCACTCCTGCGTGATGCGCATATCGTTATCCACAGGCGCTCGCCAGATGTTTAACTTCGGAAATTGCGCCAAAAATTCCACCCCATTATACTGCACGCTCTGGAAGGATCCTTTCGCCTTATCAAACACATAGCGATAGTCCCCTGCCGTGACACAAATCGTTCTTTCCTGCTGTTCGCAACGCAAAGCCTCTCTCTTTTGGGCGTTTTTATTTTTGGGTCGCATCGCTCCCGCGAACGGCAATTCGAATTGCGTGAAACCGACTTCATGGCCAACCGGCGCCCAAAGCGTTGGCGTAGCAAGTTGATAGGAAACATCAAGCAGACAACGTCCCGCCGCAAGCGCAAGCTCCTCGCGTTGATACCCGAGGTCAACCTTCTTGGTTTTCCCTGCCGCGATACCCTTGAGGCTAGTGCGTCCATTGTGCATAACCGCGCCGTCGCAAGAGATTTGCCAGACAGCAACGATGTGGTCGAGAGACGCGAACTGATAAAAGTTGGTTACGCTGATTTTACCTTTTTCCAAATCGACTGCTTCTGCCTTCACTGGCGCGATGACTTGCTTGTATTCAAGAAGGCCGTTGTGCGGCGTGCGATCGGGTGCGGTCAAGCCGTCGATACAGAAGTTGCCGTCATGTGGCGTCTCGCCGAAGTCCCCGCCGTAAGCGATATAATCCTTGCCGTCCGCTGTCTTGGCGTAAATCCCGTGGTCCGCCCATTCCCAGACACACCCGCCAGAAAGTCTCGGATATTTGTAGATGACGTCCCAGTATTCTTTGAGGTCGCCAGGTCCGTTGCCCATGGCATGGGAGTATTCGCAGATGAAGTTCGGCCGCGGATCGTCGCTTTCGCCCTGCTCGATCATGGTTTTGATGTCGGAGTACATGTAGCCGACGACATCCACGCAGGCGTCGTAGCCTGCTCTTTCATAGTATACGAGGCGTTCTTGATCTTTTGATTTGATCCAGTCCTTCATCTTGACGTGATTTGCGCCAAAGCCGGATTCGTTGCCAAGCGACCACATGATGATGCAGGCGTGGTTCTTGTCGCGTTCGTACATGCGTTGCACGCGGTCAAGATAAGCCGCTTCCCACTCCGCAGAATCGCTCAACATAGACCACACACCGACTGGATGAAGCCCGTGCGTTTCAAGATCGGTCTCGTCGATGACATAGAGGCCGTATTCATCGCAAAGGTCATAAAAACGCGGGTCGTTTGGATAATGCGAAGTCCTGACCGCATTGATATTGTGGCGTTTCATGGTGACGACGTCAAGAATCATGTGATCCAATGGCGTCACGTGCCCAAGCGCTGGGTGCGTGTCATGGCGATTGACGCCCTTAATTTTGATTGGCTTTCCGTTCACCAGTAAAGTTGCATTTTTGACCGTGATCGTTTTGAAGCCGACTTTTTGCACAATCACTTCGTCGCCGCACTTCACACTAAGGGTATATAGGGCTGGCGTCTCTGCAGTCCACGGGTTGACACCGACCACTTCCATCTCAACCGCTTTGTTTCCTGTCGTCTTTGTCGACTGGATCAACTGCATTTCTGCATCGTAGAGAGAAAGTACACAGCCAGCTTTGCCACCGCCGTCTACCGCAACGGATAAAATCCCATTTTCCCCTTTCAAATTGGCCTTCACCGCGATATCGCGAACACCATTCTTTTGACGCGCCAATAAATAGACATCCCTAAAAATACCCGTATGTCTCCACATATCCTGGTCTTCAAGATAGCTTCCGTCGCACCATTTTAGGACTTTGACCGCGATTGTATTTGTCCCCGCGCGAAGATATTTCGTGATTTCAAACTCCGCTGGCATATGCGCCACTTTGCTGAAACCAACCGACGCGCCGTTGATCCAGACGTAGAAGCAGGTGTTGACCCCTTCAAAGTTGACAAAGACTGCGCGTTTGTCCCATTTCAGTGGCAACTCGAATTCTCTGTAATAAAGTCCCACAGGGTTGTCGTTTGGCACAAATGGCGGGTCGACCGGATAAGGATAGTTTACATTGGTATATTGCAGTTGGTCGTATCCGTTGACTTGCCAATTGGAGGGTACGTACAGATTGTCCCAGTCGGTTTTGGAAACGGTCTCTTTATAAAAATCCGCCGGGGCATCTACGATAGACGGACAGTATCGAAACTTCCAACTGCCGTTCAATAACTTAAAATAGGGCGAACGTCCACGCTGCTTTGCGCACGCACTCTCCAAGTCCGCATAAGGAACGTAATAGGCGCGAGGCTTTTCTCTGTTTATTTGTAATAAATTTGGATTTTCCCAATCGTTTCGAACTATTTTTTTCATGCGCATAATCTCCTTTTAATGATTCAAGTGCTGCGTAAAATCATATCATTATATTGAAAAAGAGTAAATGAAATACCTTAAAATAGCGCGACTTTATAGAAAAAAACGTGCGCTTGTGGTATTCTCATAGAGAACACATTTCATTTCTTCCGAAGGAGCCGCGCCGTGAAGCCAAACGCGATATTCATCTCACAATACAAGCCACTCATCGAGCAAATCAATGCGATTGATTTTTCCAAACAGGATGACGCACAATTAAAAGTGGTAGCCGCTTCCTTTTTGAACCGCGACAACCCACAGCCCACCCTTTCGGACGCATTGCTCGTTGAGTATTTCGCGCTCGTGAAAGAGGTCGCGTATCGCACCATCGGGCTGAAGCCGTTTGACGCGCAATTACTCGCGGCGATTGCCATGCACAAGGGCAAACTTGCGGAGATGCAAACGGGCGAAGGCAAGACGCTAGCGGCGGTCTTACCCGCTTCGCTCAACGCACTCACTGGAAAAAGTGTACATATCCTCACCTTTAACGACTATCTCGCACAACGCGACTTTCACTGGATGGGCCCGATTTACACCTTTCTCGGCCTGACCGTCGGATTTATCAACGAAACCATGCCACTTGCCGAACGGCAGTTGGCGTATCAAAAAGACATTGTATACCTGACTGCCAAAGAGGCTGGCTTCGATTATCTGAAGAATTTTCTCTGCACGGATGTGCAGCACTATCTTCCTTTGGACTTTCACTATGCCATCGTCGATGAAGCGGACTCAATTTTAATTGATGAGGCCCGCATTCCGCTTGTCATTGCTGGCGATATCCCAATTGAAACGCTTTCACAAGAAGCGCTGGCGCAACAAGTGAAAACGTTGGCGCAGCCGGATGATCTAGAAGTTGATCTGGAAACCAACAATGTGTTTTTGACGGAAGAAGGCGTCAGCAAACTCGAGCAGTCCCTCGGCATTGAAAACCTGTATGATGATGCAAACTTCCACCTTCTTTCCATGGTCAATTGCGCATTGCAGGCCCAGTTTTTGCTGATTCGCGACACCGATTACATCGTCAAAGACGAGGAAATCAAGATTGTGGATCAGTTTACTGGACGCATTGCCGAAAACAGGCATTATCCAGACACCCTCCACAACGCAGTGCAGGCCAAGGAAAACCTCCCGACGAAATCAAACGGCAGCATCATGGGATCCATCACCCTGCGACATTTCATTTCAAAATACAAGAAATTAGCGGGCATGACTGGAACGGCGCTCTCCTCAGCAACGGAACTAATGGAAATGTACAACATCGAGGTGCTCAGCATTCCGACCAATAAAGCTTGTATTCGCAAAGATTTGGACACACAAGTCTTTACCCACAAAGCCGCAAAGGATGCGACCATTCTCGCAGAGATTGAGAAGGCCCATCAACTAGGACAGCCTGTTCTCATTGGCACATCAACGGTAACCGATTCAGAGACCCTATCCAGTCAACTCGATACGCTTGGCATCAAACACGTTGTATTGAATGCCAAAAACGATCAAGTGGAGGCGGAAATTATCGCAAAAGCAGGCGAATTGCATGCCGTCACAGTCTCCACTAACATGGCAGGCCGCGGTGTTGACATCAAACTCGGTGGCACCAATGAGGCTGGAAGAGCCGAGGTCATCGCCTGTGGTGGACTTTATGTCATCGGCACGAACTTACATGAAAGCGTACGAATCGACAACCAACTACGTGGCCGTGCAGGACGCCAAGGCGATATTGGAAAAAGCCAGTTCTTCGTCTCACTCGAAGATGAAATCATGGAAAAATTCAAATTCACCTCCCTCATATCGCATCTGCCTGCGCCACAAAGCGCGCCCATCACAACCAAAAGCATTCTGCGCGAAGTCGCACGCGTGCAACGCATCGCCCAGGGCAGCAATCACGACGCAAGAACCCAGCTCAACAAATACGCCACCATTCTTGACCAGCAACGCGAGATCATCACCGATCTACGCAATGAACTTCTATTCTCAAAAGCAAATGCAACCTCTGGAGAAGAACTGGCCAAAATCCAGCTTTCCCTTTTCTTCATCAATAAGCACTGGACCGAGTATTTGGACTATATGTCCTATCTGCGCGAGGGCATTCACCTCACCATGATTGGCGGCAAGAATCCACTCGATGAATATCACAAAGAAGCAATCGACACCTTCCAAGCCATCCAAGGCAAAATCGATGCGGATGTCGAAGCGCAGATGGAAAAGGTCAAAATCACTGCCGAAGGCATCGACATGACGCGCGAAGGGCTCATCGGCGCCTCCTCCACCTGGACCTACCTCATCAACGACAGTTATGACCAGTTCAGCCGCATTCCATTTTTAGTGAAAACCTTCTCCACGCGTGTCTCAGGTATGTTGTTTACCTTATCCAGTTTGTTTGGCAAAAAAGACAAGTAAATCACGCCGTAAACACCTGCTTCTCGCTCGGTAGCGACTCGCCATGCAGTTCATTCCCCAACGAATAGATTGCGATTTCATACTTCTCCCCTTTGGCTGGTACATATGCCGTTAAGGTCGCTTTGTTCCACCCACAGACGATGACTGCCTCTCGTTCTCCCTTGATATAAAGATACACCACGTAATAACTTACCCCTTCGACCGCACTCCAATGCGCCGTGTAATTGCCATCGTCATCTTTGACTACCGTCAAATCCAAAGGCGTCCTAAATCCTTTAAACACAAAGGGATCCCCTATGGCAACGCCAGAATCTGCGTAACAGGGATTTTTTTTGCATTTGGCTTTCATGCCAAACGTATACGTCCCGTATCCATTCTCTCGAAACGCTTGAGAAATATCGACTTTTGAAACACCAAAGATTTCGAACGTTTTTACGAGCACCCCATTCAAGTTTACCGTAACTTCGTAGGAATCTGCATTTGAAACAGGATTGCAATAAGCCGAAATCACACCGTCGTTCTCAAGAAACATCAACTGCTGCGGATTGGCAAGGGTCCCGAAAATTGAGTATGCAAAGGTGCCGACCTTCGTCAACGGATGAAACGAATCGCCGACGGCATACACTTCAATTTGATACTGCCCCACTACTGTGAGCGCGCTAGAAACATCACAAACCATGCTACCACCAACCGTGCCCATTCCTTCTTTCATCGTCTTGCTCTTCCCGTCAACTTCGCTGCGCACTCTGAGTTCATACCCCGTCGCCCCAGCAACACACTTCCAGCTCGCAATCAACTTGCTTTGATCCTGCACGATGTTGAATTGATTGATGGGGGAGAAATGTTGTAACAGACGCATCTTTCTGACGACCGTCACCCCACCGCTACTAATTTTTACCGTATACGTCCCGACCGGGAGCAATGCATATTCCTTCAGTCCCAGCGCGTTTTCTGCACTTGCGCGTCCACTCAATGTGATGCGCATCGTCTTTTTGGGCGCCACATCCCTCATTTTTTTCACAAACGCTAGTTTCCCATGATGATTGAATAATCGAATGGCTACATCATGTTTGCGTTGTACGCAAAACGCAACCCGCGCTGTGCTTTCTCCCACAAAACCCTGCTGGGAGACCACAATTTTCGTCAGCATTTGTTTTGCGCCAGCCAACACCTGAAACTTGCCAGAATACGCACTGCTTTTAGTGCCTGAAACCTTCGCACGATAAAAGCCCGCCGCGACATAATCTCCGTATCCCTTCCCATCGTCCAATCGCCTCCGCCCGTTCCAGTAAACATTGCGCACAGCCTTTGCCACTGCAACAAACTGTGGCAACACCGCCACGATTTTCTTGTGATTGTCATAAATTCGCACGATCACTTTTTGTTTGATTGAAGAACGAAATGCAATCTTCTCCTTACCGCTCACAAGCGTGAATTTTTTCGCTGTGTAACTAACCGAAATGCTCGATTTTTGTGTTGCCGCAGGCAAAACGGTTGCACTCGTGCAAATGGCACTCAGAACGCATAAGACTCCGATGAGCATTCCCATTTTCATTCTTTTTCTCATAATGATTCCCCCTCTTTCGTGAAATAAATATTAACTTAATTTACATTTAATATCAACTAGTTATTTACGCTTTATCCAATTTTTGTTTTTTATTTTCTTTGAAAAAATAGTATAATTGTTTTACACAGAATTTTTACATCCGCAACAAGACTCATGAATTTATGAAATGGGAGATCATGAATTGAAAATACTTGTCTTTAGCGACTCGCACAACCATGCGTATCGCATCGAAAACATCGTTCGCAATGAAACGGACATCGACCTCATCATTCATTTGGGAGATTGTATTTCGGATATTCAAACAATCCAGAAATTATATCCTCAATATTCTTATGAGTATGTGCCAGGGAATTGCGATTATGCGTATACAATCCCAGAAGAGAAATTGATTGATTTGGGCGGACTGAAGTTCTTTTTGACGCATAGTTCAAAGTATCACACCTCCAAAAATTTAAATGATCTCTATCAAAACACCGAGAATCTAGGTGTCGACGTGGTTCTGTATGGACACACACACGAACCAAGCGAAACCGTCCACAAAAGCATTTTGTATTTGAATCCCGGTTGCCTCAGCCGCCCACGCAACAAGAACTTAAAAACTTATTTGGTCTTGACCATTGAAGATGGAAAAATAAATGCACGATTTATCCCCGTCGAAAGTTTGAAACCGCAGCCGTTTCTCTTGACATCTCGAAAATAAGATATTAGAATTTAAGTATATTCTGGGACTGGCGGAAAGTGGGTCACCACAAGGAACCGGAATTTGATTGCACAGCCGTCCGCCTGGGCATACCTATATGCTCAGGTGGATTTTTTATTCCGCGAAAGGAGGGTTTCAGATGAATCAAAATGAAACCGCATGGAAAAATTTCAAAAAAGGGGCTTGGTCTGAGACGATTGACGTGCGCGACTTTATTCAGAAAAACTACACCCCATATGATGGGGACGCTGCCTTCCTTTCTGGCCCGTCCAAACGCACGAAAGCGCTCAACAAAAAGTACAAAGCGCTACAAATTGAGGAGGAAAAAAACGGCGTACTCGGGATTGATACGACGCACGTTTCTTCATTATTGTCCTACAAACCTGGCTACCTTGATCATAAAAATGAAATCATCTTCGGGTTTCAGACAGCAAAGCCTTTGGTCCGTGGCGTGAACCCGTTTGGCGGCATCCGCCTTGCGGAACAGTCTTGCGAAGCCTACGGCTATCATCTTTCGGATAAAATCAAGGCACATTTCGAGTACAAGACGACGCACAACGACGGCGTGTTTCGGGCTTACACCGATGAGATGAAAAACGCAAGAAAGAGCGGCATCATCACCGGCCTGCCTGATGCATACGGCCGCGGGCGCATCATTGGCGACTATCGGCGCGTTGCGCTGTATGGCGTTGACTTTTTGATCGAACAAAAACAAGACGATCTCAAAATGATCGGCACCCGAGAAATGGATGCCGAAAATGTGCAGCTCTGCGAAGAAGTCTTTCGGCAAATTGACTTTCTGAAAAAACTGAAGACGATGGCCGGCGAATATGAAATTGACATCTCCAACCCTGCTACCACCGCGTTGGAAGCGGCACAGTGGCTGTATTTCGCCTATCTTGCTGCCATCAAAGAGCAAAACGGCGCAGCGATGTCACTCGGCAGAGTCAGTACATTTTTGGATATCTATATTACGCGAGATCTGGCGTCAGGATTTATTGATGAGCAAGGGGCACAAGAAATCATCGACCAACTCGTGCTCAAACTGCGCATGGCACGCCAACTGCGCACGCCGGAATACAATGCCCTGTTTGCGGGCGATCCCATGTGGATTACCGAATCCATTGGCGGAATCGGGGAGGATGGCCGCTCCCTGGTGACCAAAAGTTCCTTTCGATTCATTCATACACTTTACACCCTGACACCCGCTCCGGAGCCGAATTTGACCGTGCTTTGGTCGGACAAACTGCCCGCCACATTTATCAACTTTTGCTCCAAGGCGTCCATCGACACCGACTCTTTGCAATATGAGAACGACGAACTCATGCGCCCGGCATATGGCGACGATTATGCCATTGCCTGCTGCGTCTCGGCGATGAAGGTCGGCAAACAAATGCAGTTCTTCGGGGCGCGTTGCAACTTTGCGAAGTTGCTCCTCATGGCGCTCAACGGCGGTCGCGACGAAGTCAGCGGCGCGCAGGTCGGCCCGAAAACCCCAATCTTCCCTGGCAAGGTGCTCGATTTTGAATCCGTTTCCCAACGCTTCGAATTCTATATGGAATGGCTCTGCCACCTCTACGTCAATACGATG
>Ga0194062_1000752_pt1 | contig 13602 bp, 12 predicted proteins | sample SepL2225m_MetaG_FD_155481 | JGI IMG/M metagenome (GOLD analysis project Ga0194062, IMG submission 155481) | Anoxic zone freshwater microbial communities from boreal shield lake in IISD Experimental Lakes Area, Ontario, Canada - Sep2016-L224-25m | ecosystem: Environmental > Aquatic > Freshwater >... | reverse complement strand
CGTGAAGGCCGGCAAGGCTTTCCGATTGATGTAGCCAACGAAATATATTATTTGAGCCAAGTGCGCGAGCGCACTCGTAATCTTGCACCTTAGGCCAGCCAAGACAATTGGGCCAATATCGAGCTCGCACAACAACGCGAAATTGAGCGTAATGGCTACGAGTGCTCTCCGAAGGGGCTATTAAACTCGGCTGAATCAGGCAACAGCAAAGTCATTAACATATTCATCAGTAGTGGAGCAGATCTTGATGTTAAGGATGAACGCGGCTGGACGCCGCTAATGATTTCTTCATTTAATGGCAACGAAGAGATCGCTCAATTGCTCATCGCTAACGGTGCCAATATCCACAGTAAAGACAAGTCTGGCTACAGCCCTATCCATTGGGCCGCCTTCAATGGCTTTGCTAATGTGGTGAAGTTGCTCATTATCAAACACGCTGATCTCAATGCGCAAAGCCAGCATGGCTGGACCGCCTTGCTGCAAGCCGCAACACGCGGCCATCTCGCCACCTGCGGCGCATTAATAGCCGGTGGAGCGGATGTTAATTTGGGTAGCAATGATGGCTGGACACCGCTGCATAAAGCTAGCGCGAATGGCCATATTGAGATCGTTAAACTTTTGCTTAATGCAAAGGCTAATCGTCATGCGGAGCAACAAGCTGGCGTCACGCCATTATTTTTGGCCACCAAAAACAATCATCCGGCGATTCAAGCTCTTTTACAGGCAGCATAATATTGCAACTAATTGATTTAATTAAGTAATATATAAACTTACCTCGGAGGCATTCGTTATGTCGCACAATTTATTTAACAGCCATCAGTCATTCAAGCTCGCTAGCGGCAAACCCGCCACGCTGTATTCGTTGCCCGCGCTGCAAACCGCTGGCGTCGGCAATATCTCTCGCTTACCCGTTTCCATTCGCATCGTGCTGGAGTCTGTGCTGCGAAATTGCGATGGCAAAAAAGTGACCGAGCAACATGTGCGCGAACTGGCTAACTGGAAACCCAATGCTGAGCGCACCGAAGAGATTCCCTTCGTCGTGGCCCGTATCGTATTGCAAGACTTTACCGGTGTGCCACTGCTCGCCGACCTAGCCGCGATGCGCGATGCCGCTGCCAAGATGGGCAAAGATCCGAAAATCATCGAGCCACTCGTCCCGGTAAATTTGGTCGTAGACCACTCGGTGCAGATCGACAGCTACAACAATTCGAACGCGCTGAAAATCAACATGGAGCTCGAATTTGAGCGCAACACCGAGCGCTATCGCTTTATGAAATGGGGCATGCAAGCGTTTGATACTTTCAAAGTCGTGCCACCCGGCATCGGCATCGTGCATCAAGTGAACCTCGAATATTTAGCGCGCGGCGTGCTGCAAAAAGATGGCGTCACTTACCCTGACACGCTAGTTGGCACTGATAGCCACACCACCATGATTAACGGCATCGGCGTGGTAGGTTGGGGGGTGGGCGGCATTGAGGCGGAAGCCGGCATGTTAGGGCAACCCGTTTATTTCCTGACGCCTGATGTCGTCGGTGTGAATCTGAAAGGCAAGTTGCGCGAAGGCGTCACCGCAACGGACTTGGTACTCACCGTTACCGAACTGATGCGTAAACATAAGGTAGTGGGCAAATTCGTCGAATTTTTCGGTGAAGGCACCTCTGCCCTCACCCTACCCGACCGTGCCACCATCGCTAATATGGCGCCCGAATATGGCGCAACAATGGGCTTCTTCCCAGTGGACGATGTCACTGTGCAATTTATGAAAAACACGGGCCGCACTGCCGATGAAGTGGATGCCTTTGAATCGTATTTCAAAGCACAAGGGCTGTTCGGCATTCCTGCTGCGGGCAGCATCGATTACAGCAGCGTGGTAGAGCTCGATCTCGAGAGCATTGTTCCCTCACTGGCAGGCCCTAAGCGTCCGCAAGACCGCATCACCTTGCCTGCGATGCGCGACACGTTCAATTCACTGTTTAGCAAACCCATCGCGGAGAATGGCTTTAACCAGTCTGCCGACAAACTCAATACACGCTACGCCACTGGCAAAGATAATCTGGAGATCGGCAACGGCGATGTTCTCATCGCGGCGATTACCTCTTGCACCAATACTTCAAACCCTGGCGTGCTACTCGCTGCTGGCTTGCTCGCCAAAAAAGCAATCGCCAAAGGGCTGAAAGTTGCGCCGCACATCAAGACCACGCTTGCTCCTGGTTCACGCGTCGTCACCGAATATCTAACTAACGCAGGCTTGCTAGAACCCTTAACTCAACTGGGTTTTGGCGTGGCGGCATACGGTTGCACAACCTGCATTGGCAATGCGGGACCGTTGCGGGAAGACATCGATAAAACCATCACCGACAATAATTTGATCTGTGCTGCGGTGCTCTCCGGCAACCGCAATTTTGAAGCGCGTATTCACCCGAATTTGAAAGCCAACTTCCTTGCATCACCACCGTTGGTTGTCGCTTATGCCATCGCAGGCAAGATGAATATCAATCTTGACACTGAGCCGCTGGGCAACGGCAAAGATGGCCAGCCGGTTTATCTAAAAGACATTTGGCCAAATAGCCATGAAGTGCAAACCGTGATGAAGTACGCCTCCGATCCAGCGGTGTATCAAAAAATGTACGCCGATCTCACTAAAGATTTACCTCTGTGGAACGCGATTGCCGCACCAACGGGCAACCAATATCAGTGGGATGATTCCACTTACATCGCGCGCCCGCCGTTCTTCGATGCTGCCACCCCTAAAATTGGCGACATTAAAGCTGCCAAGGCATTGATGCTGCTAGGTGACTCGGTTACCACCGATCACATCAGCCCTGCGGGAAGTTTTAAACCCGCCACGCCAGCAGGCAAATATCTGCAAGAACACAAGGTCTCTGTAAAAGATTTCAACAGCTACGGCGCTCGACGCGGCAACCATGAGGTGATGATGCGCGGCACCTTTGCCAACGTGCGCATCAAAAACTTAATGTTGCCACCGAATGCTGACGGCTCTCGTATCGAAGGCGGCTATACGCTTTACAAAGGCGAACAAATGGCGATCTACGATGCCGCGATGAAACATATTGCTGACGGTACTCAGACCGTGATCTTCGCCGGCGAAGAATACGGCACCGGCTCATCGCGCGATTGGGCGGCGAAAGGCACACAGTTGCTTGGTGTGAAAGCGGTCATCGCAAAATCTTACGAGCGTATCCACCGCAGTAACTTGGTCGGCATGGGCGTACTGCCTTTGCAATTCAAAGGTGGCGATACAACTACTGGATTGAATTTAACGGGTGATGAAACTTTCGACATCAGCGGCATTGCAGGTGAAATCAAACCGCAACAGGATGTCACCCTCACCATCACCCGCAAAGACGGTAGCAAGCAAAACGTTGCGTTACTACTGCGCATCGATACCCCAATTGAAGTGGACTACTACCGTGCAGGTGGCATTTTGCCGTTTGTGTTGAAAGAGTTAGTGAGCAAAGCTTGAGCATTGTTCCTATCCTGATGTATCACAACATTGGCGTGCCTCCCGAGGGCGCTAAATTACGCAATCTTTACGTGCGAAAAAGCGCTTTTGCGCGGCAAATGTGGATGTTGCGGATGCTTGGCTATCAAGGGCTTTCCATGTCTGCGGCGATGCCTTATTTACGCGGCGAGAAGCAAGGCCGAGTAGCCGTCATCACCTTTGATGATGGCTATGTGGACACCTTAGAAGATGCACTGCCCATTTTGCAAAAGAACAATTTCAGCGCGACCTGCTATTTCATCAGTCAGCGTACCGGGCAATACAACGAGTGGGATGCTACTCAGCTCAATGTGCGAAAAACATTAATGAGCGATGCGCAGGTTCGTACTTGGCACGCAGCCGGCATGGAAGTTGGCGCGCATTCGCGCACACATCCGCGCCTGACTTCATGCACAGACAATGAATTGAATAATGAAATCGCGGGCAGCAAAGTCGATTTAGAAAAATTAATCGGCCAAGCCGTCACTCAGTTTTGCTATCCCTACGGCGATCTAGATGAACGCGTAGTCAGCACAACGCGTGAGGCGGGCTACGATGCTGCTACTACCGTACAACGAGGTCGTGCACGCGCTGGCGATGATCCAATGCTCTTTCGTCGTGTGCTAGTTAGCGGCAGCACATTTCCGCATCTATTTCTCTTGAAGCTACTCGGCAATTACGAGGATAAACGCGGATGAAAATTCTCTTCGTTGGCACGCACAATGGTGGTGGTGGCACAGAAAGTCATCTCGTTACCCTTTCTAAAGCCATGAGCGAAGCGGGCCATGATGTCGCAGCGGTGATCCGTTTTGACACCCCCATTCATAAAGGCTTAGTGGGTAGCAAGGTCGCGCTTTTTCAAGGTGTATTCAGGAATGCTTTCGATCCACGCGGCATCGTCGCAGTATGGCGAGCGGTGAGTGAATTCAAACCGGATTGGATTGTCGGTAGCTTCAGCAAAGAGTATTGGCCACTGGCAGTCATTGCACGTTTACGCGGCGTAAAGTTGGCACTGTTTAAGCACATGGATTACCCCCTGCGATTTTTCACTCATCATTTTATCCCCCGCTTAGCCCATCGCTTTATCGTCATTTCAGAGTACATGCGCAGAAATTTTATTGCTCGTGGCGTAGATGCAACGCGAATTGATTTACTCTACAACCCAATTGACTTAAATCACTTTCAACCCAATCCGGCATTACGCAAAAAAACTCGATATCTTATGGGTTTTGCTGACAGTGATGTTGTCATCGGCTATATCGGCGCGATGCACCCGGATAAAGGTATGATTCCACTGTGCGACGCCATTAATCAGGCGATGGCCGAAGCACCTAGTCTTAAAGCGCTTTGGATAGGTGAAGGTTTAGCACTTGAAGAATTAAAAACAAAATTTCAGGACGGTGGCTTTGCCTCTCAGCATACGTGGCACACTTGGTCAGCCAACGTCTTACCGTACTTTGAAGCGATCGACATGCTTGCGATGCCGACCATTGGCAATGAAGCTTTTGGGCGCGTTTCGATTGAAGCCCAAGCCTGCGGACTCCCAGTGCTGTGCAGTAACAACGGCGGTTTACCTGAAACTTTACAACCCAATATCACGGGATTGTTACTACCGCCGGGCGATGTGCCTGCGTGGCGGGACGCGATTTTAAAATTAGCAAAAGATACTCAACTACGGACGCAGTTGAGTAGCAAAGGGCGGGATTGGGTGAACAGTACCTTTAGCACGACGGCTATCGCGCAAGAATTTACGAGACTGCTTGAAGAAACTAAGTGAGCTGAACTATTAGCCCGCGCCTTGCATCAACTGCTCCATCCTCGCCCTACCATCTGGTGTGGTCATTACCATCAGCACATCCCCTCCACTGACCACTTGATTTGAAGGTGGATTGAATACCCACTGATTTGTTTTATTGCGTATTGCCAACACTAGACAGTCAGCATTTCCCTGATATAAAACCGTTAACGGTTTGCCGGTTAAGTCATCAGGAATCTTTATTTCTTCCATCCGCACACTCGCTTCAGATTTCAACATATCGTCCAAAAAAGACACCACATGTGGACGAACCATCGCGGAAACAATGCGCAAACCACCGGTAAAATCCGGGGAGACAATTTCATCGGCGCCGGCACGACGGGTTTTTTCAGCATTCTTAACATCGTGGCATCGTGCGACAACACGCAACAGTGGATTAAGTTGCTTCGCGCTTAAACTAATCACCAAATTTTGACTATCGTCATGTGCAACCGCGAACACCCCTTTAGCGCGTAGCACGCCTGCCGCCAATAACACATCGTTATCAGTAGCATCTCCATGCAAATACAATTGCCCCGGATGAGCAGTCAAATAGCGTTGGATCGTTTCTAAGTCAGAATCCACGATGACGCAGCTTCGCCCGGTGGAAGTCAACTCATGCGCGACATTGCTACCTACTAACCCAACACCACAAACGATGTAGTGGTCTTTCATCTGTGCAATTCGTTGCTGCATTTTTTTTCTCCGCCATGACTCATTAATATCCCGCTCCAACGTGAATGCGGTCACTGTAGAAAGCACATACCCCAACACACCAATACCTGTAAAGCCAATGAAAATGGTAAACAGCCTGCCATACTCATACTGGCTCACATCGACGATTTCACCATAACCGATGGTCGCAATCGTAATAAAGGTCATGTAAAAACAATCGAGCCAAGAATGTTTATCGCCACCCAGTATATGGTAACCAATCGTGCCGATAATCATCACCAGAATCAAGGCAACAAAGGCATATACGAGATTCCGAATTACATGAGACTCACTCTCGTCAACAATTCTCATTATTCATCCTGCACATCTGCGTTAGTTGAAAACTCGCTACTAAATCCAAAGTTGCGCATATCCACGATCCGCATGGGATAAAGTACACCGTCTAAATGATCGCACTCATGCTGCACCACGCGTGCATGAAAGCCACTCACTGTTCGATCAATTAACGCACCAAATTCATCGTAACCCTGATAACGCAACTGCGTAAAACGCGGCACCAAGCCACGCATGCCTGGTACGCTAAGACACCCCTCCCAGCCTTCTTCTTTCTCTTCCGACAGCGGCGTAATCACTGGATTGATCAATACCGTACCGGGCACAATTTCGGCATCAGGATAACGTGGATTTTCCTCTACGCCAAAAATCACAATGCGCTGATTAATACCAATTTGGGGTGCGGCCAAACCCACGCCGTCTAAGGCCTGCATGGTATCTCGCATGTCGGCCAGCAAGGCATTCAGCTCTGCGCTATTAAACGCCTTTACTTCCTCTGCACAACGTAACAGCCGTGCATCACCCATGCGCAAAATTGCTCTAATTGCCATCTGCATCCACCACTAAGCCCAATATATTTCTAACAATTGCCATCGCAGGTTCAGCCACAGCGTTGATTGTTTCTAAATGAACCCCATCGCGGCTAGCGCCTCGCCCTGCTGCATAGTTCACCACCACAGCAATCGCAGCGTAGTTCAACCCTAACTCTCTAGCCAATGCTGCCTCCGGCATGCCCGTCATCCCCACCATGTCAGCGCCATCTCGCTCCAAGCGATTTACTTCCGCCGCCGTTTCTAAACGCGGCCCTTGTGTCGCAGCATAAACGCCACCATCAACACAGGATTCTTTAGCAAGTTTCGCTGCGGTTAAAATTTGCTGACGCAATTCAGGCGAGTACGGATGAGTAAAATCAATATGAGTAACAGGCCGTTCGCGCCCATCAACATAGGTGAACGGCCGGCTGTGGGTGTAATCAATTATTTGATCAGGCACCACAACTACCCCGGGTTTTAAATCAGTACGAATACCGCCCACAGAAGCGACTGAGATCACACGCTTCACACCCTGTTCGTACAAAGCCCAAAGATTTGCACGATAGTTCACTTCATGCGGAGGAATCGTATTGCCATATCCGTGGCGTGCTAAGAAGACTACTTCATGCTGATTGATGGTGCCGAAAGTCAGCGCCCCAGAAGGTTCGCCGTAAGGTGTGCGAATCACTTGCCGATGAGTGATTTTAATATTCTCTAATTGATCGAGACCCGTACCACCAATAATCGCTAACATATTAAAATCTCCTATAATTTACTGCGCAATTCGATAGCTACGTTGCGCGGCGCTCGCTCATCGCCTACCCAATTGGTATGTCTCACTCGCTGCGCACCTTGCGCCTTGCTTTCAAATTGCTCGCTACAATTCTTGAAGATTTTCATCACATTTCCTTTACCGCATAAATTGCGGGCAGATTCCGCCACACCCCATGAAAATCCATTCCATAGCCAAATACAAAACGATTAGGAACGGTTAATCCTATAAAGTCAGCCTGCACCGGTTTGTTTTTACCATTAGCTTTTTCAGCGAAGACGGCACTGTAAAAACCCGCTGCACCTAATTCCATCACGCGCTGTTTTATCGCCGCCATCGTTTCGCCTTCATCGAGAATATCGTCCACCACGAGCACGATTTTCCCTCGCACATTCTCCCGAGGTGCCACCTTCCAATGCATCTCACCGCCCTGTTGCGCATTACCGTAACGCGATACATGCACGTAATCAAAATCCAAAGGAAAGTTAAGCAATGGCAATAGTTGCCCAGTAAAAACAACAGCGCCTCCCATCACTGACAACACCAGGGGATGCTGATCCGCCAGTTTTTCATTAATTTCTTGCGCCACGCGATGCAAAGCAAGCTGAACCTGCTCTTCCGAAAAAAGCAATTCCGCCTCTTGCAATGCCTCTCGTGCTTGTTGGTTTGAAATCATCGCAACGATTTTAAATACTCGATGAACTCAGCACTTAACTCTTCATGCTTCAAACCAAAGGCGACCTGTGCTTTTAAATAACCCAACTTTGATCCACAGTCATAACGCGTGCCTTCAAAACGATAGGCCAACAATTTTTCTTCTTGCATCAGTGAGGCAATACCGTCCGTGAGTTGAATTTCGCCGCCCGCGCCCGGCCAAACTTTAGTCAAGTGATCAAAAATACTCGGCGTCAAAATGTAACGCCCGACAACCGCCAGAGTAGAAGGGGCCACTTCTGGCTTGGGCTTTTCCACAATTTTTTTAACTTGGACAAGGCTCGCGCTCAACTCATCCCCACTGACAATTCCGTACTGCTTGGTATGCGCGCGCGGCACTTCTTGCACGCCCAAGATAGAGCATTGGTTTTGCGCAAACACATCCACCATTTGCCTCATTACCGCAGGTTTGCCATCAAGTAGGTCGTCCGCCAAAATCACTGCAAAGGGCTCATCTTGCACTACGGGTCGTGCACACAATACGGCATGCCCCAAACCTAATGGCTCGGCTTGGCGAATGTAAATACAGTTCACATGTTTGGGCACCACCTCTTGCACAATGCGTAGCAAATCATTTTTGCCTTGCGCCGCCAAGGTCGCTTCTAATTCATAAGCCTTGTCAAAATGATCCTCAATAGCACGCTTATGACGTCCGGTAATAAACACCATGTCGGTAATGCCTGCAGCAATTGCCTCTTCTACCGCATACTGAATCAGCGGCTTATCGACCACCGGCAACATTTCTTTTGCTGTTGCTTTCGTCGCAGGCAAAAATCGACTACCCATGCCCGCCACCGGAAATACTGCTTTAGTGATTTTTTTCATACTGATAGGCCTTAAAAAAATAATCTAAAAAACTTTTTCCACAGATTGCCTCGAAGCGGTTCTTGTACCCTCTGGCAGAGAGATTAACGCAGATTTTTTATCCCATTATTAATCTGTTGAAATCTGCGTAATCTGTGGATTGCTGTTGTTTTCGTATTCTTGGAACATTGCTAATAATTTCTGCTCTTCCCACACAGCGACATTGAGCTCACGCGCTTTATCCAATTTACTGCCCGCCTCAGCGCCTGCCACCACATAGTCAGTTTTTTTGGAAACACTCCCACTCACCTTGGCCCCTAACGCCTCCAATTGTGCTTTGGCATCTTCACGTCCCATTGTAGTCAATGTTCCCGTCAGCACGAAAATTTTGCCCGCCAACGGCAACACTTTTTGCACTTGTGCCTCTTGCTCAGACCAGCTAACACCCTGCGCTCGCAAATCATTCACCACTTCTTGATTATGCGATTCGGCGAAGAAGCTCACAATACTTGCCGCCACAATTGGACCCACATCGGGTACTTGTTGCAGACGCGCTTCATCGGCCACCATGACATTATCCAATTTGCCAAAATGACGTGCCAAATCTTTCGCCGTTGCTTCTCCCACATTGCGAATGCCCAAGGCATAAATAAATCGAGCAAGCGTTGTCTGTTTGCTCTGAGTGATAGCGGCGAGCAAATTTAATGCTGATTTTTCACCCATACGCGCTAAGTTTGCCAATGTTGGCAGATCCAGTCGATATATATCGGCTGGGGTGTGTACCAAATCTTGGGCAACCAATTGCTCCACCAGCTTATCACCTAATCCTTCAATATCCATGGCGCGACGTCCGGCGAAGTGCAACAAAGCCTGAGTGCGTTGCGCCGCACAAAACAAGCCACCACTACAACGCCAATCAGCCTCCCCCTCTGCACGCACAATGGTGCTAGCGCACACCGGACACTTGCCTTGTAAGCGTTGAAACAAATCAAACGCCTCTCCCGCATTGCTCGGGCGCTTTTCCAGAACGACGCCAACCACTTCAGGAATCACATCCCCTGCCCGACGCACAATCACCGTATCACCCACGCGCACATCTTTGCGCCTTGTTTCCGTTTCGTTGTGCAAGGTAGCATTACTAACTGTCGTACCGCCCACAAACACTGGCTCTAGCTTCGCCACTGGAGTTAGCTTACCCGTGCGCCCTACTTGAATTTCAATATCGCGCACGATGGTGAGCTGTTCTTCGGCAGGATATTTATGTGCCACGGCCCAGCGTGGTTCACGCGAGACAAAACCCAACGCTGCTTGCAGCTGGAGTGAGTTCACTTTGTAAACCACGCCGTCAATATCGAAAGGTAACGTAGCGCGTTGCGCAGCGACACGCCGATGAAAGACTGCCAACTCTTCAGCCCCTTTCGCCACGCCACGCACCTCACACACGGGCAGTCCCAATTCTGCAAGCGCATTCAGAATTCCACTATGTGTAGCGGGTAGCGACCAACCTTTTATTTCGCCCAAGCCATAGGCAAAAAATGACAACGAGCGCTTGCCAGCCAACATGGGATCAAGCTGGCGTATGCTACCTGCTGCGCCGTTACGCGGGTTAACCAAGGTAGGCAAACCCAATTCCCGTTGTTTTGCGTTGTAACGCTCAAAGTCTTTGCGCGCCATATAAACCTCGCCGCGCACTTCTAAAATCTCCGCCTCGGCGTTTTTTAAACTCAAAGGAATGCAGTGAATCGTGCGTACGTTTTGTGTCACATCCTCGCCGGTTTCTCCATCGCCTCGCGTTGCCGCTTGCACTAGCACCCCATGCTCATAGCGCAGATTGATCGCCAAGCCATCGAATTTCAGCTCGCAGGCATACTCAATTTCACCGGTATGCTCACCAAGCGCATTACGCACTCGTACATCAAAATTAAACGCACCACTCGGCTCGGTGTCAGTCTCGGTGCGAATAGAAAGCATCGGTACCGCATGACGCACTGGCGTAAAACCATCAAGAATTTTTCCGCCCACACGTTGCGTCGGTGAATCGGCTGTCAGTAATTCGGGATATTGAGTTTCTAAAGACTGTAGCTCACGAAACAATCGATCGTATTCCGCATCGGGAATTGTCGGCTTGTCCAACACGTAATACGCATAAGCGTACCGTTCAATTTCTGCACGCAATTGTGCAACGCGTTGCTTCACTTCCATCAGGAAAACAATCTAAGTGCTTGCGCGCTACCAGCGATTACTTTGCCTTCAAGCATTTGACCTTCAATAGCAGCGACCTGCTCACGAATATTGGCAATCGCGGGATCACCTAACGCGACACGATGATCGTCAACTAAAGCCGATTTAAGATCCATCGCAAGCTGACGCCCTAACACCGCCATTTCATCGAACTGATGCGCGGGGCGTTCCACGCGGGGCACGTCCAACAATAAGGTGAGGCCTTGCACACGCGTTTGCGTGAGCGTGTGATGCTGAAAAGCGGAACCGTCCATATTGGTCAGACTGAATAAGGTCAAACCTTGCTCATTCAGCAGGTGGAATGAACCATCGGCTTGTAGCAACATACCGTGCCGCTCTGCTACCTGCGCAATCTCGCTACCAAATAGCAAACGATCGCCACCCGGCAAAATATTCAGACCAATCATTTGATCCACTTCAAGACAGAATTGATCGAGGTCTTTTGCTTTCTCAATCGCCTCTTCGATTGAAGGATGAGAAATTTCTGCTTGCTCCTGTTCGGCAATTTCGTTCAACACCATTTGAAACTCAACTAGGCGTGTTTCGCTGACCGCCCCGGTGCGATCAGCCAACTGCAGTCCGATCTTAAATGCTGTATAGGAGGGGTGGCTTTCAGGAATAAGGCGTTCCCAACGCTTGGTGTGAGCATTTTGGCCGCAGGCGTTTACACTCTTACCAAAATCAAATCGGCGGCTCCAAAGCGGCGCTAGCACTAGAGTAGTAAGGGGGTTATGCAGCGTCATTGAAATAACATAATCGGTCGTCGCATCCAGCAAACCACATATTTCATCATCCACGACGATTCGATGCGTTTCCATTTCTTCAAGTTCCGCAAGCTCTTCATCAATCAACGTTTCTACTTGAGGAGTCGCATTTCTTGGCACTGCGCTATACAGCACATCTTCTCGATCCGTTTGAAAAGCGCCACCAATTTTTCTGCGGTACTGTCGCTGCTGCCAAAATCCATAAACGTACACAGCAACTACCACCACGATACCGATCGCCAACAAACCGATTTGCAATTCACTCATGTCGAGACACCGATTGAACCAATGGTTAAATATCAAAAAAATTAATTAGCTACAGATCATCACTGATAAAAAGCTTGAGTAGTTAAAATTAGCCAAGCCATCCGTGTTTATCTGTGTTTATCTGTGGCCAAGTACGACTTCGATAATTATACAAGAGCCAGATCGCCGCTACTGCTGCCAATGCTGGCAATTTCATGCAGCGCTTTTACATATTCAGCAGACTCATGTAGTTGCACCGAATTGATCGGGTGATGATGCCCGCGCATGTGTGCCAAGCGTGCTTTGCTCGTGGCCGACATCTGCCAAATCAAACCATCAAGCAGCTCATCCGCTGATTCCGGCTTGTTACAAACCAGCACCATATCGCAACCAGCCTCCAGCGCGGCTTCTGCACGTTGCACGATTCCGCCGGCGACCGTCGCCCCTTCCATGCTCAAGTCATCGCTGAAAATACATCCTTCAAATTTCAACTCACCGCGCAAAATATTTCTTAGCCAAACTTTTGAAAAACCCGCTGGACGCGCATCAATTTTAGGGTAGATCACATGCGCTGGCATCACCGCCGTCAATCCAAAATTCACCATCTGCCGGAACGGAATTAAATCGCTCATCTCAATATCGACAAACTCGCGCTCATCCACGGGGATTTCTAAATGCGAATCGGCCCGCACAAAGCCATGTCCGGGAAAATGCTTGCCAACGGTCGCCATCCCCGCTTTTTTCATACCGATCATTAGACTATGGGCCAACTCGGCGATGGCTTGCGGTTGCGAATGAAACGCGCGATCACCAATTACCCCACTGCTGCCGTAGTCCACATCCAATACTGGCGCATAGCTAAAGTCGATGCCATGAGCGCGCAATTCTGCCGCCATCACCCACCCCGCCTGTTCAGCCAAATGCTTCGCACGTTTGGGCTGCATATCCCAAATCTTGCCCAATTCGCGCATGGGCGGAATCTTGGTGAAGCCCTCGCGAAAACGCTGCACCCGCCCACCTTCGTGATCGACTGAAATCAACAGCGGCGGATTACGCACCGCGCGAATGCTGGCAGTTAATGTAGCAAGCTGGCTGGGAGATTCATAATTTCGCGCGAACAAAATGACGCCACCCACCAGCGGATGGCGTAAACGCTTTTCATCTTCTGGTGTGAGTGTTTTTCCCAACACATCCAACATCACTGGTCCGATGCCCATTACATC
>Ga0194062_1000751_pt1 | contig 13609 bp, 8 predicted proteins | sample SepL2225m_MetaG_FD_155481 | JGI IMG/M metagenome (GOLD analysis project Ga0194062, IMG submission 155481) | Anoxic zone freshwater microbial communities from boreal shield lake in IISD Experimental Lakes Area, Ontario, Canada - Sep2016-L224-25m | ecosystem: Environmental > Aquatic > Freshwater >... | reverse complement strand
CCAGAAATCAGATTTATTAAAATATTCACTGTTCAGGGAAATTCCTTTCAGGTCAATAGGCCCGACAATAATGAGCGGACGAGTAGTTGACATAGAGGCAAACCCTGACGACCCTACTGTATTCTATGTTGCATATGCATCAGGCGGATTATTTAAGACATCTAACAACGGGATTACTTTTAATCCGATATTCGACAATGAGGCCTCGCTTATAATAGGAGATATAGCAGTTGACTGGAAGAATAAAACAATATACGTTGGAACAGGCGAGAACAATTCAAGCCGTTCGAGTTATCCGGGTACGGGTATTTATAAGAGTACTGATGACGGTAAGAGCTGGATACACCTCGGGCTTGAAGAGACGCACAGAATAGGAAGGATTGTGATTGACCCTGTAAACCCTGAGAATGTATACGTCGCGGCACTCGGACATTTATATTCATCGAACAGTGAAAGAGGAGTTTACAAAAGCACTGACGGCGGAAACCATTTTGAAAAAGTTCTTTACGTGAATGATGTAACGGGTGCAATCGATATTGAGATTAATCCGAAGAACCCCGGCATACTGTATGCCGCGATGTGGGAAAGGGAAAGACGTGCATGGGATTTCAGAGGCGCAGGAAAGAATTCGGGTATTTTCAGGACTACAGACGGAGGTGCAACGTGGGAAAAGTTAACAGGGAAAGGACTTCCTGACGGAGACGGATTCGGAAGATGCGGTCTTGCAATCAGCAGTTCCAATCCCGAAACTGTGTACGCACTGATAGATAACAACTCTCCGAAATCCACAGAAGTAAAGAAGGACAGCGCAAAAGTCACAAAGGATATATTAAGAAAAATATCTAAAGAGAATTTTCTTAAACTTGAGAAATCTCTGGTAGAAGAATATTTATCTAAATACGGGTTTCCGAAAGAATACAATTACGAATATGTGTCGGAGATGGTGAAAGACGACAAACTTAAACCGTCTGCACTTGTAGAATACCTTGAAGACGGCAACAGTAAACTGTTTGAGACTGACGTAAAGGGCGGAGAGGTTTACCGTTCAGATGACGGCGGCAGTACGTGGAAAAAAACTCACGAAGGTTATCTCGACGGGCTTTTCTACACATACGGATATTATTTTGCAAACATAAGAGTTTCTCCGAACAATCCCGAGAAGGTATATCTGCTTGGTGTTCCGATAATACGTTCTGATGACGGAGGAAAGAGTTTCAGTTCACTGAACGGAGACAACGTTCACGCCGACCATCATGGTTTATGGATTAATCCGAAAAAAGACGGACACATTATCAACGGCAATGACGGCGGGATAAACATATCGTACGATGACGGGTTAAACTGGTACAAGGCAAACACACCAGCCGTCGGTCAGTTCTATTCGGTTAATTACGATTTAGAGAAGACATACAATGTATACGGCGGGCTGCAGGATAACGGAGTGTGGTACGGTTCATCGAAGACGGAAATAAATACTGACTGGCAGAATTCAGGTGACTATCCTTTTAAAAACCTGATGGGCGGAGACGGAATGCAGGTAGTTATAGATACGAGGAATAATGATTTAGTTTATACGGGTTACCAGTTCGGCAATTACTACAGGATTTCAAAATCGAAGAAAGATTACAAATATATAACACCCAAACACAAACTCGGCGAAAGACCTTACAGGTTCAACTGGCAGGCACCGATACAACTTTCACCTTTCGATATGGATGTTGTTTATTTTGGTTCTAACAGATTACATAAGTCTACAAACAAAGGAGATAATTTTGAAACAGTATCAGGTGATTTAACGAACGGAGGAAAGCAGGGTAACGTACCTTACGGAACACTGACAACAATTTCTGTATCGCAATTAACGAAAGGGCTTATCTACACAGGAAGCGATGACGGTCTGGTATACGTGACAAAAGATGACGGAGAGAAATGGGAAAACATATCCGCAGGATTGCCGAAAGAATTATGGGTCAGCAGGGTAACTGCTTCAAAGTTTGATGCTCCGACAGTATACGTAACACTTAACGGATGCAGATGGGATAACTTTGAATCTTACGTATACCGTTCCGACAATTACGGCAAAACATGGACAAGGATAGGAACGAACTTATCACCCGAACCTGTTAACGTGATTAAAGAAGATAATGATAACAAAAGAATATTATATTTAGGAACGGACGCAGGAGTATACGTATCGATTGACAGGGGTTCTTCGTTCACTCCTATGAAAGGTACGTTACCGAATGTACCCGTACATGATTTAGCGGTGCATCCGACTGCAAAAGAATTAATAGTCGGGACTCACGGCCGTTCCGTATACATAGCGGATTTAAGTATAATTCACAAATTCCTGTCAGTAAAAAATACAGGGAACCTGTACGTCTTTGAACCCGAAAACACCGAACACAATCCCGAATGGGGAAACAGAACATTCGACTGGAATTATACACTGCCGAAAGACCTGGTTATACCATTCTACGTTAACGATGCAGGTACATTGAAAATAGAAATAATAACAGGCGGCGGCGTAAAATTATTCGAAGAAGAAAAAACATTTTCAGCAGGAATTAATTTTTATGAATACAATTTAACTGTTGGTGAAGCATTCACCGAAATGTACAAAGAGTACTGCAAAAACGGGAAGAAACCTGAATTAAAGGAAAAAGATAACAGAAAGGAATATTTAACAGAGGGAAAATACACGGCAAGAATATCAGGTAAAACGGGCATTTCAGAGAAGCCCTTTGAGATAAAGAAAAGGCAGCATCGGGAAAGTCAGGAACAGCAAGGGATTCCAGGTGACGGCAGATAATTGCGGAAACGGACATTAAGGAAACTCAGCACTGATTAGACTTACGGGCGGGTCGAAAATTATCAGTACTAGTTTACTTCTTGCTTTTTAGATAATACAATACTATTTTTGTTTGTTAATAAACTAAACTAATTTAATACCATGAACAAAGAACAACTCATTGACAAATTAGCAGGTGATGCTAAGATCACAAAAGTAGCTGCAAGAGCAGTACTTGCATCTTTTATTGAAGCTGTAAAAAAGACAGTAAAAAAAGGTGACAGATTAGGTCTCGTAGGTTTCGGAACTTTTTCATCAGGTAAGAGAAAAGCAAGAATCGGAAGAAACCCACAAACCGGAAAACCTATCAAGATTGCCGCAAAGAAAACTGTGAAATTTAAAGCAGGAAAAGATTTCAGTGATTTTGTAAACGGTAAAAAATAATTATCATTTGAACTTTTTTAAAAAAGGCATTGCATAAGCAATGCCTTTTTTATTTGACTACTGCAAACTTTCCCATTTTACTTTCAACATCAGCACCAAGAGAATTTTTACCTTCAACTTTGTATATGTAAATACCCGATGGAATTTCGTTTCCTCTGGTATCCCTTAAATCCCACTCAATTCCTCCGTCTCCGTTTGTTTCCGACAGTTCGTTTATCGATTCACCGCTGAGACTGAAGACATAAACCTTTGCTGTTTTTGTAAGGTTGGCAAAAGTAATGATTTGTTTTGCTGATTTGGTTTTACTGTAAGGATTCGGATAAGCCACAACGCCTGTCAGGTCTTCCTTTACAAAGGTAAGACTGAAGACACTTCCGCTGCCACTGACAATCTTAATACCGCTTTCTGAGTATACATTGTTTATACGTATAAAATATGTCTTCCCGCCCGGTCCAATATTGTTATTACTGTTAACAGTCAGGTAGAGAATTTTCTTATCTGTTTTATCTCTTTCTGCGGCAATAATCTTCAGGTTAAAAGGGTCGATGCTGTAATTTGAAGTATTGTACGAAGTAACCGTATCAACGACGGTATTGAATTGCACTTTTAAAGTATTCGGGTTTGTAAGTATTAAATTTGATATGTAGAACGAATTAGAATCCGTTGTGCTGACTGCAAATGCTACAGAACCTGTATCGACAGGGGCGCCGTAAAAATCTTTTAAGTCCGCTGCATTGATTAAGTAGTTACCGTTTATCAGGCCTTTAAAAGACAAACCGTATTCATAATTATTTACTATGCCAATACTTGAAGGGTATATTGTGCCGTTGAGCCTGAATGTTTTTATGTCAGGTATGAACAGTTGTATCTTTTCAGAGAACTTCACTGAAAGAAGTCCTTTGCTGTATACAGCACCTGTGATTTTAGATTTATTGTGTACATAAACTTTTACGTATTCCGACAACACGCTTTCCCTTATCTGCTTTGTTGTATCAACTGCGGATATTTTGTAATAGTAATCTCTTTTGTTGTTTACCTGAATATCATTGTATACGGAAGTGTATGTTGAATCGTACAGGTTATATCCTGTAGAATCACTCAGTCCCCTGTAAACTTTATAATACTGTGCACCTGTCACTCCCTGGAAAGACAATGCAACCCTGTTTGAATCCAGGCTGTAACCCGCTAAGCCTGTTGGGGTTTTCGGGCCTGCAAACGCAATATTCTTTTCGATAAATATTACGGAATCATTATTATTAATACCGATTTCCTTTACTCCGTTATTATCAAAGTCATATACTATAGAGTTATAGGAGTTTATATTTTCCCTGAAGTACTGAGGTTCAAATGAAGATGACGACAGATTATATTTAAGTACATAAAGCAGTTTGCCTTCGTTTGAGATAAGTTCATCGCGTCCGTCATTATCTATGTCGCCTGCCTTAATGCTTAACTCACCCTGTGCATCGCTGTTATACATCTCAACAGAATTATACTCACTGAATGTACCGATGCCTGTGCTCTTAATGAACAGGACAGAAAACAGTTTAACCGGTATTGCAAGGTCTGTACTGAATCCGACAGCAATTTCCTTCTTACCATCGCCGTCAAAGTCACCTGCAGTGAGGTTATCACCTTTAATTACAAGAGGATATTCTTCGTGGAACACAAGCGAGAAACTGTTTCCCGATGAATATTTATATATGTTAACAGAAGTATTCTGATTATTGTTTGCGTCTATAAAAGAGTTAGTGAATACTATTTCCTTTTTAGCGTCATTATCAAAATCGCCGACTATAACATTCTGGGAGTTGGCATAGTTGCCTGCATTAGCAGGTAAATAATTCAACACTGCAAAAGGTGTTACAGAACCCTGGAATTTCATTATGCGCAGTCCCTGTGCGCCAAAGCCGAGTATCTCGTCAACTCCGTCTCCATCAACATCTGCAAACTTTGACGACCAGAATTCATCACCGGCATCATTGCTCCAGATTTTAATCGATGGAATCTGGTATACGGAAGGCGATTCAAATACATTGCCGGTTCTTTGCTGAGAAGAAAGCAGGTCCCATTTATTATTCCTTAGAATAACATCTCTCACAACATTATTCCCTATCCATCCGCTCGAAACCTTTTCAAACCTGTTGTTGATGAAGTTATAAATCTCCGCTGTTAAACCAAGTTGTACATTGTTTGTAAAAACATTCCTGCTTCCGTTATTAAAAATATCAACGACCTTATCGTTAACCTGACTCCTGGGGAGATTGTAAGGTTTTTTAATGTATGAATACTTATCGATTTGTTTCTTTGCACGGAAATGAAAAGAAGTATCGTTTACGCTTACCTTCTTTCCGTTCAGAGAAACTGCTTCCAGATAAAACTCATATTCGGTTTCGGGTATTAATGAAAAGTGATTGAGCAGAGCATAATGGTCTGTGGTGAAGAACCCTATGTTACCATCATCCGCATAGATGCTGCTGTACGGTTCGTTTACATTCTTTCTTTTGAAATACACTAATCCTTTTGACGGTTCTTTTGAGAAGAAAGTAATCAACTCGGAAAATCCGTCTTTGAACAGGATTTCACCGTTTGAATAACCTGTAATTACAGGATTGGATTTATTTTTTCTGATTATCGTGGAATGTTCTACAGTCTTTCCGTTATTTGTGTAGACTATAAGTTTAAGTGTGTAAGAAGTATCGGGTAAAGAAACCGTATTCCATCTATAGACTGTATCTTTAATAACCTGTGAGCCTGAAGAGAACAGGTCGTTGTACGATGAGGGGTTTTCTCCGACACCATACTTTAAAGAATAAGAACGGAAGAAAGCAGATGCTGCCGTTACTGCAACGGGTACGGTATCGTTCGTGAAACTATAATTCAGTGAAGGAGTGAATATCCGTACTACTGAAGGGTTGTTATAATTCTGAAAAGCGGACTGGGCGTTAAGCAGTCCTGAAGAATAATAATTATTCCATTCGCTCTGTCCCGAGAAATACTGTGCCGAGAAAACGAGTATACCTCTTATTTCTTCGTTAGTAAGGTTTGGGTTCTTTGTCTTTAATACTGCGGCAACAGCAGCCACTATAGGTGATGAAAAAGATGTTCCGTTCGCCAGAGTATAATTATTTCCGTATTCCGCACTGCCCTGTCCGACGCGTGAGGTAGTAAGAATATTCACACCCGGAGCATAAATATCGACTGTTTCTCCGTAGGCAGAGAATGTTGCTTTTCTGTCGAGTTCATCAGATGCAGCGACGGATATAACTTCATCGAATGCAGAAGGATAGTGAAGCACGTTAGAATTATCGTTTCCTGCAGAACAAATGATTGTAACATTGTTCTGGTATGCATACTTTACAACATCCCTGAGCAAATCACTGTATATATAATCACCAAAGCTGAAGTTAAAAACTTTTACGCCCTGCATAACTCCGTATAAAATAGCAGTGGCAATCTGGTCTTCGTAACCAACGCCCTGTGAGTTGAAGCATTTAAGGATTAAAGATTTGCTTCCGCCTGTTATTGACGAAATTCCGATTCCGTTATTAAATCCCGCTGAGATGATACCCGCAACACAGGAACCATGTGATACGATATTATCGTCAACAGGGTTGTTGTTGTTATCGATAAAATTCCACCCTCTCCAGTTGTCTATGTATCCGTCACCGTCGTCATCAATTCCGTTATTTTCTTTTCCGTTACCGTATTCACCCGTATTAATAAAGTAACTCTGCTGCAGGTCGGGATGAAGAAAATCTATACCCGAGTCTATGATTCCAACCAAAGCATTAGTTCCCTGCTGGAAATCCCAGACAGGAGGGATATTAATATTCTGAAGATAGTACTGATTGTTGTAGTATGTATCGTTAGGAGTGAATGATTCAAGTTTCAGTTTGTCGACCGGCTTTGCGTATTCAACATTCGTGTTTAGTTTTAAACTGTTTATACAATCTGCGGGATACGCCGTATTAGTTTGAAGAATAAAAATCCTGTCGAGACCTGTTGATTCAATATTCCTGAGTCTGGCAGTATATTTTCCGAATAATTGTTCTGAATTGAATATATCATATCTTTCAATGATTTTTGCAAGAGGGTTCACAGAACCTCTGATATTATTCTGTTTAAAGTCATTCAAAATGTTTACAGGAGTATTTTGTTTAAACTTTACAACGATTCTCTGAGTCTGTGAGAATAAAGACACAGAGACAAGGAGAAAAACGCATAATGATATTATTTTAAGGCGAATCATATCTTGTAATAATAACAAGTTCAAAAGTAAAATAGTATTACAAAAAGAAAAGACAAATTTATAATAATCAAACAAATATATTAAGATGAAAAAATTATTCAGCAAATTACCGCTGGCAGTAATAGCGGTTATTCTGTTCACACTGAGTTCATGCATAGACATTGACAGGAAAATAAAGATTAATGCAGACGGGAGCGGTACAGAGACACAGACATTCAACATAGACAGGACATTCTACGATTTGATTTTCAGTATGGTAAGCAGTATGGACTCGACGAAATCAAAGAGCATAAAAGACTCGCTGTACAACCACGAGGATATGCTTGGCAAGATAAGACAAAACCTCAGCAAGCAGGAAGGCATCGAAATAACGGAATTAATAGGAACAACGAATGCCGATTCATCAGCGACTTACAGGTTTAGTTACCTGTTTAATTCGATTGACAAGATTGGTTATGCTACGAACATATCGCCCAAAGAATTATCAGGAGAAGAGAAGAACAAATCTGAAGTCGTATGGAAAGACAGTGGTGACAGGGTTAAATTCAGTTTGCTGTACAAGCCTAATACCGAAAGTGAAAGCTCCAACGATGACAACAATAAAGCGTTAGCGTATTTATTCGCTAAGAAGTACATAAAGTTTGATATAGAATTTCCTTACAACATAGAAAAAAGCAACGGTCAGAGTTTTGACGGCAAGACAGGAAAATGGTCGTTCCCGCTTGTTGAATTAATGAACAACAAGGACCAGAGAATATACCTGGAAGTTATACTCGTAAAATAAGTTTAAACCGAATACACAATTCTGCCGTTGATGAACGTAGTTTCGACAACGGCATTTTTTATATCCTTTGCTGAGATGCTGAAAATATCCCTGTCCACAACTATTAAATCTGCATACTTGTCTTCTCTTATACTGCCTTTTGTGTTCTCCTCATAACTTGCGCAGGCATTGTTGATTGTGTATGCTTCAAGACAGGTAACAATGTCCAGACACATACCGGTATTGAAACCATCAGGGTATCCGACTGCTTCACGCGTCATTGCAGAATGAATAGTATCGAAGGGGTTTTCGGTAACGACAGGAAAATCAGTACCGAAACAGACTCTGTTTCCGTCGTCAATCAGTTTTTTAAATACGTGAGTAGTTTCGGGATTTTGAATAGACTGAGTTGCAACTCTGGCATCGAAGTACAAATGTGCCGGCTGAACAGACGAAATGACATCGAGCATTTTAAACCTGTATAAATCTTTTTCCTGAACGTGCTGAATGTGTTCAAGTCTGACTCTTCTGTCCCACAAAGGATTTGTATTCCTGATTTCTTCAATAAGATCGAGTGCTTCGCTGACTGCAAGGTCACCTATGACGTGAATTACAAGCTGGCATCCTGCCAGGTCTATTTTATATGCAAGTTCTTTGAGCTTACCGCTTGTAACCTGTTCGGTTCTTATTCCGTTTTTGTCTGTACCTTTATAGTTATCAAAGAATAATGCAGTATGACTTGAAAGAGAGCCATCGTAGAATGCTTTAAGAGCACCGAAGCGAATAAAAGGTTTGTATTCAGCAAATTCTTTCTTATAATCATTAACGCTGTCTATTTCTTCAAACGGGATAACGGAGTTTATTTTCAGATTCAGATTATTGTCTTCAAGCAGAGCTTTATAAACATCGAGGTCTTCCCTCCAGGAAATATCTGTTACTGATGTGATTCCGAGTGAATGAAGTTTGTTAATTTGTTTCTTAAGTATTTCTTTCTTTTCTTCGATTGTTATTTTTGGCAATGCGCCGATGACAAAATACATTCCCTTTTCTTTCAGTTCGCCCGTCAGGTTATTATTTTTATCCCTTATAACTTCATCGTTTGTGAATTCGCATAAATGATTCTGCAGGTCAACTTTTTCAAGTGCCAGAGAATTGCAGACTAAGGAATGGATGTCTGTCCTGAATAACACAACAGGAACATCGCTGCAGATATTGTCAATGAAATCTTTATTGATTGTAATGTCTTCTGTGAAATTTGCTTCGGAGAAATAACCGCCGACAATCCAGTCCCCTTTTGTTAATTTGTTTTTATAATCATTAATAGTACCGGCAAAATCTTTCTGAGTTGAAGAGTACCTGAGGTTAACTTCGGAGTTTACGAGAGCACCCTTGAACAAGTGGCAATGCCCGTCCGTAAAGGCAGGAAGGACCAGTTTACCTTTTAAATCAACCGCATCGCTGTAAATATTTTTATCATCGGCTTTTCCTTTGCCAACAAATATAATCTTACCTGTTTCAGAGTCGAAACCGACAGAAGAAGCAAAGTAGTTTTTACCAATCCAGATTTTCCCGTTGAACAATAATGTTTTCATAGGCAAAATTATTTAAAGTAATATATTAGAACAACGTAAAAGCAAAATAAATTTTAAATTTAGTGGAAAGATAGTTGATTGACTATAATTATTCGAGTGACAAATACTTCAATATTCTTTATACTAATTAGAGACCAATTAGATACTAATTAGATACTAATTACAGGCCAAGATCAACAAATACTCAGATGACCAAATAAAATACTGATAAATTATGTATTAATAAAATCAGAGAGATTTTGGGGTTTTGACAAATAATTCAAAGATAGTAAGAAAGCTATTATTCCAATCAGAATCTAAGAATTAGCAAACCCGCAGTTCCGTTTGCGACTAAAACTTTTGCTTTGAAGTAATGAACTGAGTTGCAGAAGCCGCCCGGTTCATAATAGCCCGTGTATTCTGGTCCGACGGTGTTAAATACATTAAGGACTTCAACACCTGAACTGCCTTCACCCGTAAAAAGAAAGTTTGGTGAATAGTCTATGTATCTGACGTTTGTTTCTGTGTTCTTTGTGTTAATAAAATAAGGCTGAGACGGGTTTGATATATTGATAACACTTATACCTGCATTACCGTCTGCAACGTAGATAAGATTATCAGATACTTTAACATCGTAACAGTTTCCCGGAGAATGGAACGTGGAATACTGCACGGGGTTTTCAGGATTATTGACATTCACGAGTTCAAGTCCCGTTATGTTTTCAACAAGGTATGCGGTGTTACCCGATACTTCGATATGGTTAACAATGTTTGCAGAAGTATAAGTAAATACTTCGGATACTGATAACGGCAGTTGTGATACATTAAGAACCTTAACATTACCGCCTGTGAGTGCAACATAGAGATAATTGTTTTTCCGGTTAACAGAATTTACACCTGAGTAAGAAATCAGTGTATCGAAGGATAACGAGTCCGGGTTTGCAGTATTAAGTATATAAAGACCTTTGACAGAATCAGAAACAAATGCATAATTAACGCCGTTGACTGTATCGATAAACACTTCCCTCGTAAAACCATTTGTCTGGTATGACGATGCAGTAAACGGAGCGGCAGCATTTGAAATATTAACGACGGAAAGTCCCGCAGGACCGTTAGCAACAAATGCATACTGAGTACCGTTTACAATTTTACCTTTTACGTAAACTGCATTTCCGTTTGTATTAAGCTGTCCGACAAACCACATACCAGTCCCCGAATCAGGAATGACCGGGTCTTCGACATATTCATCGTTCAACCTGCAGCTTTGCTGACTTATCAGTAACAACGTCAGGCATAACAACAGTATTTTGCTTTTTATGTGTTTTAACATTTATGTTTGCTGTTCTCGAATATGGTATAACACCCGAAGGTCCGTTTATAGATAATGAATCTTTATTGTAAAAAGTAAGGTTAGCCAGCTGATACTCAGGCGAGCCGCCGTACTGGTCTCTTGCAACATCGTTAACTGTGCAGTCTGAAAGGTTGAAATCTTTCCACTTAATATCACCCAAAGGAAAACGGCAGCCTTGCGGAGTGTATACAACTTCACCAACGCCGTCAGTAAACTGAATCTTAAGGCCTGCACAATTCGGACATGGGCCGTCTGCAGTTCTTAGCCAGGTACCGTTTAAAGTATAACATCCAACATACCCGTTATTACAGTTTGTATAATTCAGAAGTTTGCATTTCTTCTCTTCAACGGTAACGTTATAGTTACATAAAAACACTGCGCCTTCTATTGAAACAGAATAACTGCCTGCTTTTAATATTTTAGAAACTGCAACGTTTGTATCACAATCTGGCGTAACCTGCCAGACGATTGAATCTGTGAGCTGATAGTTTGAAACTCTGATGACCACAAGACCGGTTATTTGTTCTGTCCTGAAAAAAGTAATCTTTCCGTTCCCTGTGCCATAAACGTTAGTGTCTATAGGCGGAGGAGGAGGATTATAGTTCGTAATCCCTGTTTTAGAATCACAGGAAGAAATGTACACTGCAAGAAGTGTTAACAGTAATCCTGTAATTACAGATGATATTTTATTAAAGCCTTTTTTCATAGTGAAAGTAAATATATTCAATTTTAACAATACTTGAAACATCGAATATCATTACTTTTGATTGTACTTCTAATAAACGAACTTTGTTCCTTTATGTTGTCACTCACTCTTTCACTTACTTACAAATCACTTTCTCTTAACATCCTCATTCATTTTTTCTATTCCTTTGGTATCGGTTGGATGTCCGAGTTCTTCGATGCTCTGATGATAGAACATATATTCTTCGTTGGTAACCTTATTCTGCCAGTAACCTGTAACCATACCAAAGCCCGTGATGATTATGAATATTAATACAACTCCGAATGCAACATACTTTTTATTAATGGTTTTCTTAACAATAACATTCTGTAATTCAAGCGTGTCTTTTACAGGGCATACATCAACGCAGCTCAGACATGAAGTACATTCATCGGATATGACAGTATTTATTTTATGAACATCAATAAATGACGGACATACTTTAGTGCACATTTCGCAGTTAATACATGTATCGTTATTCCTTTTAATCTTATTCGGACTTATTAAAGAAGTTAAACCGAGAAAGGCGCCGTAAGGGCAGAGGTATCTGCACCAGAATCCGCGGATGATTATTGACAGCACAAACAGTATTGATAAAACGATTATGGAAAAGCGGGTGATATCGGCAAAAAAGTAATACATCTTCACGTCTGCCATAACGTTGTAAGGCCCTTCCAGAAAGGCTTTTACAGCCATATCTGTCATAAGGAATATTATAGAATAAACGAAGAAAGCAAGCAGCAGGTATTTCAGACTGCGCAACGGATAATCGAGGAACTTCGGGAGTTTTAGTTTTCTCCTGAAAATCTTTTCCCCCAGGTCACCAAGCAGTTCAGAAATAAAACCCACAGGACAGAACCAGCTGCAGAAAGATTTACCGAAAACAAGCGAGACTACTACGATTGCAGTAAAAATAAAAAATCCCGCAGGATGAATCAGGCTTACCTCACCCGTCCGTAGAAAAAGGTAGAAACTCATAAAAGAACTTATAGGAAGGAATCCATCGACTCCGGGAGGACGTGAAACAGGATTACCTGCTCCGCCAGAGTCAAGAAATTTTATGAAGAAATAGAACTCGATACCAATCCATACACACAAAAGAACAAAAGCAGTTTGTACATAGAATCTGAAATCACGGACCTTAAACTTCTTACCACTGTCTTTAACGGTGTTCATAGTAACAAATATTTAGATTACATCCCTCTTCAGCATTGTAGTTTTCTCTTACAGAAAACAATCAGACATTATTCATCTTTTTAATTTTGGCAATACTCTTTTTCTTAAACTGTTCGAGTGTTTCTTTCGTGAGCATATCATAAGCATCACTTCTCAGTTTACCCCATTTATTATGAACGGGACATGGATTCTCAGGACTGCAATCCGGAAACCCAAGTACACAATTATGGAATAATGATAAACCGTCAATAGCTTCAACTATTTCAATAAGTTTAATCTGTGAGGCGGGTTTACCAAGAAAGAAACCTCCAGAGTTGCCTTTTTTCGAACCGACAATCTTTTTTAATGCAAGACTTTGCAGGATTTTCGAAACAAATTCCTTCGGAATACTCAACTTTCCAGATATCTCATCCGCAGATGCAGTTCTGCCCTCTTCAATAGTTGACAGATACAGTACGGCCTGAAGCCCATACTCACATTTCTTTGAAAAAATAACAGTCATAATTAATCAGATAATTTAATCTGTTTAAAAATAAT
>Ga0194062_1000749_pt1 | contig 13640 bp, 1 predicted proteins | sample SepL2225m_MetaG_FD_155481 | JGI IMG/M metagenome (GOLD analysis project Ga0194062, IMG submission 155481) | Anoxic zone freshwater microbial communities from boreal shield lake in IISD Experimental Lakes Area, Ontario, Canada - Sep2016-L224-25m | ecosystem: Environmental > Aquatic > Freshwater >... | reverse complement strand
ACATTGGTGGTAGGAGGGGGGGGTTGTGAAGTAGAGGGGGTCACAGTAGTGTTTGCATAGGGAGTGGCCATGGCTGCTGAGGTTGTAGCCTGACTTGTCAGAGTAGCCGCTGAGGTCGTCGCTTGACTCGTCAGAGCAGCAGCTGAGGTCGTCGCTTGACTAGTCAGAGCAGCAGCTGAGGAGGTGATAGCAGCCATGCTAGTAGAGGCAGCAGCAGAGGAGGTGGTCGCTGGCAGGCTCGTCGCGGCAGCCGCTGAGGAGGTGATAGCAGCCATGCTAGTAGAGGCAGCAGCAGAGGAGGTGGTCGCTGGCAGGCTCGTCGCGGCAGCCGCTGAGGAGGTGGTAGCAGGCAGGCTCGTCGCGGCAGCCGCTGCTGAGGTGGTTGCAGCAGCCTTGCTTGTCGAGAAAGCCGCTGCCGAGGTGGTCGCAGCAGCCAGGCTCGTCGTCGGGCGAGGCGTCGAGGTGGTGGGCGCGGCAGACGAGGTCTTGAGCGCTGGCAGCACACAGTATGACCCACTTGACTGGTAGTCGTTTGTGCAGGTGATGCTGCACGGGTTCAGCGTCTCGCCCTGTATGTAGATTGCGTTGGGGTCCATGTTGCTGCAGTTTAGGCAGGCTGAGGCCCCTGTTGAGGAGGCGTATGTCTTCATGGCACATTTCGTGCACACTGTGGAGCCCAGGGCGCTGGCGTAGGACCCTGCCGCGCACGGCGTGGGACACGCGGAGACGCCAGCGGTGGCAGAGTAGTACCCCTTGCTGCAGTTCTGGCACACAGTCGCCCCTGCTATGGAGTACTTGCCTGCCACGCATGTGACGCACGTGGGGCTGGCGACGGTGGCGCCCAGCGTGGTGGAGTACGTGCCTGCGCCGCAGCTAGAGCAGGCGGAAGCCAGAGAGTTCCTTCCTATGCCCGTGCTGTAGGTGCCGCCTGGGCAGCCCTGGCAGACTGACTGCGTTATGGCGCCAGAGGCGGTGGAGTAGGTCCCGGCGCCGCAGAGCAGGCAGCTAGCGAGGGTTTTGCTGGCAGTGAGGTTATTGTACGTGCCAGCGGGGCACAGCGTGCACACTGTGGGGGTGGTGACTAGGACGTTCCAGCGGACGCTGGGCCAGTTGTTGTAGCCGCCCGCTGGTATGGTGAGCTTTACATAGCGCGCGGTGACAGGCGAGGGGAACCATGCGAGGTATCTGGCGTAGTAAGGGGCACTAGATGAGAACTGCCCAAGCGAGGTCCAGGTGGTGCCGTCGAGGCTGTAGCCGACATTGAAGTAGTTGAGCCACTCGTCGCGCGTGGCGTGGCGCTGGGTGACGACAGCTGATACCTTGGCGGGTGCGCCAAGGTCGATTGATGTCCACACATTGCTCATGTCGGGTATGGTGTAGTACACGCTCCAGCCGGAGGCTGAGTCGAGCGCTGGCAGGTTCTGCCCTGTTTGGGCCCCGACAGAGCTGTAGGTGGGGTTCTGGGTCTCGATGGTGTCCAGCAGGCCTATTCCAGTGGAGTATGTGCCCGCCTGGCAGGCGGCGCAGGTGTCGAACCAGGGCACTGCGCTGTAGTAGCCGGCGTTGCAGCTGTGGCAAAGCGGGGTGCCTTGCGGAAACCTGGCGCAACCTCCTGCGGGTGCATAGTAGAAGAAGCACTGCTGTACAATTGGCGATGTTGCAGAGGCACAGTTGGCCACGCTGGATACTGGGTCATAGCATGCAGAGCACCCCTGGGGCTGGAATGACTGGGAGTCCCACTGCCATGTCAGGTCTGTGGTGACCCCTTCGTAGTAGGGGCTGCTTCCCAGCTTGCAAGTCCCGCTGCAGTATGTGGATGGGGTGCCGGCGAGCGGAGCCATGTAGTTGTTCTCGTTCCAGATACAGCTGTCCCTGTTGTTCCAGCACGCTTTGTTGACGTAGTTGTTGTAGTAGTACCACTTGCACGTCTGCGACACCCCTATGCCCATATAGGCTGTCTTAGAGCCAGTGGCGTAGCAGAAGGTGGCCCCAGGGCCGCTTGTGGTGCCCGTGCCGCACGCCGTGCAGACGGTGGCACCCCGCACGTTTGATGCGTATCCCGCGGCGCAGGGGGTGCATGCGCCGGAGCCTTGGGCTGTGTAGGTCCCAATCCAGCAGATCAGGCACGCGGTGCTCACAGTGGCACCAGGGCTTGCGCTGTAGTAGCCTGCACCGCAGGGTGTGCAGGCGGCCGAGCCAGCGCTCGTCGAGTACCAGCCGGCAGGGCAGATGGTGCAGGCCGAGGCGCCGCTTGGCGCGTAGTAGCCAGCAGAGCAGACGGAGCACGCTATGGATCCCTGGCTGGGGCTGAACTGGCCTGCTGGGCAGGGAGAGCACACTGACACCCCTGCTGCGCTGATTGTTCCGGCAGGGCATGAGGCGCATGCGGATGCCCCCGCCGCGCTGTATGTTCCAGCAGCGCAGATTGGCGGGGTGCCAGTGCCTGCGATGCAGTAGTATCCTGCAGGGCACGTCTGGCACACGCTGAGGCCGCTGGCGCTTGTGTAGGTACCCTGAGTGCACGTGGAACACGCGGACGCCCCGCTGGCGCTGTATTTTCCAGCGGCGCAGATTGGAGGGGCGCCAGTTCCTGCCACACAGTAGTATCCTGCAGGGCACGTCTGGCAGGCGGTGAGACCGTTGCCGTTGGCGTAGGTGCCGGTGCCGCATACGGCGCATGCTGAAGCGGAGCCTGTGCTGATGGTTCCTGGGCTGCATATGATAGGGCTCGAGGTTTTTGTCGGGCATGCGTAGCCTGCAGGGCATGCTGTGGCGGCTGTGAGGCCGTATGTGGAGCAATACGCCCCAGCAGTGCAGTCGAAGCAATAGTCTGAGGTGTAATATGGCATGTATGTTCCAGGGTTGCACTGTGAGCAATATGTGTTGCCAGAGGTTGGCTTGTATGTTCCTGGGAGGCATGAGGTGCAGTCTGTTCCTGTTGGATAATATCCTGCAGGGCATGGGCTGACGCCTAGCAGAATTTTGCCAGCCCCTGTATAGCCATGCACGCCCTGCAAAAGGAAGAGGGCCAGGAGTGACAACACTGCTGCTGTGTGGAGAAAAGAGAGTCTTCTTGTTACCATACGCGGGTTAGCAGTTTTTTGTTTTTAAATATCTGTTTTATGTTATTTTCACAGCGATCTCTGGTCGGTCTGGCGCGGCCATCCGCACCAGCGCGTGTGTGTACTGGTATTCTGCATAGAAGCTCATGGGGGGGTGGCGAGGCGCGAGCGCGCACCACGCGGCGATGCCGCCTGCGACGACGATGAATGCAACCACTGCTATGATGGCAGTGGTGGTGGTAGCAGACGACGAGGATGATGGAGAGGGGGTGGTGCTGATTGTGGGTGCTGTGGTTGATTGTACAGGCGGAGGAGGAGGGGGTGGCGTTGTGGACGGAGCCGCCACCATCATGTTCTCGTGAGTTACTGATCGCAGCACGTCGACGTCGCCTGGAGGAAGCCCTGCTGCAGCGTAAATTGGTCCTCCGTCTATGGGTATCGCAAGCTGTGAGGCATCTGTTGGGTTGATTGGGTATATGTATGTGGTTACTGCAGATCGTGCCTCAGCGCATGCTAGCAGCGACGTCAGCAGGAGCAGCATTTTGATTAGGTGGTGCGGCAGGCTGGGGGGTGGCATGGTTGTGGGCAGCACGGCGGCATATGGGATTTTGCGTGCTTAAAAAGGCAGATGAGTGCAGCGTTTTAGCATAACTTTTATTATTATTATCATTTTGTATTCTTATTACTGTGGGTCCATGGCAACTGGGCCCACGGCCACGCCAACACCCTCAGGTACTGCTGCCTGCATGTAGGCGGCTAGCGTCTCTGGGTCGTACTCCGCCGCTGGGATACGCACGGTGGCACGCACTGAGCGCTCGAGGGCTAGGTAGTACCCTGGGAGCGCTGCGCATGCCAGGAGGCTCTGTGCGCCTGTGGTGGGGGTGCTGGTGCCCATGGGGCATGGTGTGCATGCAGAGGACGCGTTCGCTGCTATGACTGGGGAGTAGGTTCCCTTTTGGCATGGGAGGCAGGTGCTGGCGTCAGACGCTGCTGTTGTGTTTGAGTAGGTGCCTGCAAGGCATGGCTGGCATGCGTCCTGGCTTATGCTGGCGATGGCTGGGTTGTACGTGCCGGCGCCGCAGGACAAGCATTGCGCGCCTCCAGCGCCCCAGGTGCCTGCAGGGCACTGGGTGCAGCTGCGGCCGTTGCCAGAGAATCCCATGTTGCATGTGCAGACTGAGACGTCTGTTGTAGAGCCATAGGCACACTCCTGGCGGGTGGCGTTGGGGCTGCAATCAGCACAGGGTGCACAGTTTCTGCCGCTGCCATAGTAGCCAGCGTTGCAGGTGCAGACTGATACGTCGGTTGTAGAGCCATAGGCACACTCCTGGCGGGTGGCGTTGGGGCTGCAATCAGCACAGGGTGCACAGTTTCTGCCGCTGCCATAGTAGCCAGCGTTGCAGGTGCAGACTGATACGTCGGTTGTGGAGCCGTAGCTGCATTCCTGACGAACTGCGTTGAGGCTGCATGCAGCGCAGAGAGTGCAGCTTCTGCCGTTGCCGTAGTAGCCAGCGTTGCAGGTGCAGACGGAGACGTCGGTCGTGGAGCCGTAGCTGCACTCCTGTCTGGTGGCATTGAGGCTGCATGCTGCACAGAGTGTGCAATTTCTGCCGCTGCCGTAGTAGCCGGCGTTGCAGGTGCAGACGGAGACGTCTTTCGTGGAATTTCTAGGGCACTCCTGCCGCGCTGCGTTGAGGCTGCAGGCGGCACAGAGCGCACAGCTGCGACCGTTGCCAAAGAATCCAGCGTTGCACACATAGATTGACACATCAGAGGTAGAGTTGAACGGGCATAGCAGTATCTCAGTGGCATTGGGGTCGCATGCTGCGCACTTGCTGCAGTCGCGGCCGTTGCCGTAGTAGCCAGCATTGCACGCGCAGACGGACACGTCAGATGGAGATCCCTGGGGGCATTCTTGGCGCGTCGCGTTGCCGCTGCAGGCTGCACAGCGCGTGCATGTGCGTCCGTTCCCATAGAATCCGACATTACAGGTGCAGATGGATGAATCTGCTGTGGAACCAAATGAACATTCCTGGCGGGATGCGTTTGGGCTGCAGACGGCACAGGGGGTGCAGGTTCGTCCGTTCCCATAGAATCCAATGTTGCAGGTGCAGATTGAGGCATCTGCTGTGGAGCCATAGGCACACTCTTGTCTTGTCGCGTTGCCGCTGCAGATGGCACATAGAGAGCAAGCTCGTCCATTTCCATAGAATCCCGTGTTGCATGTGCAGACTGATACGTCAATGGTGGAGCCATAAGGGCACTCCTGTCGAGTAGCATTTGGGCTGCAGGCGGCACAGAGCGCGCATATGCGGCCGTTTCCAGCATACCCTGCGTTGCAGGTGCAGTTTGACACGTCTGCGGTGGAGCTGTAGGGGCACTCCTGCCGAGTAGCGCTGCCGCTGCAGGAGGCACAGAGGGTGCATATTCGTCCGTTGCCGAAGAATCCAGCGTTGCATGTGCATACTGAGACGTCAGTAGTGGAGCCAAAGGCACACTCCTGGCGGGTGGCGTTTTGGCTGCAGGCTGCACACTGGGTGCAGGTTCGTCCGTTGCCGTAGAATCCTGCGTTGCAGGTGCAGACGGAGACGTCTGTTGTGGAGCCAAAGACACACTCTTGTCTTGTCGCGTTGCCGCTGCAGCCTGCGCAGGGGGTGCAGGTTCGCCCGTTGCCGTAGAATCTAATGTTGCATGTGCAGACTGAGACATCTGTGGCAGAGCCATCTGGACACTCCTGTCGCGTTGCGTTGTGGCTGCAGGCTGCGCAAGAGGTGCATCCACGGCCATTGCCATAGAATCCTGCATTGCACCTGCACTCTGTCACGTCTGTGGAGGTATTGAATGGGCAGAACTTGAGCTGTGTTGCGTTTAGAGCGCATTCGTTGCACTGGGAGCACACGAATCCGTTGCCAGAGAACCCTGCGTTGCATGCGCACGAGACGTTGTCGAACCCAGTGGAGCGCACGCAGATGCCGTATGTTACAGCGTTTGCATCGCAGCGGGTGCATTCGCCGCAGGTCTGGTCGGCGCGTGTGATGGTGCCTGCGTAGCCCTCGCCACATAGGCAGGTAGTGGAGCCTGCAGATGCGTTGCTGTATTGTGGGCAGGCAGCGCAGTGATTGCTGACGTCGCCGAAGCTGCCTGCGGGGCATTGAGTGCAGTTGGTCTGGCTCTGCATCCCGCTGCCGGTCTGGTATGTTCCCCTTATGCAGGCTACACAGCTTATGGGGGAGCTGGCGGCAGTGGATGTCTGGTACGTTCCAGCGCCACACAGCGCGCACAGCGACGAGTTGGATACGCCAGATCCAGTCTGGTAGGTCCCTGCCTGGCAGGATGTGCATTCAGCAATACGCGTGGCACCTGTGCCCGACTGGTAGAAGCCTGCGTCGCAGAGGGTGCAGGCTGCGGTGGATATCATCGCTGTGCCCGTTTGATAGGTGCCTGACGCGCATGGGGTGCACCTGGAGGCATCTGGCATGCCAGCGCCTGTCTGGTAGTTTCCTGCCGAGCACGCTGTGCAAGCGGCAGCGGCCGTCGCAGCGGTGGCAGTCTGGTAGTAGCCAGCGCCGCAGAGGGAGCAGGTGGCGCTGGATGTCATCGCTGTGGCAGTCTGGTACGTGCCAGCAACGCAGGCTGCGCACTGAGAGGCGCTGGAGACGCCTGTGCCGGTCTGGTAGCTTCCTGTGGGGCATGCTGTGCATGTTGTTGCCACGATGGCGCCTGTGCCTGTCTGGTAGTAGCCTGCGCTGCAGAGGGTGCAGGAGGCGCTTGAGCTCATGGCAGTGGCGGTCTGGTACGTGCCCTCTATGCATGCAACACACTGGGAAGCGCTTGAGACTCCTGTGCCTGTCTGGTAAAGCCCCATCTGACACGCAGTGCATGCAGTGGCCACAGTAGCAGCGGTGGATGTCTGGTAGTAGCCTGCGCTGCAGAGGGTGCAGGAGGCGCTTGAGCTCATGGCACTGGCAGTCTGGTATGTGCCCTCTACGCATGCAACACACTGAGAAGAGCTTGAGACTCCTGTGCCTGTCTGGTATAGACCCTCCCTGCATGCTGTGCAAGCGGCTGCCACAGTGGCGCCAGTGGCTGTCTGGTATAATCCTGCAGAGCACAGGGAGCATGCAGCTGACACCGGGACCCCCGTGCCAGTTTGGTATGTGCCAGCCACACACGCAGAACAGGCCAGCTCAGTGTTGGCGCCAAGGGCAGTCTGGTAGGTTCCAGCAGGGCATGCAGCACACGCCGAGCTTCCCCTTGTGTCCTGGTAGGTGCCAGTGGAGCATTTCAGGCACGCTGATGACGAGCTGACTCCTGTGGCGTTCTGGTAGAAGCCAGTGTCGCACTTGCTGCAGTCTGCTAAGGACTGGATGCCTGTTCCTGTCTGGTATGTCCCTGTGGGGCATGACTTGCAGTCAGACACAAAGTTTTTGCCTGTGGAGTCAAGATATGTCCCGGCAGGGCAGCGGGTGCACGAGGAAGCAAGCGCAGTGATGTTTGAATAGGCGCCCATTTGGCAGGGGATGCAGTCCGCTGTGCCGTTGCAAATTATGCACCCTTGCATGGGCTTGTAGGTGCCAGTGTTGCAGGCGCGGCAGGCTCCGCCGTTTCGTCCTGAGTACCCAGCATTGCAGCTGCAGTTTGTGAGCAGGTATGACATGGGCTGCGACGCTGCATTGTCAGGGCAATTCTGCACGACGCCCAAGGTGCAATAGTGCTGGCTCGCGCACTGCTGGCATGTGTCTGTGCCCGTCCCATAGTAGCCGTCTACACAGAAACATGCAGATACATTGGTTGACTGTGCTGAGGAGATCATGAGCGGCCTGCAGGCGACGCTCTGGGCGCCGCTGCCAGGGCAGTAGTAGTTCATGGGGCACGGCTGGCAGAGGCTGCCTGGATTCTGAATTGTGGCGTTGTAGTATCCTGGCATGCAGAGGCAGTCTAGATAGCCATTGACCTTTCCTGGGGCGTACGAGAAGGGTGGGCATGCAGAGACTGTGTTGTTGTAGCAGATCTCGCCCACGTCGCACGCCTGACATCTCCAGTAGGGGTAGGCGACGCTGGCGTTGCGCTTGAATCCCATATTACACGTGCACATCGAGGGGTTGATGGCGCCAGGACCAGAGACTGAGTTGGAAGGGCAATAGCAGTAGGCTGACGCGTTCGCCCCTGTGGCAGAGTACTCGCCAAAGGGGCATGCCAGCGTCAGGTTGGCAGCCTCTCCTGGACAGTAGGAGCCCTGCTTGCACATGCCGCATCCACCAGAGGTCATGATGTCACCATAGTATCCTGGGATGCACATGCACTGCGCGAGGGAAGCGGCGCCTGGGTTTACTGCAGCTGAAAACGGCTGGCAGACGCTAAATGTGCCAGCTGTGCACCACCCTGTGGTATTGCACTGAGTGCAGTTGCCGCCGTTAGGACCCTGGTAGCCCTGCATGCACACACAGTCGGTAATTTGTGTAGATTTTTGCTGGCTGGCTGAGTTTGAAGGGCACTGTAGGCAGGCCAAGGAATTGTCTGCTCCCAGGACAGGCTGGTAGGTGGAGGCTGCGCAGCTGACACATTCTGTGACTGATTGCATGCCTGGCGTGGGTCCATATGTGCCTTTTGCGCATTGCAAGCAGTAGGACGCGGCAGTGGCGCTGTTGTACGTGCCGCCTGCGCAGGCGACGCATTGGGAGGCCCCTGAAGACGATGCGTAGTTGCCAGGCTGGCAGTTTGTGCAGGCGCTGGAGGCTGCAGAAGAGTAGGTACCGGCTAGGCAGGTGTCACACAGGGCGCCACCAAGTCCGCTCTGGTAGCTTCCTGCACTGCACGAGCTGCAGGTGGAGCTGGCAGTGCTGGAAGCATACAAGCCGCACTGGCATGCTATGCAGTTTGTAGCGCCTGTGGCGCCAAGGCCAGATTGGAATGTGCCTGATGAGCATGAGATGCAGCCTGACTGGCTTTGTATGCCTGTGCCTGACTGGTACGTTCCTGTGACGCAAAGGGCGCAGCTGCCAGCGCTCTGCATGCCTGTTCCTGTTTGGTATGTGCCAGCGCCGCAGGTGTCGCATGCAGATGCTCCTGTGTTGCTCTGGTAGTTTCCAGCAACACATGAGATGCAGTTGGAGCCTGCAGAGGCGCTCTGGTAGGTTCCGGTTACGCACAATAGGCACACAGAGCCTGCAGAGGCGTTCTGGAAGCTCCCTGATAAGCATGTGGCGCAGGCAGAACTCCCTGTGGCATTCTGGTAGTATCCAGAGGAGCATTGGGCACATGTAGAGCCAGTGGAAGCGCTTTGGTAGCTTCCTGCAGCACACTGCGTGCATATGGAGCCTGAGGCTGCGCTTTGGTAGCTTCCAGATAAGCATGAAGCGCACGCTGAGCCCCCTGTGGCGCTCTGGAAGTATCCTATATTGCATATTATGCACACAGAGGAAGCAGTTGCATTCTGGTAGCTTCCAGGGCTGCAAGATAGACACGTAGACCCTGCTGTGGTATTCTGGTAGCTTCCAGCAGAGCATGATAGACATACAGAGCCTGCAGCACCACTCTGGTAGTATCCAGTGGAGCATAATGTGCACACAGAGCCACCACTGACATTCTGATAGCTTCCTGTGCTGCATGTGGCGCATGCTGAGCTGCCTGATGCCGACTGGTAATAGCCAGCGGAGCACTGTAAGCATGTATTGACACTCTGTGCACCAATATTGCTCTGGTATGTGCCAGCCACACACAGTAGGCAGCCTGCGAGGCTGGGAATGCCAAGGGCAGATTGGTAGGTGCCAATGCCACAGGTTGAACAGGCCGCTTGGCTGGTCATTCCCACCCCCGTCTGGTATTTTCCCATGCCGCACGGGCGGCAGAGGCTCGCGCTGTTCACGCCTATGCCTGTTTGGTACGTGCCTGCGGCGCACAGCGTGCAGTTTTCTGTGTCTGTCATTCCCATACCAGTCTGGTATGTGCCCACCCCACACATGGTGCAGTTTGAAGCGCTTGTCATGCCTATCCCAGAGGAGTATGTCCCAGCAAGAGAGGGAATGGCCATCAGCACCAGCCCAGCTCCACCGCTGCCTCCATATTTGGCAGATCCCGCCTCGCCAGTGCCGCCTCCGCCGCTGCCTGTGTTTGGCGCGCCGCGCCCTGCAAAGAAAGATGAGAATCTGACTAGGTAGTCTGATCTGCACCCAGATGTCCCGCCACCTCCGAATCCTCCATATATGTTGGGCAGCACAGACGCTGTGTACATGTCAGTGTCCAGGTTGTATACTCCACCAGACCCCCCTCCTGCGATGTAGTAGTCGCTGATGTTGTATATCGCTATAGAGGTGTAGGCAGAGCCAAATACTGATGCAAATTTGTATGCCTTTCCATCAATGGACGCATTGCATATGCCGTCGCCACCTCGCAGGGTAGACGCATTCAACCCTGCGCCTCCTCCGCCTCCAGCCCAGCAGTCGGTGCCACCACTGTAGGATGGATTGCCAGGAGCGCCGTATCTGCCATATACATATCTACCTGGACCGCTGTTGGTCGTTCCGTTGACCACATTAGTGCTGAGGGGGGAGCCGCAGCTACCTGGAAAGTGAGTGTTCCCTGCTGACCCAGCGCCAGAGCCTCCTGAGCCCGCTGGACCCAACGCAGGCAGCCCTCCGTTGCAGCATGTGCCATATCCTCCTCCCACAGCCCTGAACAGAGTGGTGCTTCCTATGGTGATGACAGAGTCCCCCCCTGACGTGGCATAGGATGTGTCCTTGACACCACCTGCACCCCCTGCCCCGACCACTATATTGTATGTCCCAGCTGCCATCCGCACAGAGGGCATAAAGATCAGCGCGCCGGCGCCTCCTCCGCCGCCCACGGCTGCGCCTCCTCCTCCACCGCCACCCACTAGGAGAATGTTCACATTGGTAGGGGCTGCCAGCGTGATGGTGCCAGAGGAGGTGAACTGTGCCACGTTAAAGTTGTTGACATCTCCGAAGAAGGCCGCGCCGCCAGTGCCTGACACCTGCACTGATTCAGATCCTGAGCTGCATCGGGTGCAGTCTACCATCCCTTGCCCTGTCTGGTATGTGCCTGCCCAGCACAGGACGCAGCTGGCTGGCGTCTGCATACCAGTTCCAGTCTGGTATGTTCCTTCTATGCATGTGCCACACGCAGACGCCCCAGTGCTGCTCTGGTAGGAGCCAGCGCCGCACGTGGAGCATGCTGACAGGCCTGTAGCGGTTTGGTAACTTCCTGCCGCGCAGGCAGAGCAGGTGGATAGCCCTGTGGCGCTCTGGTAGCTTCCAGCAAGACAGGGGGTGCATTCATATGAACCTGTGCCGCTCTGGTAGGTTCCTGTGGCGCAATAGGGGCACACCATGCCAGCTGTGCCGGTTTGGTAGCTTCCATCTGGGCAGGATAAACATGCAGAGAACCCAGTGGCGCTCTGGTAGCTTCCAGCGCTGCACTTGGAGCACACAGAGAAGCCTGTGCCGTTCTGGTAAGACCCTACGCTGCATCCAGCACATGCAGAGTATCCTATGTTCTGCTGGTAGCTTCCTGTAATGCAGGTTGCACACGTGGAGAAGCCAGTGGCACTCTGGTAGGTCCCTGTGCCGCATAATGCACATATTGCGTATCCTGTGCCAGTCTGGTAGGTCCCTGTGTTGCAGGAAGAACACACTGAGTACCCTGTGGCGCTCTGGTATCTTCCTGCGTCGCAGGCTAAGCACACAGTGCCCCCTGTGCTGTTCTGGTAGTTTCCAGCTGTACAGGGGGGGCACGTTAGAGAGCCAATTCCGCTCTGATAGTAGCCTATGTTGCAGCTGGGGCATGATGTGGTGAAGCCAACGCCTGTCTGGTAGCTTCCTGCTGAGCATAATGAGCATACAGAGACTCCTGTTGTGCTTTGATAGCTTCCAGCTGTGCAGGAGGAGCATACAGAAAAGCCTACACCGCTCTGGTAATATCCAGTTCCACAGCCTGGGCATGCTGTTGGAAACCCTATGCCTGTCTGGTAGCTTCCTGCTGCGCAATTGGAGCATGCTGAGGACCCGCTGGCTGTCTGATAGGTTCCAGCGCCACACGCTGGGCATGTGGATAAACCCTGGTTGCCCTGGTAGCTCCCTGCAGCACAGAGAGAACACACAGAGAATCCAGTTGCGCTTTGATAGGTTCCTGTACTGCACAGCGGGCATGTCACAGCGCCAGTGCCGCTCTGGTAGCTCCCTGTACTGCATGCTGAGCACACAGAGAAGCCAGTGCCGCTCAGGAAGCTTCCTGCGCCACATAGAGTGCACACTGTGGTTCCTGTGCCGCTCTGGTAGCTTCCTGCATCGCACTTGGAGCACACAGAGAGCCCTGTGTTGCTCTGGTAGGTGCCTGCAAGGCACGCAGTGCACACCAGGCCTGCAAAGCCGCTTTGGTAGCTTCCAGTGCTACAAGATGAGCATACTGATGAACCAGTGCCACTCTGGTAGCTGCCTGCTCCGCAGTAGATGCACGCTGCGAAGCCTGTGGCGCTCTGATAATAGCCAGCCACACAGTTGGAGCAAACAGAGAATCCTGTGGCGCTCTGATAGGTACCTATGCCACACCCAGTGCATGCAGCGTACCCTGTGCCGCTCTGGTATGTTCCTGTGTTACAGTTGACACATGTAATCGTTCCTAGCCCGCTTTGATATGTGCCAATGCCACACATGGAGCATGCATTTGTCTGTCCGCTGAGAGAATAGGTGCCTGCTGCACATAGCGTGCATATGCCAGTGGAATTTACTGTATATCTACCAGCTGTACAAGTGCCCATAGCTACTATGACCATTCCAGACCCGCCAGCGCCAGCGGGTGCCCAGCAGCATCCGCCCCCTCCTCCTCCACTTCCTGTATTTGGCACTCCATTGCCAGCAGCATACAGAACCAAGCTAGAAGTGACAGTGTATCCACATGATCCTCCTCCTCCAAGTCCTCCTTGATATGGTGTCATGTCTCCAGGGATTGAAGTTGGGAATAAGTGGATACCACCACCACCTCCTCCAGCAATATAGTATGAAGCGTCGCTTGCTTGTGGCGCAACATTTTTGAATGCATTTCCAAAAATATCAGAAAAATAATACTTGCTGGTGTCAATCAGTACTGATGGAATACCTATCCCACCTTTTTGATTACTGGATACATATCCAGCTCCCCCGCCTCCACACCCGTAATCAGTTTGATCTGCTGTTGTTACTGTTGCTCCTCTGCAGCCTGGTGTCCCAAATACATTTGCACCAGGGCCTTTACCAGGTATAAAGTTAACAACATTGGTGTTCACTGTTACCCCCCATGAATTATCCAGTGCAGCAAAGCCTGCAGAACTGCCCCCGCATCCACCGCTCCCAGCATTTGTAGTTTCCTGTGCATACCCCCCAAATCCTCCTCCTTTTGCTAAAAACATTGGGTTCCCTCCATAATAAATTGATGAGTCTCCTCCGTTTGTGGCACCTGTTGTCACTGTGGTATGGGTGCCTGCTACCCCTCCAGCACCAACACTTACTGTGTATGTTCCAGCTGTCATGGGGACATCCCATGACAGCTGGAACATACACAGTAAGTGTTGGTGCTGGAGGGGTAGCA
>Ga0194062_1000748_pt1 | contig 13669 bp, 13 predicted proteins | sample SepL2225m_MetaG_FD_155481 | JGI IMG/M metagenome (GOLD analysis project Ga0194062, IMG submission 155481) | Anoxic zone freshwater microbial communities from boreal shield lake in IISD Experimental Lakes Area, Ontario, Canada - Sep2016-L224-25m | ecosystem: Environmental > Aquatic > Freshwater >... | reverse complement strand
TTTGAACGAGTAGCCTCCTTATCAGCCCTGGAAGCCAAAATTCAGCAAGCAAGCGCTAATCATCAACCTGTTATGCTGGATTTTTATGCTGACTGGTGCATATCCTGTAAGGAAATGGAAACTTATACCTTCACAGACTCAAAAGTGAAACAGGCTCTCAGGGGTTTTGTCCTATTGCAAGCAGATGTCACTAAAGATTCTGATGACGATAAAGCCCTTTTAGCAAAATTTAATCTCATCGGGCCACCCGCCATTTTATTTTTTGGCGCTAACATGCAGGAAAAATCGGCACATCGAGTCATCGGCTATCAAGATGCTGAAACCTTTATCAAAACATTGCAACAGGTAAAATTATGAAACCAACAGGGTTAATTATAATGGCTGCTTTACTGGCTTTAGGCGGCGGGATTATGTTTAAGGGATTCGTATCCGCCACCGGGCAAACCAACCCAACCCCTTTGCCGGATTTTAACTTGCCCGATGTATCAGGTAAACAACATAACATGTCAGAATGGCAAGGAAAAATACGGGTCATCAATTTCTGGGCAACTTGGTGTCCGCCCTGCCTCAAAGAAATTCCCGAATTTATTACTCTACAGGAACAATATGCAACCAAAGGACTGCAATTTATCGGTATAGCGATAGACGACAAAGAACCGGTGAAGGAATACCTTGCCACGATTAAAATCAATTACCCGATTTTAATTAGTGGCGATACGGGCATTGGCCTGGCTCATCAACTGGGAAACATTGTTGACGCTGTCCCCTTTACTGTTGTTGTTAACCAGCAAGGACAGATTATTTACCAGCATCAGGGGGAGTTTTCCAAGGAGCAAATATTGAAAATTATTAAGCCGTTGCTAAAGTGAGTTTCGTTTTCACCCTATACGTAACACCGTTCGCAATGATCCAGGGTTTTCCTATTTGTTCAGAGTTTCGCGTCGCAGGAAAGTCACAACATTAACTACTCGATGATGAATGACACAATCCCCATCTTTAAAATAATGATTAAAAAACAATTGGACGACCTTTTTCCTGAGATTATATTAAATACTAATCCACGCGTACGAAAAAATACTAGGTGGTTTACTTTAATCATGGTCTAAGATAATGCCATATCACCAACTTGAATGCTGAAAAACCGATTTATTCAACAAAACCAATTGGCGTATTGGGTAAGTTGAATTTCAGTATTTAATTTTATATTTTTTACCATCCTGTAACAGGTTCTTACTCCTGTTTCAGACTCATTTATGAATTGGAATATAGCGCAAGCTTATTATTTTAAAAAAGAAGGCCTTTCATAAAAGGAAAAGCCTTACAAACTTACTGGTTCAGAATGTCCCGAATATCTTCCGCTAACTGATCCTGCGGGCGAAGGCCTTTACAAAGACGTTTTTTTTTGTCAACTGTTCAGTAACACAAGGAATTGCTGGATTACCGGTTTTCCAGCATAATTTTTTTGATTTTAGCCATAATCTGCTGTTGCTGTTCTAAAGAAAGCTGACTGAATTCCTGTTCAAACTGGGTCAAACTGTAGGCGGGTTCACTAATGTTATTGCTTGATGAGCTGAGACCGCAATCAGCAAATACATGCTTAATGGGTTCTGCCACTGAATCCAATGGTATTGAAATAGATAAAACAGTCCGTAACATGGTGTTGACTCGAATGAAAACAGCTTGTCCTGTCATTAGATCATCAGCCATATGTTTAGCAAACTCTTCTGTATAGCCCTTGCGTTTTGAGTCCGGTAGTGTTTTCATTTCAACCGTAACAGGTGTTTGTTTATCAATTTGATATTCCAAATTAAAGCGACTGCCTGGTGAGGCAATTAAATCGTCCGCTTCAATCAAGGCTTGCAATTTATTTTCCTTGCAAACGATTTCCAACATAATGTCGTCATATAGCCCAGGGCGCGGCAGGGGGGACTGGGCAAAGCTGTAAGTTTTATTGCTTGAACTGTCGCTTTCTTGATGATAGCTCCAAGTATTATCAGCCAATGCGCTCAACGGACAAGCGATTAAAAGCAACAATAGTTTGGCTGACGTGCTTTGACCGAAATAACGGCTATGGTTCATTTTGAATCTCTAAAAGGTGTGGTATTGGTATTCCTGCTTGCAGAGTAGATGAGTTCAAGGATATAGAAGCATGCGATGGGTTTTATGACGCTTGCTTTATACAACCAGCCTCCCCAACTCTTTAGTCAACGCTATATAAGGCATCAGGTTAACCGGCGAAACCGCTTTAATTTCCTGATAAATCCGCCGGTAACGGTTGATTTTTTGCTTTTCAGATGGCAAATCAAAATAGTCCACACAGCTTGAAGACTTGCTTAAGAGCATAGTCTTAATCAACAGGCCGATAACTCGTTTTATATCCGCCTCTATATCGGTCGATACCTTTTGCTCCCAATAATCATGGGAGGGCAATTTTGCTAGCTGCCTATAGATTTCATATAAACCCAGATATTGGGTAATTTCGTTTAATAGTTTGAAGACCGTGACAAAGTCCGTCGAGGTTTCAGCGGATAAAGAAACAATAAAGGGGAAATCATCAAGGCTGGAAATAAACACTATTTTTTTTGCTAATGCTTCTGAAAAACCATTTTGTTGATAGGATTCCAACTGCTCTATAAGTTGATCAATAACTTGCTGATAAAAATAATGTTCGAATTCCTTTAAATATCGGCTATAGCAATTGATGGTCTTGGCATCCGGGCGCATTTTTTTGTTATTCAAAAATGCCCAGCGACAAAAACCTGCCAGCGTTTTTTCAAGCTCAAGTAAACACTGATATTGGCTGTCTGCAGTAATGTGGTTGTCCAGCGCGTAAACCGCCTGACGAAGCGCATCACCTTCCAAAACCCGGTCAAAAGTCAGATAACATCCGGCGTGATCGAGTATATTGGGGTTTTCGCTGTCGCTATCGAGGCTTAAAAAACTACAGCCCGCCTGATTGATTATTTTATTGCTGACGGTCGTCGCTTTAATTTCGCTGGCCAAAGGATGTGCGGACAATTCATCTTTATAATCCTTGTTGATCAGATCAGGGAAGTAGGACTGCAAATAACATTCACAGCATTCGTCATGTAATAAGGCAACCTGGTTTTTAATCTGTTGGGTCAAGTACATTTTGCTGGATGCCATTAAGACGGCAAGCTCCGGGCGGGTTATGGTTTGTCCTGGCCTGGATAAAATGGTTTTGGTTTGCGGGAAAGATTCAACTATCCGATCCATAAAGCCAACGGCTTCCAAACGGTCAGCCAGTTGTAAAAAAACCGCCGGGTTTTCGGCGCTTCTCAATTGGTCTAATGACAAACAAAGGCTCTGCACATAATTATTGGCCAACACCCGCTCGCAAACGTTGTCGGTCATACTAATAAATAACGGTTGATAGTCAGTGATAAGCTGTTTCTTTTGCAAGCCTGTAAGCAAAATTTTTAAATTCACTTCATGATCGGAGGTGTCGACCCCTGCGGAATTATCGACTGCATCGGTGTTGATACGGCCTCCACGCAAGCCGTATTCAATACGCGCTTTTTGGGTGAAACCCAGGTTTGCGCCTTCGCCAACCACACTAGCGCCTAAATTGGCTGCATCCACCCGCACATTGTCATTGCTTCGGTCACCCACTTCTTCGTGCTTTTCAGTGCTCGCTTTTACATAAGTACCAATACCACCCAGCCATAATAAGTCTACCTTTGCTGTCAACAGGTAACGAATCAGGGATTCTCCATCCAGCGATTTATAACGTATGCCTAGCCATTTTTTCAACTCAGTAGAAACCGGAATATCCTTGTCTGACCGAAAATAAACGCCACCGCCATTAGAAATCAAGGTTCTGTCATAATCATTCCAGCTAGAACCCGGCAGTTCAAACAAGCGTTTGCGCTCATTGAACGATTCATCGCTGGCAGACGGGTTCGGGTCTATAAAAATATGTTGACCGCTGAAAGCGGCTAATAAGCGTATACACGGCGACAATAAGAGGCCGTTGCCAAAAACGTCGCCGTCCATGCTGCCAATGCCGACCACAGTGAAGGCTTCGCTTTGTATGTCTTTGCCTATTTCACGAAAATGTCGCTGGACGCACTCCCAGACTCCTCGAGCGGTAATACCTAATGCTTTATGGTCATAACCACGGGAACCACCGCTGGCAAAGGCATCGCCCAACCAGAACTGATAATCGGCAGACACACTATTGGCTATATCAGAAAAACTTGCCGTACCTTTATCGGCGGCTACCACTAAGTATGGATCTGGATCATCATAACTCACGAGGTTAGGCAACCGAACAACCTTGTCATCACTGTAATTGTCGGTTAAATCCAGCAAGCCACGTATTAGTGTGATGTAAGCCTTTTTGCCGACATCTTTTTTTTCCAATGAAGAGTTTATGTTGGAGAATTTTAAGCCCTTCTTTTTTAATACAAAGCCACCTTTAGCGCCGGTTGGTATAATCAAGGCGTTTTTACTGATTTGGGTTTGCATAAGTCCCAGTATTTCAGACCTGAAATCATCGGAACGGTCTGACCAACGTATTCCGCCTCGTGAAACTTTGCCACCCCGCAGGTGTATGCCTTCCATATCGACCGAATGGACATAAATCTCGTTTTGCGGTTTGGGAGAGGGCATATTGATAACACCCAGGCTATTGATTTTAAAGGAAATAAAATAATCTTCGAGGTTACGTCGTAGATGATAATTACAACGCATTGTCGCATTTATCAAAATAAACAGGGCGCGTAAAATCCTGTCATCATTAATGTCGGAAACTGACTCCATGCTTTCCAGCAATTTTAAACGAAGCGGAAATAAGACCTGCTCTTCCCGGATGACTGGATCATCCCACTCAGGATTTGGCCTAAAGCGTGCCTCGAACTTATTAAACAGGCACAACGCAACTTGCGGGTTGTTAATCAATGCATGATTCACACTGGCTCGGGTGGTTTGATGACCCAGCTGCAAATAATAATTTCGATAGGCCCGAAGCACATCAATTTCCTGCCAGTTCATACCGGTTAAGACCAACAGCTTATTTAGCGCATCATTTTCACTTTTACCATCAAGTATAACCTGAATAGTGTTTAACAACTGACGGTTGACACTACCTAAAGAAGAGCATTGACTTGTAGCTGTTTTAATGGTGAAACTTCTGATAAATTGCGTGGCACCCTTCACTGTAAAAGTGAACTGGACTTGATCCAATACTCTTAAGTGCATATTTTCCAAAACCGGAATATATTCATCCAGAAAATGTTCCTGTTGACTGTAAAAATGCAGCCGGTAATGATTTATGCCCTTGTAGGGTTTTAGTAAACTGATATCATGGTGTCTTGCATGTGTCAGTTGTTCAAGATGCAACAGGTCTTTTAAAGCGTAGCGCGGTGACACCAAGGTTTGATAGCCAATTGGGAAAGCACTTTGATATTTTTGCCACAACCGGTCTCCGGCATCTTTGCCCAGAGCACGCTCGGCTATTTTTTGAAATGTAACAGTCCAAGATCTGGCTGATCTATCTAATTGCACGTCCATTTTCCACCGTCTAAATTATTTGTTGTCAGGATTTTATTAAAAATACAATTTCAGTAGACAGAGTCAATGGTTAGCCATTAAAAAAGGCTGCATGTGTTCTTTGGTTAGCTGCAATGGCTGAAAGCTTTATAGGTATTTTATAATTTCCAATATATTGCAATCAGATTGTTTGGTATAGGTGACTGAATCCATCAATGTGCGAATGAAAAATATGCCCATGCCACTTTCCCTTGGCTGGTCAAAATCGGGTAAAGGCACGGATTCCAGGTCAAAGCCCTGTCCGTGATCATAAACCTTGATATTCAGCTCGTTATCCTGAATATGAATAGTTATTCTTACAGTGTCTTTTGGGTCATTATTAGCATGTTTGATGGCATTAGTCGTTGCTTCCGTCAGTACCAGATTTAAGTGATAAGCCAAGGCCTCCCTGTCACCCGAAAAATTCTCTATATCTTTCGCTATATGCTCGCCAATACTACCTATCAAATCCAGATATTTGGTCTGTGTCGGGATGATTACATCGACCTGAAGAACCGAATTACACATACATAACCTCTAAGCTTCGTTATCTAAAGCTTCTTTTAAATCAGCATAAATTTCAAAAACCCGGTTTAACCGTGTTAATTCAAACATTGATATTACTTGTTGCTTGCAGCATGCTAAAGCAAGCTTGCCGGATTTAGCGATTGCATTTTTATAACCCGATAGCAATGCGCCCAAACCAGAGCTATCTATAAAGCGGACATTTTCCAATTGGATAATAATATTGACTTCTCCCTGTTCTATCAGATGTAGGATGTAATCCTTCAATTCACCAGAATTATGCGCGTCTATCCTTTCTTCCTGAATAAATATCACACTGTAACCATTCATTTTTTCGAGATTCAATTTCATTATTTTATTGCCGAAAGTTGAAGTTGACTGAGTATAACTTTTTTGATTGAAGTTGTTATTTTGGACAGCCTTCCAATTTATAAATGGCATACCCCTGATCGTTGATTTGTTTCCTAAGCTCTGCCGGGGCTTCGACGCTATGACAAAAATAACAGTTTTCCGAGCTCACTGTTGAGTCTTCATAGCCTATGGTTTTTAACCATTCTTTGGCGTAGTGTAACGCTTTTTTCTGATCTTGTTCATCAATTACAACATCGAAATGTAACGTTTTACCTTTGTTTGTTTTTGCATAGGTGTCAAATACATGAGAAATCGGCATAACAGCCTCCAGTAAAATTGTTTAGGCAAAGATGAAAAGAGATAAGGATGAAGATTGAATAAGTCATTAGGAAACCTTTACTTATTCTAAGTCACCCAGTAATAATTCTGCTGATTTTTTTCGTTTTTAATTTAAAAGTCAGTGTGTATTTCGATGATTTGAAGTAAAAATCGCATTAAATCGCCTGATTTTTGGGTTATTCGCACATTTTATGTCACCACGGACACCGCTTTCCTGTCATGGTTCATCAAATCCCCTTTGGCAACATTCGCATCGCGTTCAAGCAACTGTAGCAAAAGCTTCATATGGTAAGCTACACACATCAAGCCACCCGTGACCTTAGCCTGCTGCAATCCGATGGTGAGTATCACGTAGCCACCCATTGCCACCTGATTTTTTCTGACCTTTTCATGTACCCGTTCGAGTTCGTGTTGGCGGTGTTTAATGGGGCAATTCTCAAATCAATAGGTTCACTCTTATTATCTCATTTCAACGCCATTGCTTCTCTTCAAAAATCCAAGTGAGATGGGGTATTTTTAGATTTGCCCTAAATGCTCAGTGTGTGCCCAGTCCAGCCATATGTCGGAGGCTAGTATTGGACTAAACACCCACTATTTTGATATAATTAAAATGCTTAAAAAATTCTCCCACCCATTTAACTATCATTCACATCATCACTCTGGAGTTACTCAATGCCAATTAAAGTTGCAATCAATGGTTATGGTCGTATTGGACGTAATATCGTCCGCGCTTTATATGAATCAGGCCGCACCAATGAAATCCAAATAGTTGCAATCAATGACTTATGTGATAGCAACACCAATGCACACCTAACCAAATATGACTCGGTACATGGAAAATTTCCTTTTGAAGTCAACGTAGACGGCGACTGCATTGTTATCAATGGCGACAAAATTAAGGTTTTCTCTGAGCGGGACCCTTCTAAACTACCTTGGGCTGAACTGGGTGTCGATGTTGTACACGAATGTACCGGTTTTTTCACCAGTAAAGCAAAAGCATCGGCGCACATTACTGCTGGTGCAAAAAAAGTGATTATTTCTGCTCCAGGCGGCGATGATGTTGACGGAACAATTGTATTTGGCGTAAATCATGACACACTGAAAGCATCAGACACCGTTATTTCCAACGCATCCTGCACCACTAACTGCCTGGCACCGATTGTAAAACCATTAAATGACGTTATTGGTATTGAATACGGCTTAATGACCACCATCCATTCCTATACCAACGACCAGGTTCTGACTGATGTCTATCACAGTGATTTACGCCGTGCCCGTTCAGCGACACAATCCATGATTCCTACCAAAACGGGAGCAGCTGCCGCTGTTGGCTTAGTGTTGCCTGAATTGGCAGGAAAACTGGATGGTTTCGCTATGCGCGTACCTACGATTAACGTTTCTGTTGTTGACTTGACCTTCCAGGCATCAAGAGACACCAGCAAAGCAGAAATTGACGAAATTTTGACAGCGGCCTCTAAAGGCGCTTTAAAAGGGATTCTGGATATCAACGAACGCCCTCTGGTTTCAATTGATTTCAATCACAATCCAGCTTCATCAATCTATGAAGAACCTTTGACTAAAGTGTTAGGTGGCCGTTTGGTAAAAGTCCTGTCGTGGTATGACAACGAATGGGGCTTCTCAAATCGTATGCTGGACACCACCATTGCTTTTGTAAACGCCAAATAACGGATTGCATACCTAATGTTAAGAAGAACCAAAATTTTAGCGACACTCGGTCCTGCAACTGATAAGCCGGGGGTTCTTGAAGGTTTGTTCAATGCAGGTTTAGATGTCGTACGAATGAACTTTTCTCATGGTTCTGCTCAAGACCACATCGACCGGGCCAATGCGGTACGTGAACTCAGCAAGAAAACCGGACGACGCGTAGGTATTCTTGCTGATTTGCAAGGCCCTAAAATCCGTATTGCCCGATTTAAAGATACCAAGGTATTTCTAAGCGAGGGTCAAAATTTTGCCTTGGACATAAATTTTGACCCTAAAGCTGGAGATAACACACAGGTTGGCATCACTTATGAACCCTTGGCCCTGGAAGTCAGGCCTGGTAGCAGGCTGGTACTGGACGATGGACGTATCGTGCTGGATGTGGTTAATGTTGAAAACATGCGCGTTAATTGTACAGTTGTGGTTGGCGGCGATTTGTCCAACAACAAAGGTATCAACCTGTTAGGTGGCGGATTATCAGCTGCGGCATTAACGGAAAAAGATAAAGAAGACATTAAAACAATCGCTATCATGAAGTGCGATTATGTTGCGGTTTCTTTTCCACGTTGTGCTGAAGATCTTAACGAAGCACGTCGTTTACTGGTTGCTGAAGGCTGTTATGCGGGTATCGTTTCTAAAGTTGAACGTGCAGAAGCAATAGTCCCGAACGTGATGGACGAAATCATCCTGGCGTCTGACGCCGTGATGGTGGCGCGTGGCGATCTGGGTGTTGAAATCGGTGATGCCAACTTGCCCGCTGTGCAGAAATTGCTGATTAAACGCACCCGTGAACTCAATCGTGTCGCAATCACTGCTACACAAATGATGGAGTCCATGATCGACAACCCGATTCCAACGCGTGCAGAAGTGTTTGATGTTGCCAATGCCGTTTATGACGGTACTGACGCCATCATGTTATCAGCGGAAACGGCCTCCGGTAAGCACCCGATCAAAGCAGTTGAAGCCATGCACCGCATTTGTATCGAAGCGGAAAAGCAACGCAGTGTCCGTGAATCAGATCATCGCATCAATATTCAATTTGATCGCGATGATGAAGCGATTGCGATGTCTGCAATGTATATGGCTAACCATACCACCATTAAAGGCATCGCTGCGTTAACCGAATCCGGGTCAACCCCTTTGTGGATGTCCAGAATCAGTTCCGGTATTCCTATTTTTGCGTTGAGCAGCCAAGAAAAAACTTTGGGTAAAGTGACATTATATCGCGGCGTTTTTCCTATTTATTTTAAACCTGGAGAGACTCAAGACCATGCTGAAGTAAACCGCAGCATTGTGAAAGAGCTCAGAAAATGGAACAAAGCGAAAGACGGCGATAAATTCATTATCACTAAAGGCGACTTGAATGGTATAGAAGGCGGCACTAACGCCCTGAAAATTATTGTCATTGGACAAGGTTTAACACCTTAACACTGATCGATTCTGCATTCATGTTTTAATCTGAATGCAGAATCACCTGTTGGCCCCACATCTACCGCATTAAGAATAGCCTGAAGGTTTTACGGCCAAAACTAAAACCTCACAGGGCATCCAACGCGATACCCGTAACTGCTTCAACCTATTACTGGTTTCGATATTGAATTTTAGTGATTGTAACAACAGCGGTATTTCCTGCAATAACCCAGAGTTGCCCGCTACACATTCATTCCGCACCACGGCTGACCAATAGCCAATATCATGTGGCGTCACACAATTCGCCCATGAGCCAAAACTTCTTCATAAACGCATTGGAGACATGCGAAAGAAGCGACATTGAACGAACTTTAAAGCTGCCTGATTCTGTATCGAGCCAATAACTGGCTACGCAAATTGATTCTGTCCGCGCTTTGTAGGCAGGTTATTTAATAACCAGCTCCACCAATTTGACAAAAGCAGGATTAAAGAGCGTCAAACCGAAAACGGTAATCCCGATCAATATTTTTAACAAAAAGGAATTTTGTTTGAGCTCCGCACGAACTTCACCAATCTCGACCCGAACTTCACCAATCTCGGCCCGAACAAACTCCTTGGTCGCTAACTCTGCCCGCAGTTCATTGTACAATTCAGCTTTAAGCGCTTCTTTTTTATGCGTGATTCGCTCATCCGCCTGATTTTCAATAGCTTGAATAGAGCTTTCTATTGCTTTGGCGAACACTTCCGCCTTCTCCCTATCCTGATTAAACGCCGCTTCCAATAAAACGAAAACGTCGTGTGGTATTGAATAAGCCATAAGCCTGACCTGTCTGATTTTTTTGTATGCTAAATTATAGCATCGTCACACCGTCATGAACACGCCAATAAACCCCTTTGTGGATGTCCCGGATGTTCCGGTATTTCTATTTTACGATGAGCAGCCAGAAAAAAATTTTGGGCAAAGTGAGACGTTGTATAGCGGCGTTTTTCCTATTTATTTTAGACATGGGGAAACTCAGGATCCTGCTGAAGTAAACTGCAGCATTGTGAAAGAACTCAGAAAATGGAACAAAGCGAAAGACGGCGATAAATTAATTATCACTAAAGGCGACACTAACGCCCTGAAAATTTTTGTCATTGGACAAGGCTTAACACCTTAATACCGATCGATTCTGCATTCAGATTTTAATCTGAATGCAGAATCATTTATCCTAAAACTAAATTTTAGAGTAATCAATACACACAGGGTGGCCTCTAAAACACATCCAATTTGGCATAAGCCAGCATCAGCCATTTAACGCCGACATGTTTAAAGTTGATCTGTACCCTTTCCTGTGCACCAGACCCTTCCATTTGCAAAATCACCCCTTCACCAAATTTTTCATGATTGACGCTTTGCCCAAGCTTATAGCATCCCGTCGTCTGTAGCGATAGTGCTTTCGGTTTTACAGCAGTGACCGGGCGACTGATAGTCGCTCGTATCCTCACTTCCTGTATAAACTCGGCGGGAATCTCGCGCAGGAATCGTGACGGCCTGGGATAACTTTCACGACCGTAGAGACGTCTGGATTCAGCATAGGTCAAATACAGTTGCTGCATGGCCCGTGTCATACCGACATAACAGAGCCTGCGTTCCTCTTCCAGACGGGCGACATCGTCAACAGACTGCTGTGACGGAAACAAGCCCTCTTCCATACCAACCAGGAACACCAGCTTAAACTCCAGACCTTTTGCTGAATGCAGCGTCATCAATTGCACGCAGTCTTCAAAATCATCAGCTTGGCTATCGCCTGACTCCAGTGCTGCGTGGGTGAGGAACATATCCAACTCACCCATATTTTCTTCATTTTCCTGATCGAAATCAAAAAGTCGCGCGGCGTTGACCAACTCTTCCAGGTTTTCTACTTTTTCCTCGCCTTTGTCCATTTTTTCTTTATTGTACAGTTCAACCAGTCCGCATTTTTCGACCACCCGTTTGACCTTCTCATAAAGTGCCAATTCTTCCGTTTGTTTATCCAGTTGTTTAATCAGCTCCAAAAATCCTATCAGGGCATTGGTTGCACGTGCAGTCATAGTGCGCTGATTAATTAAGGCGATAGCGGCTTCCCATAAGGATATACTCTGATCGCGGGCTATACAGCGTATATCATCTATGGCTTTAGCGCCTATGCCACGTGTCGGCGTGTTAATGACCCGCTCAAACGACGCATCATCATGACGGTTGGACATGAGCCGCAAATAAGCCAGCGCATTCTTGATTTCTGCCCGGTCAAAAAAGCGCAATCCCCCATAAACCCGGTAAGGCGTGGCGGTAGCCATCAATTTTTCTTCAAACTGCCGGGACTGGGCATTGGAGCGGTATAAAATGGCCGCATCACTGCGCAACCCGCCTTCATTTACCCAGGCTCGTATTCGCTCGACCACAAAATACGCCTCATCCTGCTCATTAAAAGCGGCGTACAAGGAAATCAAGTCGCCTTCGCTCGCTTCAGTCCATAGTTCTTTGCCCATGCGTCCGGCATTATTGGCGATGATCTTGTTGGCCGCCTTAAGAATGGTGCCGGTGGACCGATAATTCTGTTCCAGCTTGACGACGTGATGGTTAGGATAATGTTTTTGAAAGCTATAGATATTTTCAATTTTCGCCCCCCGCCAGCCATAAATCGACTGATCGTCATCACCCACCACAAACAGATTGTCCTTGCCGTCTGTCAATAGCCGCAACCAGGCATATTGAATGGTGTTGGTATCCTGAAATTCATCCACATGAACTTGCCTGAAGCGCTGCTGATAAAAATCAAGCACATCTGGGTTATCGCGCAATAATTCATGGGCACGTAACAGCAATTCGGCAAAATCAACCATGCCGGAACGCTCACAAAACTCCTCGTAGGCCCGATAAATCCGTAGCATTTGCCGTTGATGGAGATCACCCGTCTCGACCATGTGCCTGGCTCTGACACCTTCATCTTTCTGTGCATTAATGAACCATTGCACTTCCCGTGGCGGCCACTTGGTATCATCAAAATTAAGCGTATTTAACAAACGCTTGATAACCCTTAACTGGTCACCGGAATCCATAACCTGAAAAGTTTCCGGTAACTTTGCCTGTTTTGCGTGTCGCCTTAACAGGCGATGCGCTATGCCGTGGAAAGTACCTATCCATAAACTTTGAGCGGACACGTTAAGTAAACTCTCAATTCTTCCGCGCATTTCCTTGGCGGCTTTATTAGTAAAAGTCACCGCGAGAATGCTATGCGCTGACAAACCCTCCACCTGAATCTGCCAGGCAATACGATGCACTAATACCCGGGTTTTTCCGCTACCCGCACCGGCTAAAACCAGCATAGCCTGAGAGGGCGCGGTAACAGCCTGACGCTGGGCATCATTGAGCGTGTCTATAATTTTTGTAATATCCATTATGTTATTGCTTGCACATTTTTTGGAGCTGTGTATATTGCTTGGATTCTGTAATGGCGGTATAAACCATTACTTTTTTAAAATAATAAAAATTACACAGAAGGAGATTAAGATGAGTTTTGATTTTAAACGTATGATTAAATTTGAACACAATGTGGGCGAGAAAGAAAAAAAATACCGCCTGTATGCCGGCGCGGCATTAATTGCCATTTCAATTTTCACCGCCTCAATTGCCTTATTGCTGATCGGCATGGTTCTTGTTGGCACCGGATTTTCAGGCTGGTGCCCAGCATACTCAGGGCTTAATAAAAATACCTGCGGGACTGACAATAGCCCTGCAAACGACTAA
>Ga0194062_1000746_pt1 | contig 13674 bp, 8 predicted proteins | sample SepL2225m_MetaG_FD_155481 | JGI IMG/M metagenome (GOLD analysis project Ga0194062, IMG submission 155481) | Anoxic zone freshwater microbial communities from boreal shield lake in IISD Experimental Lakes Area, Ontario, Canada - Sep2016-L224-25m | ecosystem: Environmental > Aquatic > Freshwater >... | reverse complement strand
GACTTCAATCATGTTCACGGCCGGTTCGGTACCGCTGACCAGCAGGTCAATGTCGGACTGATCCAACTCGGCCTGGGTGGGGTTGACCACGAACGTGCCGTTCACGCGGCCGATCCGCACGGCGGCGGTGGGGCCTTCGAAGGGCACCTGACTGATGCTGAGCGCGGCCGACGAGCCGATCATGGAGAGCACATCAGGATCGGTCTGGCCATCGGCGGAGAGCACGAAGACCTGCACGAGCACTTCATCGAAGTAGCCCATGGGGAAGAGCGGCCGCAGGGGCCGGTCAATCATGCGGGCTGTGAGAATTTCTTTGTTGCTGGGGCGGCCTTCGCGTTTGATGTAGCCGCCGGGGAACTTGCCCGCAGCGCTGGGACGTTCGCGATAGTCCACGGTGAGGGGGAAGAAATCCGTGCCGGGCCGGGGGTCCGAAGACACCACCGTGGCGAGGACAACGGTTTCGCCGTACGTGACCAAAACCGCACCGTGGGCCTGTTTGGCCAGCACGCCGGTTTCGATTTTGAGGGTACGACCACCAATTTGACGTTCTACGACTACTGCAGCCATGAGCTACCTATCCTTTTCTTCCGGCCCGATTGCCGGAACAATGACCGACGCCGATACAGAGTTTCTTATATTTCTGCCGACCCGATACATTCACTCTGCCCGCCGACCGTCAGACGGGCGAAATCTTAATTGTGACGGTCCCAGTGCAAAATCCCGAAGCGTGCTCCAGCTCAGAAACAATCCTGTTTCTTATTTTGCCCACCCGGCAGGGAACACCCCCGCAGGGCAGTAATGAAAAACGGACAATCGTACACCGGGCCGGCCCCCGGGGGGACCAACACCGTTACGACTGTCCGTTAAGCGACAAGTTCCAAATCCAAAGCGGGTCCGATTACTTACGCAGGCCCAGCTTGGCGATGATCGCACGATAACGCGTGGGATCAATCTTGGTCAGATACTTCAGCAGGCTGTTACGCTTGCCAACCATCTTGAGCAGACCGCGACGGGAAGAAAAATCTTTCTTGTGCGTCTTGAGATGCTCGGTCAACTCGTTGACCCGTTGAGTCAGAATCGCGATCTGTACTTCCGGCGAGCCGGTGTCCTTCTCGTGAATACGATTCTCGGAAATCAACTGCTGCTTAACGTTTGTGGCGCTCATGGCTCACCTTTCATCCGGGCGATCCCAGCCGGAAAACGCTTCCAGCCGCAGATGCCTAACCTATTGATATCCCGGGCATTATACTTACCCCCCCACGACTTGGCAATCAGGTTTTTACCCAAATATAAAAAGCCAGCCCTGATGGCAAATACCATCAGGGCTGGCTTGAACATTGACGTTTCCTAGACCGGAGTCGGCTTAGATAGCCTCGGTGCCATCGGTGCCATCGCTAATGCGAACCACGCGTTCCAACGGCAGGACAAAAACCTTGCCATCACCGATTTGGCCCTTGTTGCCGGTGCCACTGCGGGCGCCCTTAATGATGGCATCCACGGTCGGCTGCACGAAATTATCATTAACCGCGATATCCAGACGCACCTTGCGGATCAGATTGACCTGCATGGGCTGGCCACGGAAATATTCGGTGTGACCCTTCTGCCGGCCGTAACCCTGCACGTCGCTGACGGTGAGCCGGAAGACTTCGACTTCGGTCAAAGCCTGTTTGACAGCCTCAAGACGATGGGGCTGAATGATGGCGACAATCCATTTCATTGCGTGTCTCCTAAATGTGAAACCGTAAAAAACTTCACTGGGCCAATGCCAGTGCCTCTGTTGCTACTCTACGCAAATAGCGGCAGATTACAAGTGAAATTCTGTAAAATCATCCGCGCGAGTCAGCCCGCTTGGCGTCAGAGGCCGGAAACAATTAACTCCGCACCCAGACGGACTGACTCGCGAGGACAATTCTACAAGCATCAACCCAAAGTTTCCTCCTGGCCGTTTGGCCTGCCAGAACTCGGGCTCGAGGGGTCATGCACTATTGCGCATCACGGCCCGAGCAATTTCTGCTTACGCTGTATAACTTATAATCAAGTGCTGTACCAAATCCGAATGGCTGGCGGTATTTCTCGTATATACCACCATAAGTCATTCTGATATATACAGTTACAACACAAAGAACACACAACAATCATGCTTCCAAAAACCCGACAAGCCACACATCTGCTTAATTAACGCGCAAACCAGTACGCGTTTATACCAGTACCGCCCAAATAATGAACAGCGCCTACCTGGGCTGCTGCGTCTATCGGCCAAGCCCCCAAAATCAGGGCAATATCTGACCGCTAAGCCTATGCTGGTCAATATGTTGTGACTTACCCGGGCTTGTACCGCTATTTCCTATTCACCGCCATATAAGGTATACTGACACACGTTGCGCACGTGCGGCGTGCGTGTTTTTGATTTCTTCACTGGCTGGATGCCCGCATGCGACAGTTAGGACAACTGGTGTTTGTACCATGAACGATACTTCTTCTCCGCACTCCCATCACACTCCCACGCACGCCCATCATGCCACACATCGGCATCCGCCGGTGCATGTGGAATTGCCGCCGGCTTTTGTGGCGCTGGGTTTGTGCGAACCGTTGCTAAGGGCGATTGCCGAAAAAGGCTTTACCACGCCTTCGGACATTCAAGCCCAACTGATACCCCCCGCACTGACGGGTCGCGACTTGATTGGCCAAGCGCGTACCGGCACCGGCAAGACGGCGGCCTTTGGCCTGCCAATTCTGCATCAGATCACCCCCGGCGTGGGCTTTCAGGCCTTGATCCTGACCCCCACACGTGAACTGGCCGGCCAGATTGAACGTGAATTCGTCACCTTTGCCAAACATATGAAGGTCAAAGTCGCCGCGGTGTATGGCGGTCGTCGTGTCCGCGGTGATCTGGACGTGCTCTCGGGCAGTCCCGAAGTCATCATCGGCACCCCCGGCCGCGTGCAGGACCTGATCAACCGCGGCGTGCTGCCGTTGGATGGTGTGCGCTTTGTCGTGTGTGACGAAGTGGACCGCATGTTTGATATCGGGTTCCGCGACGAAGTACGCGAGATTCTGCGCGGCGCCACGGCCCCGCATCAGACCATCTTCGTCTCCGCCACCATCAGTTCGGATATCGAACGCCTGATCACCAAATTCATGCAGGACCCGCTGCGGATCAGCACCACCAGCGCTGAGGACGTGCAAACCGTCCCCGAAGCCCAGCAGTTTTATGTCTACATCCCCAAACGGCACAAGATTCACGCCATTGCCGAATTGCTCAAACACGAGCAGCCCGAACTGGCCATCATCTTCTGCAACATGAAATCGGATGTGGACTTTGTCACCCGGCGGTTACAGCAGGAAAAGATCAATGCCCGGGCGATTCACAGCGATCTGAACCAGAGCAAACGCGAGTCGGTACTGCAGCAGTTCCGGGAACACAAGATTCACCTCTTGTGCGCCACCGATCTGGCCAGCCGCGGGTTGGATATTCCCGCCGTTTCGCACGTGATCAACTACGATCTGCCGGAAGACCCCGAGGTATATGTACACCGCGTGGGGCGCACCGCCCGCATGGGCGCCACGGGCAAGGCGTTTTCGTTCATTTCCGAAGCCCAGGGCCAGATGCAGTTGCAGATCGAAGGCCTGATCAACCAGTTGCTCGAGGAATACAAGATTCCCGGCCTGCACTATACGCGCACGATTCACAGCCAGAGCCAGACCCACGCCGTCAAGCCCAGCGAAACCGGCGAACCGGGCACCCCCTATGCCACGACTGATTCTGTGGCCAAGGAAGAAGTGTGGAGTCCCGAAGGCTTTGGCCATGTCAAAACGGAAAATACTGCGGCCTTGCGGCCGATTTCCGGACGTTATCCTTCACGCCGGGGCCGTCGTTAACCGGCGGACGGGTGGCTGATGTTCCAGACCCCTGTGATCGAGCATCTCACGCTGCCTTGCGACCGGCTGCCCGCCGAGTTTGACCGGCTGCGCATCCTCCATCTAACCGATTTGCATATGTCACGCTGGAGCGCTTATTGGCAGCGTTGGCAAAAGGTTTTACAGCGTGCCCGGCCCGATCTGTTGGCCATTACCGGCGATTTGACCCACCGTGCCTGGCGCTGGCAAACTTCGGTCGCGGCGGTGGTCAAACTACTCGCCGGCATCAATCCCCCACTGGGCAAGTTTTTCATCCTCGGCAATCACGACACCCTGCAGCTGGTGGCCCCGCTGCAGGAGCAGGGCTTCCAGTTACTACATAATCAGGCGGTGATTTTCCCCCGTGGCCACCACCGGCTAGCCGTGATCGGCCTGAACCAGCACCGGCGGATTGATACCGATGTCCCTGCCGCGCTGGCCCACGTGCAGCCCGACGACTTCAAGATTATGCTGATGCATTATCCCGATCTGGTCCACGCCGCGCAGGCGGCGGGGGTGGATGTATGTCTGGCTGGCCACACCCACGGCGGGCAGATTTGCCTGCCCAACGGCCAACCGCTCTGGCGGCATGACAGTCTGCACCACACCCAGACGACCGGCGTGCATCAGTTTGCCGGGACCTGGATGGTGATTAATCGCGGCATCGGGGTGGCGGGGCTGAAAATGCGGCTATTTTGCCCCCCGCAGGCGTTATTGATTGAATTAGTGCGCCCGGCCGTGAAATGAAATGCCGTTTCCGGCGTCTATAGATATGGAGCGGGTTGGTGTATTAGCCTGACTCCCCTGTCATAATCTTATTGATCCGTTCAGGAGTTTACGTTGCGTTATCCCCTCGTCGGTTTACCCTGGTGGCAACAGGGCCTGTTGCTTGTTGGCTTGATTCTGGCCCAAAGTTCCTGCCAGCAACCACCCACTCCCGTGGCCAGTACCCAATCAGCCGTGAAAGCTCCCGTCGTAACGACCGAATGTGTGCGCATGGATTTGTCGGGCAAGGGCTGGAAGTTGCTACTGGATCCGCAGGCGCCCTGGGCGTCGGAACCATTGGTTATCAATCCGGAAGTATTGCAACATTCGCACCTGCCGGCCAGCTATGGCGCGACCACCATACCCGCGACCAGTCCGGCGAGCACCGCCCCCAGCACCATGCCCAGCGGTCCGTATGGCTGGCCGCATGGTCCGGCGCAGGACCTGGCCACCCTACTGAGCAAGCCTGAAACGATCAACGTCTCGGTGCCCGGTACCGTGGAGCAATATTTTTGGGAAAAGGCAGCCAATCCCCACGAGACGCAGGGGAACTATCAGGGCGTGAGTTGGTGGCTGAAGGAATTCACGCTGCCGGATAATTTCCCTACTGCGCAGCATGTGTACCTGCATTTTCAGGCCTGCCGCTATCGTGCGGAAGTGTTTGTGAATAATCAGCCGGTGGGTTATGACATAGTGGGCTCGACGCCTTTTAGTCTGGACATCACCCAGGCGGTAAAACGGCAGGGGAAAAACCTGTTGGCGGTGCGGATCACCGATCCCAATGATAATACACTGCAGTACAACTTCAACTGGGCGGACTACGCGGCGATTCCCTGGGGGGCCACCAATGTGCCCGCCGTGCATGGCTTTGGTGGGATTCACGCACCGGTGTGGCTGGAAAGCCGGCCGGCGAACCATATCAGCGATCTGGTGGTGCGTAATAAGCCCAGCCCCAGCACCACGCAGCCCAGCAGTGTGGATGTGCTGGTGGAATTCCAGCAGCCCCCGAGTCTGCCGGGTACGCTGGAATATCGCATCACCCCACACGGACAGGCGGACCAGACGGTGTGGCAGCACACCTTGCCCCTGACCGAGGAATTGCTGAAAAAACCCGTTGCCATCACTGCCGACGTGCCCGGGGCCAAACTGTGGGACCTGAAGAATCCGAATCTCTATGACTGTATCGTACGACTGCGTCAGGGTGACCAAGTCACGGATGTAACCACGCAGCGCTTCGGCTTTCGCTGGTTTGCCCCGGAAGATGTGGGTGGTGCCGATGCGGTATTTCGGCTTAATGGCCAGCGCGTGGTGGTACGCGGAGCGATCAGTTGGGGCTATTGGCCGGTGAATGGGATTTTCCCCACGCGCGAACAGGCCCTGCACCAAATCCGCCAAGCCAAAATTCTAGGCTTGAATCTGTTGGCCATGCACCGGGCCATCGCCGATCCGCTGGTGATCGAAGCCGCCGACGAGTTGGGGATGCTGATTTACAGCGAGCCGGGCGGGTACAAGTGCGATTATGGCAACAATGATGCCCGGACCATTGCACGGGAAAAATTGCTGCGGCTGGTGCGCCGCGACCGCAGCTATCCCAGCGTGGTCATGTGGGGCATGATCAATGAAATCTGGGTTAAGGAACGTCAGGTTCTGCCCTCCTATCTTAAGGACATGGTCGATGCCCACGCGCTGGACCCCAGCCGGGCCATTATGCTGGCCAGCGGTCAGGGAGGAATCAAAGGCGAACCCCGGGCCGAAGGTTCATGGATGCCGCCTTATGGAGACAAACGGCTGGAGGTTGGTTTCAGTAATGAACATCGGGCCGGCGGGCCGGGGGTATATCACGATGGTTTGTGGAGCAATCCGCAGTCCTACTCGGCCTCCGATGGCAACCCCGCCAATATCATCTATTGGGGCGAGGATGGCGCGATCTCGAATCCGCCGCAATTGGATAAATTGAAAGCCTTCTTCGAACAATCCCCGCAACGCGGCTGGGATGGCGACGATTTTCTCCGCATGCACAAGGAATATACCAAGTGGTTCGCCCAGCATGGCGGCTTGGGCGGCTTTGACAACCAACTGGACGTCTGGGCCCGGCGCATGGGGAATGTGACGTATTACTATCACGGCCGGCTGATTGAAAATATCCGTACCAACAACAAGACCGACGGCTACATGATCAACGGCTGGGAATGCATGAAGCTGGACAATCATTCCGGCATCGTGGACCAGTTGCGCAATATGAAGGGTGATCCGGATATTCTGGCCTATTACAACCGGCCGTTGCATCTGGCGGTCAAGCTGCGCACCAAGGTCACCCAACCGGATACGAGTGTGGTGGCCGATGTGCTGGTGGCCAACGAAGTGAATCTGAAGGGCAAGTTACAACTGAAAGTGGTAACGTTGCGCGGTCAGGAGCAATTGCAGGAACAGACTTGGGATGTGGAATTGACCGGCGGGGAAACCTTTGGGCAGTTGTTGCGCGACAACATTACCGTGCCGGTGGGGAATGTGGCCGGGCGGGTGCGCGTGGTGGCCACCCTGAGCCGGGGTGCGGAAGTCGTCGTGCGCGGCGAGGACGAAGTGTTTGTGATCAATTACCGGGACCTGCCCCTGCCCGCTCAGGGCGCGGTGCATGATCAATCCGGCCAGTTGACCCGCTTCCTCCAACAAGAGCTGAAATATGAAGTCACTGATCTGACCAAAGCCGATACGGTGGCCACCCCGCCGGCGTGGTTGCTGGTGGGGATCATCGGCCCGCAAGGGGATGCGATCATCAAACGCTATCTGGATCTGGCGCAGGCGGGTACGCGCTTGATTGTGGTAGCGGAACCGGAACGCTGGGCAGCGGCCATGGCAGAACGGAAATGGGTCACGTACGAAGGCACAATGGCAGTGCCCCAAAACTGGGTGGGCGGGATGTTCTTCGCGTTGGATCACCCGGTACTCGATGGCCTGCCCACCAATCAGGGACTGAACTGGGAATATCAGGTGATCCAAACGTCCCGGCAGCGCAAAGGCTTCTCACGCTACGCCCTGCTGCTGGGCGGCGATCAATGTGCGCTCGGAGCCTGGAACCATCACGAACCGCGTTTGGGATCGGTACTCAGCGTGGTGAAGACTGGCACCGGGTCGGTAACACTGTGCACGGCAGATCTATGCCGAATGGTCGTTGAAACTGCCCCACAACTTGCCACGGCCAAACGATTGTTGGTTAATACGCTGCGGTATGCGCCCAAGCCGTAAGCGGATTTACTTGCGGCGACCCAAGGGGCTGGACGTTGCGGGTTTGGGCGCAGTTTTGGGTATAGGCGCCGCCGGGGCTGGTGCAGGCGCGACCACTTTTTCGGGATTGAGCATATTGCGCAAGACTACCAGCAGCGTCTGGGGTTCGAGATACTGCGGCGGCAGACGCAGATGCACCGTGCGGGCATCTGCCACGCGCACCGAGCCGGGGCCTTTGGTGCCCATGAGCGGCCCGAGCTTGGCCAGATCGGACAAGGTAAACACCACATCGGGCGTGCGGGTGAGGACATGCGACACGCCCCAGCCTTCGGCAAAGATTTTCAATTCGGCCAGCATGAGCAATAACTCGGTGGCTTTGGGCAGAGCACCGAAGGCATCCACCATATCATTTTCCAGCGTGCGTACCTGCTCGATGGTGTGACACCGGCCCAGCCGGCGATAAATATCCATGCGTTGCCGGTCGGATTCGATGTAGGTGCGCGGCACCGAACCGGTGACGCCGATTTCAATCACGGCATCAATGGGCTTGAGAATCGGCTCGTTGCGCATTTTCTTGACGGCTTCTTCCAGCAGTTGGCAATACATCTCATAACCGACGGCGGTGATATGGCCGGATTGTTCCGGGCCGAGAATATTACCCGCCCCGCGGATTTCCAGATCGCGCAGGGCGATTTTGAAACCTGCCCCTAGGCTGGCGTATTCTTCCATGGCCTTCAGTCGTTTGGCCGCCGTGGAACTGATAGTCTTGTCGGGACTCAGGAGCAGATAGCAATACGCCCGATGTTTCCACCGGCCCACCCGGCCGCGCAACTGGTGCAGCCCCGAAAGGCCGAAATGCTCCGCCTCGTTGATAATCATGGTGTTGGCGTTGGGGATATCCAGACCGCTTTCGATGATGGTGGTGCAGACCAGAATATCCAGCTCGTGATTGATGAACTTGTGCATCACATCTTCCAACTCGCCATCGGCCATCTGGCCGTGGCCGATGCCGATGCGGGCGCCGGGGGCCATCTGCCGGATGTCGTCGGCGACCGTCTGGATGTTCCACACACGGTTATGCACAAAATATATCTGCCCGTCGCGCGCCAGTTCCCGCTGGATGGCCATATGGATGCGGGCGCGATCGTAGGGAATCACTTCGGTGACGACACTGCGCCGGTCCATGGGCGGAGTGCTGAGATTGGAAATATCGCGGATGCCCAGCATACTCATGTGCAGGGTACGCGGAATGGGTGTGGCCGTCAGGGTCAGCACATCCACGGTCGTGCGCAACTGTTTGAGGCGTTCCTTGTGTTCCACCCCGAAACGCTGCTCTTCATCAATAATCACCAGGCCCAAATCCGCGAAACTCACGTCTTTACTCAAGAGCCGATGCGTACCGATCAGGATATCCACCTGCCCGGTACGGACCGCTTCCAGATTCAGCTTTACTTCCTTGAGGGTTTTGAAGCGGGACACAGAATTGATTACAAAGGGATAACCTGCCATGCGGTTGCGGAAGCTCTTTTCATGTTGTTCGCACAATACCGTGGTGGGCACCAGCACCGCGACCTGTTTGCCAAATTCGCACACTTTGAACGCCGCCCGCATGGCCAGTTCAGTTTTGCCGTAGCCCACATCACCGCACAACAACCGGTCCATGGGCCGGGGCAGTGCCAGATCATTTTTGATTTCGCCGGTGCAGCGGATCTGGTCCTCGGTAGGCGGATAGGGGAACGCTTCTTCAAATTCTTTGGTCCACGCGGTATCCGCCGGATAGGCGATCCCCGGCGCAGCCGCCCGGGCGGCCTGCACGGCCAGCAAGTCCCCGGCCAGCTTCACCACGGCTTCGCTGACTTTTTCTTTTTGTTTGTTCCAACTGGTCCCGCCCAGCGCGGACAGCGTGGGACGGCCATGGGGACTGCCGACATATTTTTGGACCAGATGAATCTGCGTCACCGGCACCTGCAGGACCGACTCGCCGGAGAATTTCAGGGTCAGATATTCCGCCCCCATGCCATCGCGGGCGATGGTTTTCATCCCTTCAAATTTGGCAATACCGTGCTGGACATGCACCACGTAATCACCGGGCTGCAGGTCCAGAAAAGTATCCAGCGGCTTGGCCCCGGCCACCGAACGCAGGCGCCGGCGCGTGGTGTAACGGTGGAATAACTCATGATGCCCCACCAACGTCAGACTGCGCCCTACACAGAGCGGTTCCTCCCAGCCAAAGCCCAGCCCCAAGGCCCCCACCTGCATCTGCATGCTGTGCTGGGCGCCGGGACATTTCACCTCCAGCAAATCCGTCAGACGCTGCAAATCACCCTTACTATCGCACACCACCAAAGTTTGACTGCGCTGCGCCAACTCGGCCAATTCCCGCACCGCCGCATCCACCTGCGTGTCGAAACGCATCAGCGATTGGCAGGGCAGCCGCACCACGTCCGTCACCCCAGCGGGGGCGAACTGATGCAGCTCCACCCAGGCAAACTGCTGGACATTCTGCAATACCGCCTGCGGGCTATAAGTGCCGCGGGTCTCATCCAACCGCTGGTAATAACTGCGCCCCTGCTCCTGAATTTCCGTTGGTTCCAGTAACCAGATCAGAGTATCCTGGGCCATGTATTTGAGCAGATGCGTGGTATCTGCCACCGGCCAGGTGGCGCGGTCGCCCAAGGCCACCAGCCGGGCGTGTTGCTCAACTTTGATTGTGCCCATGGTTTCCAAGTCGAACCGGGCCAGCGTTTCAATCTGGTCGCCGAAGAAATCAATGCGCAACGGCTGACCATCCCCCGGCGGCCACACATCCAGAATATCCCCGCGTACGGCAAAATCGCCGGCATCCTCCACCGCGTCCAAACGGGTATAGCCATGTTCCCCGAGCCAGTGAATTAACGTATCGCGGGCATAGGTCTGGCCGGTCTTCAGAGCGATCAACTGCTGGGCCAGCAGATGCGGACCGGGGGCAGGCTGCATCAGCGCCTGGATGGGGGCGATGATAAACTCCGGTTGGGCGGTGGGCTGGGCATGTAATTCGGCCAGCAAGTCCAACCGCTGCACGGCCAGCTCATAGCTGATATTTGATTCGCCGGGCAGCACTTCATAGGCCGGATACAACACCGCCCGGGCGCCGGGGACGAAGTATTCCAGAATATCCACGGCATCATCAGCTTCATCCAGATGCCCCACCACCACAATCATCGGCCGACGGAGTTGCTGCTGGGTAATGGCCGCCAGCGCCAGACCGGCGGAGCCCCAATGACCCACGGTCACGGCATGGCGGTGGGCGCTGATTTTGGCGCATAGGTCGGCCACCGCCTGAGCGTTACGCAGGGGGGTCAAAAAGTCCAATAGCGATGTCGCGCGGGCCATATACAACCAAACTCTACACAGGCGCTACGCACCGCCGCACCATGTGTACGGCGGTTTTTCACCTTCCAAGCTCATAGCCTAGGCGCTGGCGTCCAACCAAGCAAGCCCCGACCCACGGTTTAACGCGCGGCGGGGGTAATTGTGAACTTCACCTGCCGCTGCTCGTCGAGGGTCTGGGTAAACACCTCACCGCCGGCTTCCACACGCAAAGTGCCCTTCTTCCACCCCAACGAGACCGGTGCAGTGCTCCCGATGGGTTTATACAAGTCAAATTCCTTGTCCCACTGCCGGGCTATGCCATCGCGCACTACCTGCGGAAAGTCGGTTTCCTTGTTGTAAGTGACTTCCAGTTTACGACCATCACTGCCGGTCAAAGTGGCCACCCCCTTATCGGCGGCAAAGGTAAAGGCCCCCTTGCCGCTGACGGCCTTGCGGAAGTCATCCATGGTCTTAAACTGATCCCGATCGCCGGTTTCCAGCGCAAAGCCGCGCAAACCGGAACCAACCCCATTGGCGGACATGATTTGATCCGCAGTGTCCACTTTGCCCGATCCGGGTGCGGGACGTTCCAGCGCAATGGGCCGGACGGCGAGATAGGATTTTTCCAAACCAATCCACCAAACGCCTTCGTCGTATTGCACCTGCGCAGCCTTGGGCCATTGGAAATTGACTTTACCATGCTTGGTCAGGAACACGCACAGATTGCGGTATTGGCCCATCTGTTCGCCGGCCATCTTGCCGTTGAGCTTGCTGCCAGCGAGGAAATATTCCACCCCGCGGGTGTCATGGTGACTGAGCAGCTTAAAGGCCCCCACATCGCTGGAAGCCCCGGCTGAAACCACGGTGCCCAGATAATGATGCGCACTGTAGTACATAGTCTCAAAGAACTCGGGCTTTTCATCAGCGCCCGGTAGCCAGTTGGAATACTCCGGCTTGGTATCCCACATTTCCACCGGCTTGGGGAAATCCTTCAGCGCCACCGCAATCACCGCCCGGGGTGGGCGGTAACCCGAAGTCACCGCGTGAATTTCATCATGGTGCCAAGTGCGTTGTTCCACCGGGCTATCCCCGGCCATCAGCCACATGAGACTGGCCGCACTGGAACCGAATGGCCGGCTGGCCCCGCCGTAATCGCGTTTGGTGGGACCACCCATACCGCCACGATAATATTTCAGCGCCAGCGCAGTGTAGAGCCAGTCCAATGCGGCTTTGGCCTGCATGCGAACCTGGGGGTCTTTGGCGCAGTCGTACAAATTGTGGTAGGGCATAATCGTGTGGGCAATGTAGTTTTCACTATCCCATTCGCCCATGCCGATGGTGTAGAGCGCATTGACGTAGTGATGCAGCTTATCGGCATACAGCAGACGCACGGTTTCGTTGCCGGTCTCCTCGGCCATCAGATACACCGAAGTTTCGCGCATGGCCCGCAGATTGTCGGTATTGCGGCCATCCACCCAATACCCGCGGGCATTGGGGGAGAAATCTTTGCCAATGGCGCCGGCAAACCCTTTTTTGTAGATCGGATGGGTGCGGGTATTCATGAGTCGTTCGACATCTTCGAACACTTCCCACCCCTGATCCGAATAGCCGCGCCACCACTTGCGCCACTGGGCCAGATCAGCGCCAAAATCCGGGGTGGTCTTGCCGGTTTCCTTTTCATACTCGGCTTTCAGCTTTTGCAGGCTTGCCAGTGCATACTTGCGTACGGTCTCATTGGGACTGGTCAGCGATAAGATCAGTTCAAAATTCGGCCGGGGGTCTTCCGCGGTCCAGGCTTTGGCCCCGTCAAACATTTTTTGCCGATAATCGGGGTTCAGATACTGCCCGAAAAAGAAATACTTACGCACCTGACCCTTGAGCGTGAAACACCAGTAATAGTCAATACCGTTGGTATGAGCGTGGTCCCCCGCTTCAAGATCCGGCGCTTGCAGCATTTCCAACGCGCCGGCCCGATCGCCATTGAGAAAACGCAGCATATTCTGCGGATAGGACCATTTCTCCCCTTCACCAGTGGTTCTGGCATCCGTACCGGCGGCATTGCTCATGACCTTATTGGCCCGTTGCCAAAACGCGGTTTCCAACTCTGGTGCCCATGCGGGATTCTGCGCATCGGCCGGGATGAGCAAGGGCCGAATGCGAATCAGACCTTGCTCATCTTTCCAGACCCGTTCGTCAGTCGGCACCGGACTGGGACCCTTAGGGGCTTGGCCCCACGCCAGCGCCGCACCAACCGCCAAACCTAGCACCCCTACGTTTCCTAAAATTCGCATATTAAACTCCTCAAAGTTCAGGCTCGTGAATTTTGATTCTACCGCTTTAACGCACCAGAAACGACCTGATTGCCCCAATTCGTAGACCTGAGGGTCTGGGGGGTTGCCTGAATCCATACCCAAGTCTAGTATCGAGTGTATATTAATG
>Ga0194062_1000745_pt1 | contig 13676 bp, 10 predicted proteins | sample SepL2225m_MetaG_FD_155481 | JGI IMG/M metagenome (GOLD analysis project Ga0194062, IMG submission 155481) | Anoxic zone freshwater microbial communities from boreal shield lake in IISD Experimental Lakes Area, Ontario, Canada - Sep2016-L224-25m | ecosystem: Environmental > Aquatic > Freshwater >... | reverse complement strand
GTATAAAACAACTCCGCCGCCAGGACAATTCCCATAATCACGATCAAAACGGCCCACTCCTCAATATTGATCCCAAAAAACAAGCCAGCGCAAATGGCAAGCACAGCCATCACGACATGAATCCGGAAGTTTTGTTCGTGCAAAAACGCGAAGCGAACACCCTGCCATGCAAATTGAAAACTATCGACGAGACGTGCACGCCCCATCTTGTGATTTTTTTTGGATTCGGTAGGATTCATAATAAAAATGCCCCCTCTGTTTTTACATTTTACCACAAAATGCCTTGACATAGTCCTTTTTTCAAGTTACCTTTGAGACATGAATAAATATGGAGGAATCAAATGAAACAATTCATTATTCCCTATGAGAAACGCCTGACTTTTTCTGGCGAACACACAATCGAAATCGATACCTATAAATGGTCCGAAAACTGTTACCAGCCAAAGGTCGATATCTTTCTTTGCCACGACAACACACGCCTTGCGGTGAAATTTATCGCGCATGAACCCGACACCATCCTCAGAGCAACCGAGACGCAGGACGGTGCCGATATCTATCATGATAGTTGCGTAGAGTTCTTTTTGAAACCATACCTTGATGATCCACGTTACCTCAATATTGAAATCAATCCGCGCGGCACGACAAGTATGTCCATTCGCACCGGACGTTTTGACAAAAAACCGATTGTACATGCGTATAAATCCCACCTCAACCTGCTTTCAAAAATCGAACCACACAGCTGGACAACTTGTTTAGAGTTGCCTTTTGAAACTTTGTGCGAAGTGTTTGAAAACCCACATTCTTTGTGTTCGGGCGATACGGTGTACGGGAATTTTTATAAATGTGGCGACGAGACCGCCTTCCCGCATTTTGGTATGTGGAACGAAATCGAATTGGAAGCGCCCGACTTTCATCAGCCGCAATTCTTCGGGAAGTTAATTCTAGGACAGGTGGATTAAATGAAAACAATTGCAATTACAGGGGCTAAAGGGTTTTTTGCTTCACGCTTCATCGATTATTTTATTCGTCACTACTCTGATACTTTTCGTGTGACGCCACTCACGCGCACTGATTTTGACATCACCGCACAGGAATCAACATTGACAGGCCTCAAAAGATGTGCCCCCGACTTCGTCGTACACGCCGCCGCCGTGGCAGACACACGCCTGTGCGAATCCAATTCCGCTCTGAGTTTCGCCGTCAATCAACAAGGCACCACAAACATCGCATTGGCCTGTCAGGCAATCGGCGCAAAAATGGTTTTTCTGAGTTCCGACCAAGTTTACATCAAGCTTGGTGGACAAGGTCCCTTTACCGAAGAGGCATCACTCATACCGAGTAACGTCTATGCGACGCATAAAAAAGCAGCGGAAGAATCCCTCTTCCAGATACTGCCCGGCGCAATCGCGCTACGTCTTTCCTGGTTATACGGCCCGCCAGAAGAAGGCAAAAAATCTAGTTCCAATCTGTTGACGAATGCACTCTCTGCGATTGCAACAAAAACATCAATTTATGCATCAACGAATGAATACCGCTGCATCACAGATGTTTATGATTTAATCCGTCAGTTCCCTGCGCTGTTAGCGCTCCCAGGTGGCGTGTTTAACGCCGCAACGGACAATCCTCTTTCGACTTATGAAGCGTATCGATCCATGTTTCATCGCCTGGATGTGGACGATGCAATCGTCGCAAACCTTCTCTTGCAAGACGAAACACGTGCCACACAACCCGTCCGCGACTTTCGGATGTGTATGAATAAATTAAAGGAACACAATATTTTAATCTGATTCTGCTCAAAGCATTGCTTATATATGTAAATTTAATTATAATTAATTAGTTACAAATAATAAATATGAGGTGCACAATATGTCTGAACCATTAGAAAAGAAACGAATGAATAAAGGTGTCAAAATTCTATTGATCGTATTGATTGTCGTCGTTGGCCTTTCCGCATTGATTCTGGGCGGCGCTGGTGTTTATGTTTATACGAATACGAATGTGTTACAAGGGGTCAAAGTTGGGGATTTAGAGGTCAGCGGTCTCACAAAAGACGCGTTGAAACAAAAACTCACCGAACGCTACTCCACGTTTTCAGAAGATGGACAGTTGTCCATTATGACGAGTCCCGAGCCCTTAGTGATTACGAATAAAGAAATTGGTGCAAATGTAAATATTGATGCGTTGACAGAAAAGGCATATGCGCTTGGCCACACAGGTGATTTTTTCAATCGACTCGGTGATTTCATCAACGTCATGCTCCGCACATCGAAGGTGGAGGCCGAGGTAACGGTTGACGATGCTGCGTTGCAGACCATTCTCGACCAACTTGCTGCAAAAAGTTCCTCGTTAGAAGAATTCAAATATGCGATCCTGACAAAGTCCCAAACGGTAAAACTCACAGCGGGAACGCCAGGAGAAACGATTAATATCGTGAAACTAAAGGCGGATATACTCAAGCGGTTGCGTTCTTTATCACTCGGCACAATCGAGGTAACGACTGCTATAAAACCCCCAGCACCAGTCAATTCAGAAAAGTTGTACAAAAAACTTTCCTCAAAATTTCAAAACGCAACAGCGGCTTTAAAAAACGGCAAAATGACCTATACTCCTGAATCTTATGGTTTAAGCATCGATAAGCAAGCATTTCTGAAAGCGTTCAATAGCCTCAAAGACGCTAGCGGGGTATCCGTCGAAGTTCCTGCTAAGGTGATTGCGCCATCCGTCACAATGGCACAAATGAAAAATAAATTATTCAAAGATACTCTGGGTTCCTGGCATACGACGTTTTGGTCCAATGACCAAGTGCAACGCAACCGCGGACACAATATCCGCCTCGCATGCAGCAAAATCAATGGTCAAATCATCAACCCTGGTGATATCTTCTCCTATAATAACATTGTTGGTCCACGTTCTGCGGCGACTGGCTTTAAAGAAGCATATGCATACAACAACGGGGAAATCGTAACGGAATACGGAGGTGGCGTGTGCCAAACCTCTTCGACCCTATACAACTGTGTGTTGCTTGCTGATTTAGATGTCATTTATAGAAAGAATCACACGTTTGTCGTGAAATACGTACCAATCGGACAGGACGCAACCGTTTCCCACCCGACTGTAGATTTTAAGTTCAGAAATACTTCTGGCTTTCCAATCAAAATGGTCGCCTATACCATAGGAAACGAACTCTACATGTCAATCCTCGGGTTCAAGGATCCCGCACAGGTCAAGCGCGTGGTCATTCGCTCGGTGGTCACAAAAGTCGACCCTTGGAAAACCGTCACGAAATTCACTGACACCCTTCCTGCAGGCAAGAAAGTATATATTAATGCTGGTCTTGGACATACTGGCTACGTGTCCTCCACGTACAGGACAGAATACCTCAATGGAAAAATCATTCACAATGGTCTATTGCATACAAGTATTTACCGAAGATACGACGTCACCTGCCTCATCGGCACAAAAGAGGATCCCTCAAAGCCGACGCCAAAGCCAACGACCAAACCAAAACCAACCGCCAAACCAACGGCGAAACCGACCCCGAAACCAACCCCAAAGCCAACTCCAAAGCCAACCCCAAAACCAACAGCGGTGCCAACGGCAGGGCCAACTTAATCGAAACATGAGCAAATTAAAATAAAGAAGGTATGTATGATGAAAAAACTAAAAATCCTTTTGATTTTCAGTACCTTGTTTGCATTCGTATTAACTATGAATGCACCGATTGCATACGCAAGCGATCACGCCAAGCCTATCATCCGCGCAAAAGCAGATTTTGGGAAGTATATTGCGTCCAAAAAAACCGTGAGCAACAGTAGTATTGTCATTTCTATCATAGAACCAAATCTCAAATCCGTTTCGGTGACGAAAAATGCGAAAAAAATTGCGATGCCCGCAAAAAAGAAATTCACTGCTGCAGGCACCTACGTCGTGACTGCGCGAGACAAGGCAGGCAATAAAAGTGTATTTCAATTCACAATTAAGAAAGTGATTTTCACGCATACCAATCTCATGCCGCTCTACTATAATCTCATCGATTATCTGCGCTCCACCTCGTTGGGTGGCACGTTTGTCACTTCAACCACGGAACGAAACCGCGTAAAAGCACTGGTCAAGACCTACTGGGCTAGCATTTCAAAGCCAATCCAAAACACCCTGATTCAGGCAGCACAGGCTTCGCTCAACATCAAATTGTTTTATCAATCCTGTTCCTCTGCCGATAAGGTGAAAGTACGGAAGGGGTGGAAGGCGTTTGTGCTGTCCCCAAACTTCATCTACGCGCCGCTCAACAATCCAAAAACCTACCAGAAGGGGTCCACCATTTCCTTCAACTATCCTGGCAGTTGGTCTGGTGATGAGACAATCGATACGGCGAATAATGGCTGGCTTTTTCTCTACAAAACTGGCACCACCGCAACATGGGCGGACGTGATGAATGCAAAAACAAGTCCGACTGGGTCTCTCTCTGCGATTTTCCCTGTCACCGCAACGGAGGAAGGAAAATCCGCACTCGCAGTTGCACGTCTCTACGCAAAGTATTATGCCCCAACGTTCAAAGAAATCAACCATATCGAAACAACCCTTGGGGCTGTCGTTGTCATCAATGGAAAATTTGCTGGTCAGACGACCGAAAAGTTCTTTTGGATTGTTGTGATACCTGGCGGAACGCAAAACTACTCCATGAGCAGAATGGGCGGCAAGGTTTCTGAGGCCGCGTCTCTTGTACCAGCCTACTACAATATGTTAAACACATTAAATTGGAGTGCTACACCGGTCGGCAGTGGCAGCGGCAGCGCGAGTGATGCGTTTGGCACCGCCTGGAGTCGTGTCAGCACCGCAGTGGTCGCAAATATCTGGGCACCCAGTGACAACGGCGGGTATTAATCGATGATATCGCCAACACCATTAAAAATATAACTTGGTCGATACGGGAAATTGATCAACATCTCTTCTGACGTGACACCGCTCAACACAAGAATGGTATCCATGCCCGATTCAATCCCAGCTATGATGTCGGTATCCATGCGATCGCCTATGATTGCGGTCTCTTCGCTGGTACAACCCAGTCTTTTTCTGGCATGCCGCATCATCAACGGATTCGGTTTGCCAATATAATATGCTTGTTTCCCCGTCGAAAGTTCGATTGGCGCAATCAACGCCCGTGTCGCCGGGACGATCCCCTTTTCCGTCGGCCCCGTCAAGTCCGGATTGGTCCCAATGAGCTTTGCGCCTTTCAATACAAGGCGTACCGCCTTTTCAATCTTCTCAAAATTATACGATCGCGATTCCCCAACAATGACGTAGTCTGGGCTGACATCGTTCATGGAAAACCCAACATCATGTAAGGCTGTAATCAGTCCTGCATCCCCAATCACATAGGCGCTTCCACCAGGGCATTGACTGTGCAAAAAGTTGGCGGTCGCCAACGCACTCGTATAGAATCGCTCCTTCGGCACCTCAAGACCCAGCCGCTGCAGCTTCTGGCACAGTTCAATGGGCGAACGCTCCGAGCTGTTTGTCAGAAAAATATATTCCTTCTTCTCGTCCTGCAACCAGTTTACAAACGCAACCGCGCCGTTCAAAAGTCGATTGCCATGATAGATGACGCCGTCCATGTCGCAAATAAATGCTTTTTTATCTTTGATGTTACTCATATGGTTCTTACCTTTCTTCCTTATATGGTATAATCCATTATAACACAGCCGTCACAATGGCGAAACCTGGAGGTTTTTATGGATATTCAACTTGAAAAACAAGAACTGCTCGCGCGAATTGATAAGTTTCATGCCTTAATGGCGAAGACCGCCCCAAACTGGGACACGGCCATCATCGTCAACAAAGTCAATCAATACTATTTTACCGGGACCATGCAAGACGGTCTTCTCGTGCTCAAGCGCAATGGCCAAGTCGCGTATTTTGCGCGCCGCAGTTATGAACGCGCCAGAGCAGAATCGCCCCTCGAGTGGATTTATCCGATGGAAAGCTACAAAGATGCGATTGCTATCGTGGGAGCGGATTGTGGCAACACCTATTTCGAACTTGAAGTCGTACCAGTCAACATGCTCGAGCGCATCAAAAAATACTTTCTTACGACATCCGTCAATTCGATGGACCGCATCCTCTTGTCACTCCGCGCCATCAAAAGTCCTTACGAGCTTTTCTATATTGAGAAGTCTGGAGCGCAACACCAACAGCTCATGGAAGAGATCATTCCAACGATTCTAAAGGAAGGCATGACCGAGGCGGACTTCCTGGCTGAGACCTTTGCGCGCATGTATAAAATGGACTATCATGGCATTTCGCGTTTTGCGATGTTTCAAACCGAGATGGTCATTGGTCAAATCGGGTTTGGAGACGGCTCTCTTACGGGCAGCAACTTCGATGGCCCTGGTGGCGCATTGGGATTATCGGCCGCCACACCGTTTGGCGGAAGCCGCACGCGACGTTTGCAAAAAGGGGATTTGGTCTTTGTCGATATTGGCTACGGGGTCAACGGCTATCATAGTGATAAGACGCAGGTTTATTCTTTTATGGCGCCACCTCCGGAAACCGCGATCACGCAACATGCCCTTTGCATCAAAATACAAACTGAACTTGCCGCGCAATTGCTTCCTGGAAAGATTCCCGCCGATATTTATAACGATTTCTATGCGACGCATCCGCACATCCCGAACTTTATGGGCTTTGGTGCACGGCAGGCTAAATTCTTAGGGCACGGAGTCGGCCTTGTCATCGATGAATATCCCATTATCACGAACAGTTTCCCCTTCGCAATCGCGGAAAATATGGTGATTTCATTGGAACCGAAAATCGGCATCGCGGGGCTTGGTATGGTCGGTGTCGAAGACACTTATGTGGTGACCCAAAATGGCGGCCGTTGCATCACGGGCGGTGGGCGCGAAATCATTGTCGTGTAGACTTGCGTCTGCTTTGGATTTTTAAAGAAAAATAGCCCACAATCGAAACCACGAAAGCACTTGTCGTATTCACGATGATATCCTTCATCGTATCGGCCAAAGCTGCGTGACCAACAAGAAGCGTGCCATCAAGCAACCTGAATTTTTGCATGTTGAGTTTAAGGAATTCATCGGCAGAATACTCATAGATTTCCCATAATGCGCCAACCGCTAGCGCGAAACAAAAAGCAAAGAGCGCGATAAAAACTGGGCTGAGTTGAATCCCCGTGTGCTCAGAATCACTTAACGTGCCACAAATTGTGAAACCAAGCGCCACCAGCATCGCCGCGCTGAGCGAATGCAAAATAATGTCCCAGAAACTGATGTAATAGTAAAAGTTATTCACTTCACCTAAATAGACAGTGCAAAACAAAAAGACAAAATACAGAATATACATATAATTCGGAATTCTCAAATGCAATCTCCGCTCCAATAACGATGGGACAAACATCACTAAGATCCCCAAGGCGCATTCTAACAGCATAATCACATAGTCATGCTGCGAGCGAATTGATAAGCCTACGGCTGCAACGGAACTTGGCGTTGTAATGATTTTATAAACCGCGTATATGATTGTAACCATGAGGATTGAAAACAAAATCAGGGCAATCCGCTTCTCTAAATTCCATTTCATTTTTTTGATATTCATTTGAATTTGGTCTCCTTTTTTGATTGGTTGCTCAGCCAGATGTATGAGGAAACGGCTCTTGGATAATGGAACCCATGCTCGCTGACTTTCCCCCCATAAATTTGGTCAATCCCAGGACAGTCACTACATCCGTTTTTCCACCAATTCATGTGGGCGAAGTCGGCATGCGCATCTATATCGATGTGTAGGATTTCTTCAGCGGCAAACTGGCACAAAAAGATTTTGCTAATCCATGAATTTGAATTCTTTGAGGAAAGCTTCCACCCACCATCTTCAAACAAACAAAGGGCTGGTTTTAATATGTTTTGTGTGTGCTTTTTAAGTGTTTGAAGATAGTGTGAAAACGGTCCGTCAAAGTTTATTGATTCTTTACATCCAGAAAAGTATGGATAAATTAATGCTTCTATCGCTGGTATAATGGCGGATTGATCTTGATGGTCCAGAATTGCTGGGATGAACCCAAGTTTTTCGTCGTAATACGAGGAAATGGTGTTGGCACATAAATGTGCCTGGGTATCGCAGGTTGAAATTAACACTTCCGCATCCTGCATCAACTGAAATAAATGGGACATCACGACGTAGGAAGACCAACATTTTGTAGCGACATAAAGATTACGACGTGCCTGCCCAAGACTGTGGTCTAATGAATCATACGTAGTAATTTCTGAGGATGCACCACAGCGGTCTGAATCCAAATCCATCACACCGTCTCGATGGCCTTCCTCCGTTGCATCTCGATTTACCATCGACGTCAGACAGGCCTCTAATATGCTGCGGTTGTCCATCAGCCAATTCAAATCCCGCGTTTTTTCAACATATAGCCCTGCTGTCAAAATCCAGTTACAGAGTTGTTCTTGGGTCATATACGAAAAACACCCATCCTGGTCAGTGATTTCATAGGAGGAATATTGATGTGGGGTAAACGTGAAATGGGAGCCGTGGTCATGGGTAAATGAGATGCCCCCTGGGAGGTTGTGCGCATCTGCCGAATGGAGCGTATCGATATAGGAGTATTCCTTCACATAAATGTCTAACACGTTTCTGACAACCCAAGGATTTTTGGCCAACTCATAAAAAGCATGATCAATGGCTAGATCAAAGGTGTTCATCATCATAAACGAGCCCTCATTGACACACCATCTCGGCTGGCTATTCTCCGACAAAGAGGAAAATTCCTCATCAAACAACATGGTGCTGACATGATAAGATTGGATGGCATGTCCCAAAAGGAACTTTTTTGCTTCGTTCAGTTGAGAAGATGCGCATTGCGCTTCCAACGCAAAGGTCTCTTGAACGAAACGCCCTGCGGCCCGAAATGTCTCCGAAAATACGTCTAAAATGTTTTTGTAAAAATGCGTATAGTAAAACTTGCACCGATTCGCCCCTTGCGTGACGCAACCCTCCTGATACCAAGCGAGCGCTATGTCAATTGAAACGGTCTCTCCTGCTGGCACATCAAAGAGCAGCATCGCCATGGGCGCCAAGGGCAGTATGGCTGGGCGTTCACGCCCAAACACGCCGACTGGATCAAAGTCCGCAGCGACGCGTAGGCCTTTTTGTTTTTGCGCAGCAAACCCATACCCGTCTATCGTTGCTACTCCAACCATATCGTCGAGAAATGCCAATCCTTTTAAGCCGCCAACGCCGAAAAACCCTTTGATGTCTTCCGTTTGCGTTGTGTTATCAATCGTGAGCCGCGCCAAAATCGAAGGACAAACAGCATATTTCATTTCCTCATGGCTGAATGGCTTGGTTGGGTCAGGAATGTTATGCCCGGGACTAAACAACTCGAATTTCAAATCGATCTGTCCATTTTTTGCGTCAAAACAATCATAGGCTTGCCCATAGGTGCGTTGCATTTGATCATCCGTATAATAACTGATTTTCAGTGGGTTGGGGGAGTTGTCACTTTTCACAAAAGACTCACGATAATCACTCGTTGCTTTTGCAAAAAACGGAAGCATGGTCAGGCTATCTTTGCAACAAATTCCGATATATAAGTCTTGCTCTGGAACGAAAGCGTCTTGGTGCATAAAACCACCACCGCGCCCTGTCATGCCCATTGCAAACGCCGCATTTGCGCCAACAGGACCGTGTAATGCCTGATAAGAATTTGATTTTTCCATTGTGCCCTCCATAGGTAAGTTTCCTAATGATTATAACATAGCGACCTCAATTATAAAATAGGCAATTGATTTCCGACGGTGTCAAGTTGTTGTTGGTTATTTAGTTGACCTTTCAATTCCTATTTTTGTTGCTTATATTACTTGCCCAGCTTTGTTTATACCTTCTAGTATAACCTTTAACGGGGTTGCTTTCCCATTCCTCATGCTTTTAACATCGAATAGATCATAATTTCTGGTTTCTATAAATATTTGTTTTGTTCGTAATATCGCTAGTTTTTCCAGTTCGCTTTGTTCTTTCTCTTCGTTCTTTTTTGCAAAGTTCCTTGTCGTCACCTTGCCGCCGTTGACCTTGTAAACTCGCAGCCTGCTCATGTACCCAAGTCCTTCTTCAGACCAGCCGAGTGGGTTTCTGCTCAATCTTTCGGCTAATACGTGACTGATCTGCGCCTCGGTACAACTTCCACCACATCTTGGTTCTTTCTGCCGGATTTCTATCCCTTCCCAGTTATTCAACACATAGGTCCTGAATGCACTTAATTTTTCTGCCTCTTTTTTGTCTTCTACAATTGTGAACATCTCATCTATTGTTTCCCCGAAACCCTCCAGATCACAGTCCTGAAATGCCTCATTAATTTCCAGATAATACTCTTCTTTGTTTACTCCAGTAACTGACTTAATCGCTTTTTTTAAGTGAAACTTATCTAAGACAAATTTGCAGTCTGGCAGCACCTCTAAACCTTTCTTTATCCAGTGTGCTCCGTCGCCGTGAAGATAGATGCGTTCAACCTTATCCATTTCATATTCTGCCGCCATCCAGGCACTCACTTCATCCCAAAGATCCTTTGTGCTTTTATCGTAATCGCAGAAATGTCTCGCATTAATGCATCGGTTCCTTCGCTTACTGACATACTCAATGCCTTCGTGCACTGTTATCAATGGGACAATCCGATTCTTTCCGCTTTGCATCGCCACATGATCTTCATCGGCGACAACATGTAATACTTTCACCTCCTCCTTTTTTCCGGAAAGAACTAACTCTAATCCTTTGGTTCGCCGAATTTTATTCATTACCGTTTGGCGCGACAAATAACTATCAGTAGTTTCACAAGCGCTTTTTTGATACGACATATATCCTGCTTTATCAACCAGTTCCGCTGTTAAACTAGGACTTATCCTATCGTAAGACTCTAAACCAACAACCTTGTCAGTCAAAAAGGCATACTCCTCGCCAGTTTTGAAATATGTTCTCTTGAAATTAACCAGCCCAAACTTGCTTAAAACTTCTCGAGACACCTTTCGCTTGTGTATGGTTATTCCAGCTTCTTTTCGTGCTTCTTTTGAAGCCACCAACTGCTCGTCAAGCAACTCTGGGAAAACCTCCATGCTTCTCCTGAAAAATTCGGTTCCCATTCTTTGCAGGTCACTTTCAAAACTTTCAAATGTAAAACGCCCGCAGTCTTCAAAGATTCCAACGTACTCAGTAATGAAATTTGTTATTAATTGTGTTATTCTTATGTCCATAGAGGTTCCTTTCTTCGTTTGGATTTTGTTTCGCAACAAAAATTTTACCACAGAAGGTCAACCTCTATATTTTATTAAATCACCAACAACTACTTTACACTAACGGATACCCCCTGAATATCGTTTTTTTTCAAATTTAAAACATTTTCTATTTAACTCTCACAATACACTTCGCACTTTTCTTTCCATCAACAGTTACCACAGAAATATAACAACTACCCTTCTTAATCCCCTTCACCGTTCCAGTTGAGCTAACTGTGGCAATAGACTTATTGCTTGATTTCCAAATCACTTTCTTGTTGCTCGCGTTGGACGGGTTAATGGTTGGGATGAGCTTGGTTGTTTTGCCTTTGAGGATAGAGATTGAAGTTTTGTTGAGTTTGACTGAGATTACTGGTTGGATGATAGTAACTTTGCAGGTTGCTTTAAATCCTCCATCAATCGATGTAACTGTTATTGTGGCTGTTCCCGGTCCTTTTGCAGTCACTTCCCCAGACGTGGATACGGTGGCTATCTTAATATTGTTAGAATACCACTTCATTGCTTTGTTTGAAGCATCTACAGGTGAAAAAATTGCATTAATTTGGAAAGTTTGATTTAGATTAATTCCCACGGAATTGATGTTTATCGTAATATTTTTTACCCTTGTTTCCGGATTATTATTTTGCGAGTCCACAATAAAAGGGGCAAATTCGTTTCCGTATCCTGATTTTATAATAACCGCAGACTCCTTCAAATAAAAAGCAGGACGAACTCCAATTCCATCATTAAAAGCTTGGGTATCGCGAATATTATCACTACTATCTGGATTGCCTCCAATATAACGAACATCATATGGGTCACCATATCCAGCATCAGGTGATCGTAGCCAAGCATCCCAATAATCCGCTGAGTTCAAAACGATCTCTTTGTGTTTTGAATTTTCAACAGCTTTTTGTGTTGGTTTACCAAAGCGATAATTTGAACCAAGTGTATAGTAGTTTTGATAAACTTTGTTGATTTGTTTTACATCAAGCAAAAATATCTTATCTGTTACATTTTGAAAATATGCTGTTGAAAAATTTTGTACAACAAAAGAAACATTTGGATTCCATGAGTGAAATGCATTCCCACCTTCGGAAAGTTTTGAAACATCAACTAAGTGGATGAGAGATTTTTGATTAACAGATTTAATATTATTCTTTTCATAAATTGTGAAATTCTCATCTACAAGAAATCCAGCCTCTGTTGCATAGTCATTTTCACCCCAAAATAATTTATCTGCTGTAGGCGGACAACCGTCTGGCCATGTGACATTCCCTGCTGTATCGGTTGAATTGAGCCAACTACGTATGTTTGAGGTCTGCCATAGGTTTGAACCTGAACGTGTACGAGAACCACCATTCGTGTCTTCTTGCGAGGCACCATCAAGATATTTATGGTCACCTGCCGCATCAAAGGGCTTGATGGTTAAAATCCGATCAGAAAGCATAAGAGGTCCATTTTCATCTATATCGACACAACGCCAAAGAATCGGTTCATCGTAGTACTTGCCCATCTGAACATAGTCACCAATAAGAAGCGTTGTAGCTGCCTTTACAACTGTTACTGGCGAAACGGGAATCATACAAATAGTCAATGCCAACACTAGAACTAAACTTATGAGTTTCCTCTTCATTGAAATGCCCTCCTCCTTCTACTTCACAACGACCTTACACTTCGCACTCTTCTTCCCATCAACCGTGACTACAGTAATATAACAATTACCCTTCTTTATGCCCTTCACCGTTCCATTTGAGCTAACTGTGGCGATTGTCTTATTACTCGATTTCCAAGTCACCTTCTTGTTGCTGGCATTGGATGGATTGATGGTTGAGATTAGTTTGGTTGTTTTACCTTTGAGAATGGAAAGAGTCGTTTTGTTGAGTTTAACACTCTTTACATGAATCACAGGGTTTAAAGAAAATGGCGAACCCTTACTGCCGTTTCCAGATTTAAAGTTTGCAGTTTGAAGATTTAAATAGAAAGCTGGGCGGACGCCGCAACTGGAGTATGCTCTGGCATTAAAGACATTTCCACCGGAACCGACAATGCGAACATTGAAACCATATGCAGGAGTCGCATACGGAGACCTTAACCAATAATCCAAATTGCTAGATGTGTTTTTTTCGCTATCATTATATTCAGAATTATCAATTGCTTTTTGCGTAGGTTTCCCTATGAAATAGTTTGTCCCAAGCGTGCCTCTGTTTTGATATACCTTGTTAACTTGCTTCACATCAAGCAAAAACATTTTATCTTTTATGTTATGGTAATATGCCGATTCGTAGTTTGTGAGTACATTTGAAATATCATTGTTATTTATATGATAATGATAGCCTCCTACACTTAGTTTGGATTCATCCAATGAATTCAACAAAGACTTTTGATTTACTGATTTAAACGCAT